>Ga0102936_1000487_pt1 | contig 15798 bp, 12 predicted proteins | sample SalPon2_A_H2O_MG_FD_78502 | JGI IMG/M metagenome (GOLD analysis project Ga0102936, IMG submission 78502) | Salt pond water microbial communities from South San Francisco under conditions of wetland restoration - Salt Pond MetaG R2_A_H2O_MG | ecosystem: Environmental > Aquatic > Non-marine Saline...
ACCAGACTTTCTCGCCGTCCTGCTCGTGGGTCCGCCAGAGGTCGCCCTCGTAGCGGATGAGCCCCGCGACCTCGCTGTGGCGGGGGTTCCGGAACAGGGTGTCGAGCGTCGTGCTCGTGTGGTCGGCCAGCCGTTGGACTTGGTCGTCGGTGAGGCTGACGCCCTCTATCGAGTCGTACTCCTGGAAGGCGTCGGTCAGCTTCAGCGCAGCGGCGTCGATGCGGTGGTCAGGTTCGCCGTCGACCAGCCGCATGACGTACACCTCCATGTCCTCGTCCCAGAGGTTCGAGAGGCCGTCCATCACGCGCTCGGCACCGTACTGGCCGCGCTCGCGAATCTGTTTGGACATCGGGGCCCGCGCGACCGCCGAGAACGCCTCGATGTAGGCGGCCGCGGTGTGGGCGAACTGCCCGATAGAGTCCTCCCAGACGTTCTGGCAGGCCGCGGGAAGGTCGTTGTCCGCAACGTCGCGGGAGAGGGCGTCGACGGCCTCGACGATGGAGTCCCGAATCGTGACGGTGAGGTCGTCGGAGAGCTGACCGTGACGCGTCCGTAGCAGCGTCGCGAGGAACGACGTGACCGTTGCCGTCTGGTCGCCCTGATACTCCGGCGAGCCGTCGTTTTGCTCGACGTTGGCGTTGGCCCACACGGGTGCGAGCGAGCCGTCCGTCGCCCAGACGCGGTGGGGCCACGTCCCGTCGGCCAACTGTCGGTCACAGAGGAACTGTGCGCTCTCAGCGAGGAGGTCGGTCGTCTCCATGCCGAGTCGGTCGCCGGCTTCGAGCAAGTGTCGGGAGACACACGCGTCGTCGCGGAACCAGACGTAGCCATAGCCACCCGAATGTTCGTAGAAGGGGTCGAACTCCGGGGCGGCGATGTGTCCACCCATCGGTGCGGACAGCAGTTCCATCACGCGCAGGTCCGACCGAATGTGGTCCGCGCGAGGGAGCATCTCCGGTAGCTCGATTCGAGTTCGCTCGCGTGCCGCCTCCCGAAGGTCACTGGCGTCCGTGTGGGTCTCCGCACAGATGCTGATGTCGGCCATCGCCGTCTGGCGGTCCACCTCGGAGTGGTCAGAGAGCTGCGTGATGAGCGTCGTGCTGTTCGAGCGCCCGGACTGCTCTAAGGGCGCGGTCACGACGAAATCGCCGCTGAGGCGGGTCTGGTCGCGCCGTTCGGTCGCCGCGCTTCGCGGGAAATGTACCGAGTCGTCGTCCAGCATCTCGGCCATCCGTTCGGGTCGCTGGCCGTGGACGCCGTCAAGTCCGGTAGAAGCCGCGATATAGTCGTGTTCCTGTCGGTGGTAGACTTCGAGGATGCGGGAGTCGTCCGGCCCCGCGTCCTCGTGAATCAGCGCACCGACGCCGCTGTCTTTGCCTTCCGGAGCCATCGTCGTGAACGCCACGAGTTTGGCGTCCTGCGGGACGGTCCCGCGGAGTTCGACGTGGGTCGCGTGTGCTCGCCCCAGCGTGAGGTCGTACTGGTGGATGGTAAACGAGCCGGCGTCGTACTCCGTCTCGACGAGCCGGGTGTCCCGGTAGTAGTGCTGTCTGATAGTCTCTAGGTCGCTGAACCACCGTGTCTCCTCCCCCGTCTGGATACCGAGTCGGGAGCGGTCGATACCGTAGAGTCCGGAGAGGGAATCGGAGTAGTCGCGCAACGATCCGTGCTCACCGATATGTACCAAGCGATCGCCATGTCCAGAGAAAGAGCCTGACGCAGTCTTTCTCTCCTCTGGGAAGCGCTCGCCACGAGTCTTTTTATACTCGTTGAGCGCTGTCGTAAGCCGCATGGCTCCTACAAGATGGTACTCTCAATAAACCCCTACGATTTCGCGTAATGTTGCACCGGGTCGGTAAAGCGGCATCTCACGGCCCTTGCCCGGAAGAATCGGTAAATAGAGATGGCGGTGTCAGTTGGCCAGCGAGTCCGCCGGCAACACGGTGACGCTGTCGACGGTGACACCGTCGTGGGTTCCGACGTGTTCGTCGGCAACGAGGTCAGTCTCGCCGGCCTCGTCGGGCACCGACACCGTGGCGGTTCCCTCACCGAAGTTCAGCACGACGACTGCCCCCTCGTCGTCGGTCGTACGAGCGTAGGCGACGACGCGGTCGTCGTGGCCGTTGGTGACGTCGTAATCGACGCGCTCGAGGTCGCCCTCTGAGGACAGCGCCGAAATGCTCTTGCGTGCCTCGGCGAGCGTGCTGAAGAACTCCCGGAGGTCATCGTCGGCGTGGTCCCACGCGAGGTCGTCGCGCTGCCCGCCCTGGCCGAACTCTTGGCCGGCGTACACCATCGGCGCACCCGGCAGGGTAAACGTCGCCGCCGCGGCCGCCTTGGCGGCGTCCTTGCCGTAGTCGACGATGTAACGCGTCTCGTCGTGGTTCTCGGCGTACACCATGAACGAGGCGTGGTCGGGGAACCCGGCTTGGGTCCGCTCGTCGATAGAGTCGAGCACCAACTCGGCGTCCTCGCCACCGCCGATTTGGCGCAGCGAGAAATAGGTCGTCGAGTCGAAGTGCATGTCGAACAGCCCCCCTTGGAAGTCCGCGATGTAGGGGATGGTCTCGTCGAGCAGGAGGAACGTCTCGTCTTCGTCTTGGACCGTGTCGTGGAGTTCCCGCCAGAAGTTGTTCGGGACGGCCCACGCCATGTCACAGCGGAAGCCGTCGACCAGCGGCTGCCACTTCTCGACGGCGTCGAGCAGGTGCCGGCGGACCGGCAGGTGGTCGAAATTGAAGTTGGCGATATGCTCCCACTCGAAGTACGTCTCCGGTTCGGTTTCGCCGCGCCATTCGTACCACTCGCGGTACTCGCTGTCCGTGTCGTTGACGGCCGCTTGGAAGTGCGGGTGCGTGCGGGCGGAGTGGTTACAGACGAGGTCGAACAGGACCTTGATACCGCGCTCGTGAGCGGCGTCGATGAAGCGTTCGTAGTCCTCGCGCGTGCCGAGGTCCTCCGCGATGGAGAGGAAGTCGACGATGTTGTAGCCGTGTGGCGCGTGGTCGTTCTGCAACACTGGCGTGAGCCAGATGGTGTCGACGCCCAGCGACTCGATGTAGTCGAGTTTCTCGACGATGGTGTCGAAAGCCGTCCCCTCGCCGCCGCCGAACGTCCGGACGTAGATTTCGTATATTACGGCGTCTTCGGCCCACTCCGGCGGGTGGTAGAGCTGTCGGGTGCTGACCGTCTGCTCGGCGGCCATCGCCTGCCCGCCGTCGGTCATGGGTTCACCTTCGACGGTCCGTTTGAACTCGACGGCGTCGGCGACGCTGTAGCCGTGTTCGCCGACGGCCACGGCGTGAACGCGTGCGCGGTCGGGGAGCGCGTCGAGCGGAATCCGCAGTTCGCGGTCGGTCTCGGTCACGAGGTCGGGATCGACCTCGTCTCGGTCGTCCAGCAAGAACTCCACGTCGAGGTCGTCGGCCGTCTCGGTCCCGCTGGGGTGGGGACTCGGGTCGGCCTTGACGACAGCGGCGTCGTCCTCGACGACCGGGACGAGCGTCAGGCGCGGGCGGCCGCCCTCGCCTTCCTCGCTGGCGGCGAGGTTGTCCGAGCGGGCGGAGCCGCTACCGCTGACTTGCCCGCTCACTCGGCCGCTGACGAAGCCGCTTTGCCGGCCGGACATGCCGGACTCGCCGGACGTACCGACTCGGCCCGCGGGGGCCAGTTTACTCGGGAAGGCCCGGACGGTAAGCCGGGACTCCTCTTCGGGTGCGGTGAGTTTCGCCACGTAGGTACCGGGCGCGTCCGGCACGAGATGCTCGACCGGGTCCGAACCGAGTTCGGCCGTCGAGTCGTCGGGTTGCTGTACAAGTTCCCACGCGTAGGCCTCGCTCGGGTCGGGGTCACGAGGTGCGAGTTCCACCTCGTCACCCGTCGCGACGAACCGAGGCGGTCCAGGGTGGTGCATACGGGAAGATGCGACTAGGACCATCTTGGTACTTGCGATAGTTTCTATATGTACCGTTCTTTCCAGGAAACCCTCGCCGTAATGTGGTCTCGACCGCGTTTCCGGATTTCGGCAGGTGATAGCGTGACCGCCGTCGTGGAAACCGTTAGCGCGCGGGTGAAGTAGGGCCGGTTCGCACGCGCTATCGCGGCCGGCGCCACCTACGATGGGCGGGCCGAGGCGTCGACCGTGGTCACGGCTCCGGTGACGGCGAACTTCGCGCCGTCGTGGTCGGTCTCGACCCGGATGTCCCAGCCGTGGGACTCGGCCATGGTCTTGACGATGCTCAGTCCCAGTCCAGTGCCCTCCGAACTCGTCGTGTAGCCGTACTCGAACAGACGGTCGCGGTCGGCGTCGATACCCGGCCCGTCGTCGCTGACGACGAAGCCGTCATCCGTCAGCCGAAACGTGATCCGAACGTCGGGACCGGCGTGTTCGACGCTGTTGCCCACGAGGTTTTCGAGGATGCTGAGCAGTCGGCCGTTGTCTGCTCGGATAGTTCCGTCGCGAGCGACTGTCACCGTCGCGCCGTCCGTACGGACGTGTGTCGTCGCCTCCTCGACCGCGTCCCCGAAGTTGACGACGGCCGTCGACTCGACCGATTTCCCCTGTTCGGCCAGCGTCCGGAGGTCGGTGATAATCGTCTCCATCCGTTCGAGCGACCGGTCCAAGTCGTCGAATCTGTGCTCTTCGGCCGAGTGCTCGTCCGAAAGCTGGCGGCGTGCGAGTTCGGCCTGTCCGCTCGCGACCTGCAAGGGATTGCGGAGGTAGTGCGAGACGCTGGTGGCGAACTCGTCGAGTTGCTCGTTCTGGCGGCGCAGTTCCGACCGCTGGGCGTATCGTGTCGTCACGTCGCGGAGTAACAGTGCCTGTCCGCGCCGAACGTCCATATCCGTCACCGGCGAGATGACCATCGAGAAACGCCTGTCGTCGCCGTCGACGCGGTGTGTGAACTCGACGGTCTGGTCGTCGGCTGGCTCGTCGGCCGCAGCGTCGCCGCCGGCTTGTACGTCCGCGTCGTCCGCCCGCAACGCGCCCGCGAGGACTGGCGCGACCTCGGTGAGCGGCCGGCCGATGCGATTTTTCGGGTTCCCAGTGAAAAACGCCGCTGCCTCCGGGTTGTAGTCTGCGACCTGCCCGCTGTCGTCGACGACGACGAGGCCGTCCTCAGTCGTCGCCAGCAAGCGGTTCCGCGAGATGGGGGCGATTTTCGCCATGCCCAGCCACGCGCCGCCGAAGAAGGCGATACTCACGATGCACAGGCCGAAGACAGTGTGGTCGTACCCCGGGAGCGTCGGCACCCCACGGGTGGTCGTCAGGATACTCGGAACCAGCGCGAGCGCGACACCGACGCTGTAGACGACGAGCGGGCGGCTCGACCGGTGTTGAGAGGTCAAGAGTAGCTCGACGAGGTAGTACACCACGACGAGGATACCGCCGTAGGCACTGGTGATGGCGACGGACCAGAGCGGACCGAACCCGGTCTCGTAGTAGGGAAACGGGTCAGTGTGGTAGATGAGCACGTCGAAGTGCAGTCCGAGCCATGGCTGGGTCAACAGTCCCACGAAACCGAGCGCCAGTCCCGCGAGCAAGAGCGCGTTGACCGGCCGCCGCGGCGAGGTCGACCGACCGCTGTAGCGCGTTCCGAACCGGACGAAAAAGACGACAGTGAGATACGACAGCGCCGTCCGTAGATACACCAACAGGAGGCTGAGCTGCCGGTTCTCGACCAGTAGCCCGACGGCCGCGGCGAGCGCCCAGAGCGTCGCGACGTTGTGGGCCGGGACGATACTCTGAATTCGGCTCGTCGAGGCCCGCGTCTCGACCCAGTAGTTCATCGCGGTCAACGAGCCCATCGAGAACAGTAGAAGCGACAGGTACACCAGCTTCACAGGGTGCATGCCGAGCATCGTCGCACCTCCCGAAGACAGCGCGGCGGCCGTCGTCACGACCACACCTCCGTCGCGTTCTCAGACAGTGTCGTCTCGGCTCCGCTGACGACGAAGGTGGTGCCCCCGTCGCTCGGTTCGGCGGTGACGGTCCACCCCTGAGACTCCGCTTGCGTTCTGACGATTTTCAGACCGAGACCGACCTCGTCCACGCCCGTCATCGGATCGTACGCGAACACGGCTCGCCCCCGGTCGGTCGGAATGTCGAGGCCGTCGTCCGTGTAGGTGAAGCCGCCGGCCGTGAGTCCGACCCTGACGGTCGCGCCGCCGCCGTCGGCGCTACGCCGGAACAGGCTTTCGAGGATGTTTTCGAGCCGGTTCGGTTCGGCCTCTATCGTCCCGTCGGCGGGAACGATGAGCGTCATCTCCCCGGCCGTGGCCGTCCGCCAACAGTCCCGCACCGTCTCGGCGAACGCGACGGACTCGGTTTCGGTCACGGACTGGGCGTGTTCCGCGAGTGTCTGTAGCTCGCCGAGAACGGCGTCCATGCGCGAGACGGCCTCGTCGACTCTGTCGAGGTGGTCGGCGGCCGGCGTCGTCTCGCCACCGGACCGCAACCGCTCGGCCAACAGCGTCGTCGTCCCGTCAGCGACCTGTAAGGGGTTCCGGAGGTCGTGTGCGACCGTGCTGGCGAACGATTCGAGTTGGTCGTTCTGGCGGCGCAGTTCGCGTCGGGCGGTTTCGGATGCGGTCACGTCTCGCAGGATGACGGTGTAGCCGGCGACGACGCCCCGTTCGGAGATAGTCGAGACCGACACCGAGTAGTGTGTCCGGGTTCCGTCGGTGACGGTCGTGTAGGTAGCCAGCGCGTCGTCGGTCCCGTCCGGGTTCCGCAGATATGGTTCGAGTTCCGACAGCAGCGCCGTCAGCGGCATCCCGACCGGGTCGCCGGTGTCTGGGGGGAGAACGGCGCGAGCCGCGGCGTTGTAGTCGATTATCCGCTCGGCGTCGTCGAGACCGAACAACGCGTCGTCTATTTCATCGACGACTTCGTTGCGGGCCATCGGTGCCAAGTCGAGTTCGCCGCGGAAGAACACGACGTACGCGAGGACGACGCCGAGCGGGACGATACCGAGTACCGTGTAGTCGTAGCCCGGCAACACCGGGACGACCGTCTGCGTCGAGAGGGCGTTCGGAACGAGCGATAAGACGGTCGCGCCAACGAGCACCACCACCGAACTGCTCGGTCGGTGGTGAGATTCGACGAACAGTCTGGCCAGGTAGCCGATGCTGACCGCGAGGACGACCATCGTCACGGCGACGCTGAGCAGGTACGCCGGGCCGGGCTCGATTGCCAGATACGCGAACGGCTCTTCTCGGTAGGTGGTCGATTCGTACTGGAGGCCCAACAGCGGTTGGGTGACGATGCCCGCGGTCCCGAGGACGACCCAGGCGAGCCACGCGGCGTTCTGTGGCTTCCGAAGCGAGGTCGAGCGGTCCGTATACACCGTCGCGAAGTACCCGATAGCGGCCACCGAGAACAGCCCGAAGGCGTCCGCGGCCAGACTCAGGGCGGACGTCACCTCCGGTGACCCGGCGAACAGTTGCGCCACGGCCGCAGCGAGCCAACAGCACCCGAACAGGAGATAGGCGACGAACGCCGACCGGTGGTGAGCGTCCGTCTGCGCGTAGACGACGTAACTCGTGATGGTCAGTATCAGCACCGATACGCCGTGAAGGCTCACGTACCAGTACACCAGGGGTAGCGAGCCGAGCATGCTGTCGAATAGATATGCGGGATAAAAACCTCTGTGATTGGGTATCACTTCCGATACTGGGGGAAGTCCCCGGTCGACGGCTCGACGGTCCGACGAGATGTCGTGGCTCTGATTAATAATCCGTGCTGATTCCGGTAAGATTTAGCCGTGGCGTCCGTATGGGGTAGCAATGACGGAGATATCTGATTCGCTCCGATTACTGTTCGAGACGTCGGTCGAAGCCGAGGACAACCGTTACGTCGTCTCTATTCCGGCCGAACTCGTCGAGAACGGGACCGTATCGACGGACACGCTGTACCGGGTTGCACTACTCGGGACGGAGACACCGGCGGCCGACGCCGAGAGCGGGTCCACCGACAGCGAGTCCGCTCGGCCGCCGCGAGACAGCCAGTCGACACAGCCACAGGGCCCGCCGGTCGAAGAGGGAGAGACCCGTATCGTCTCCATCGACACGCTCGGCGACCAAGGTGACGGTATCGCCAAAGTCGAACGCGGGTTCATCGTCATCGTCCCCGGAACCAAGCCGGGCGACCGAGTCGAAGTCGAGATAACGGACGTCAAAGAGACCGTCGCGTTCGCCGAGACCGTCGGTGAAGCGACCGTCAGGTAAGGGTTTTCAGACGGCACTGCGGAGCGCGTAGACGTTCGCGTCGGTACTGGCCGCATAGATGACACCGTCCGCCACTGCCACCGACGCGCCGACGGACCCGCCGGTGTCGAAACGCCACTGTTGGCTCCCGTCCTCGGTCGACAGCACGTAGAGACTGTTGTCGTTACTGCCGACGTAGACGCTGCCGTCGACGACGGCCGGGGAGGAGTGAACCTCGTCGTCAGTGTCGGCGCGCCACTGTTGACTGCCGTCGGCCGCCGAAATGGCGTAGACGCTCCCGTCGTTGCTCCCGGTGTAGACGGTGCCGTCGACCACTGCCGGCGAGGAGTGGACCTCGTCGTCAGTGTCGGCGCGCCACTGTTGGCTGCCGTCGGCCGCCGAAATGGCGTAGACGCTCCCGTCAGCGTTGCCGGCGTAGACGGTGCCGTCGACCACCGCCGGAGCGGAGTCGAAGCTATCGGCCGCGTCGAACCGCCACTGTTGGCTGCCGTCGGCCGCCGAAATGGCGTAGACGCTGTCGCCGTCGGTGCAAGCGTAGACGGTGTCATCGACCACTGCCGGAGCGTTTCGAACCGGCCCGTTGGTCTCTACGGCCCACCGTTCCGTGCCGTCGGCCGCAGAGAGCGCGTAGACGTGTTGGTCGTCGCTGCCGACGTAAACGGTGTCGTCGGCAACCGTCGGCGCACCGTGGACCCAGTAGCCCGTCTCGACGGCCCACTGTTGGCTGCCGTCGGCCGCAGAGAGCGCGTAGACGGTGTTGTCGTAGCTCCCGACGTAGACGGTGCCGTCGACCACCGCCGGCGAGGACCGAACGAGGTCGCCCGTCTCGACCGACCACTGTCGGGTACCCGTGACTGCGGAGAGGGCGTAGACGGTACCGTCGTTGCTCCCGACGTAGACGGTGTTGTCGAGGACGGCGGGCGAAGAGTAGAGCTGTCGGCCGGTCGGGAACCGCCACTGCTCGACGATGCTCGTCGTCGGCCCCGTCTCGTCCGACGCGGTACCGCTGTTTGCGGCGTCAGCCTTGAACATCGGCCACCCGCTGATGGTCGCTGGCATCTGTCGCTCGGTGGGCGTAGCAGGGGTGTCGTTGCCACCCGTACAGCCGGCAACGGCCGCTGTCCCGGCCGCCCCCAGCGTCGTCAGCAACTGCCGCCGCGTCGCTCGCTCGGTCATGGACCGGTCTTTCGGCCGGTAGTACATAACTCTGATATCTCGACGCCGAGACCACCGTCGGGGTCGGCCCCGGCGATAGCACAGTCGTGAGACGGCCGGCAACTGGTGTCGAACTGGGGTATATCCGAAACGAGCAACCCTAAACCGGCGAAGTGAGCACTCCGACTGTCGGCGGTTCGACCGACAACTATGGTTGACACGACCCAGATACAGATTGCCGCTATCGTGTTCCCGATTATCGTTCTCATCACGAACTTCGCCATCAACTCGGTGAAAGACGAGGACGACAAGCAGTATCGTATCTTCGTCGGCGGGATGGGCGTGCTCGGTCTCGTCACCTCGATGGCCGCCGCCGTGTTGTTGTTCGTTGGGGGGTTCTCCGAGGTGCAGATACCCGTCGCATACCGGCTACTGCTCGTGTCCGTCATCGTCATCTTCTTTCTGGCGTTGGGCATCATGCTCCACGAGATATCGCGTGGGTTGGACGCCGACACCGACAAGATGTACGTCTTCATCGGCATCGGGCTGTTCGTCAGTTTCGCCCTCGTCGTGATGCGGGTGTTCTGATAGTGATTATTGGCGAGTCGTTCCGGCGAGGGCCTGCGGGGTCGGCGCGTCCCGGGAAATCGCGACAATACTCACTATGAGTCGGGGAATACGCCAACTGACCGCGTACCGGCCGTTATACTCACAACCGGAACGCTAAAATAACAGCTCAGTCAGTAGTCGTCTGGGGCTCTGGTTGTGGTATAGTGCACCCCCAGTTCCCCGTTCTTCCAGACAGTGACCGTCGGCCGACGCTTACCTTACTGGTACGGCACAGTTTACGCCCGTCTGACCGAGAATAAACGAGTATGACAACGACAGAAGCCGGATTCGCCGTCGAAGCCGACCAGGCGTCGAACACGCTGTACATCGAACTGGCCGGGCGGATGGACCCGGAGCGCATCGAGACCGCCGCCGACGAGGTGCTGGCCGAAGCGGAGACGCTCTCGGACGGGTTCTACGTCAGCAACGACATCTCCCAGTTTCTGCCGCCGTCACCCGATGCCGCGAAGCCAATCAAGCGGGCCCAGAGCGAACGCAAGACGATGGGCGTCGGAGACGTGGTCCGCGTCGTCGCGGACGACACCAGCGCCGTGACCGAGAACGCGTTCCAGCGCCGCTCCCGAAAGGCCGGCTACGAGGGAAAGACGGCCACGTCCGTCTCGGAAGCCGAGGAGCTGCTCGACTGACCGCGGCGGAGGGGTTTTGACCGAGCGCGTACAGCCCCGAGTATGGACGCCGAGCGCCTGCCCGGGACGAGTCGGTCCGAGCAGGTGGTCGCCCACGTGGATATGGACTGTTTTTACGCCGCCTGCGAACGGCGGCGCGACCCCGAACTCGACGGCGAAGCGCTGGTCGTCGGGATGGGCTACGAGGGCGGCGAAACCCACGGCGCGGTGGCGACGGCGAGCTACGAGGCCCGCGAGTACGGTGTCGAATCCGCGATGGCCATCTCCGAAGCGCTGGAACGCCTGCCCCGCAGGGCCGACGTTGCCGAGGACTCCGAAGAAGCCGACCGCGAGACGGGCGTCTACCGACCCGTCGACATGGACTTCTACGAGTCAGTGGCCGCCGAGGTCAAAGCCGTCCTGCACGACCACGCCGACGTGGTCCGCGAGGTCAGCATCGACGAGGCGTATCTCGATATCACCGACCAGGTCGGCTGGGACGAAGTCGAGGCGTGGGCGAGTGACCTCCGCCGGACCATCGACGCCGAGGCGGCCGTCGCCGCCAGCGTCGGCGTCGCTCCGACCATGAGCGCTGCGAAGGTGGCAAGCGACCACGACAAGCCCGACGGACAGGTCGTCGTACGTCCCGGCGAGGTTCGGGACTTCTTCGCCCCGTTGCCGGTCGAAGCGGTCCACGGCGTCGGCCCCGTCACGGCGCGGGAACTCGCGGCGCTGGATATCGAGACGGCCGGTGACCTCGCGGCCGCCGACCCCGAAACCGTCGAGCGCCAATTCGGGGAACGAGGCCGGGAAATACGGCGCTACGCCCGGGGTGAGGACACCCGCAGCGTCACGCCGAAAGGCGACCCCAAGAGCCTCTCGCGCGAATCGGCTTTCACCGACGCCGTCGACGATAGCGAGGCGAAGCGACAGAAGGTCCGCACGCTCGCCCGCGCCGTCGCCGACCGCGCGGGCCGGCAGGACGCCCGCTATCAGACCATCGGCATCAAAGTGGTCGAACCGCCCTTCGACGTGAACACGCGCGCTCGGTCGCTGCCCGGCCCCGTGGCCGACGCCGACCTCGTCGAGTCCGTCGCGCTCGACTTACTCGGTGAGTTCGAAGACGTCGCCGTCCGGAAACTGGGCGTCCGCGTCTCGAATCTGGACTTCTCGGCGGGCGAACAGGCCAGCCTCACGGGGTTCGACGGGCGAGCCGAGGCGGGAGGGGCGGAGGAGGACACCGGCGACGCGCCCGACGGTCAGACGAGCCTCGCGGCGTTCGAAGACGAGTGTCCGGACGGCGATACTTCCACTGTCGACGGGCAAGCCTCGCTAGACCAGTTCGGCTAGGCGACGCCGTTTTCGAGGTTCTCCAGTAACTTTCCGACGAACAGGCCCGCCCGCGGCGAGATGGTATCGGCCTCGGGCACCGTCGTCGGATGGGCCGCGAGCGTCTCGACGAACTGGTCGCTGTGAGTCATGGCGTTGAGCATGTCCACCACGTCGACCACGAGTCCCTCGTCGTCGGTTTCCATGTCCGGATAGCGGCGTTTCTCCGCCGCCGTGTACGTTATCTCCCACGCCGGCCCGCCCACGGTGTCGACGATGTCATCGAGCGGCCCGATGGCTATCGGCCCGTCGTCGCTGCCGACGTAGACCGTGTCGTCTTCCAGGAACGTGTCATAACGGGTCATGAGCCACGGTGCCGCATGTACGAACGATTGCGGGCCAGCAAGTTAGCCCTTGTTCAGCTATCGGGTGGCTGACCCGTGTCTGACTGAGAGTTATGGGGGCTGCGGCCGATTTGCGGACACGAACGTATGGCAGAGACCGAACATATCACCGTCGCGGATACGAGTGCCGGCCCCGGCGGCACAGAGGAACCCGGCCACGCCGTCGATATCCCGGTCGTCGAGTTGCTCACTGGCCGTGGATTCGTGACTGGGAAGAGCGGGTCGGGCAAGAGTAACTCCGCGAGCGTAGTGGCCGAGAAGCTCCTCGACAACGGGTTCGGCCTGCTCATCGTCGACATCGACGGGGAGTACTACGGGCTCAAAGAGGAGTACGAAATCCTCCACGTCGGCGGCGACGAGGAGTGTGATATTCAAGTAACCGAGGAACACGCGGGCAAAATCGCCTCCCTGGCGCTGGAACAGAACGTCCCGATTATTCTCGACGTGTCCTCGTTCCTCGACGAGGACGAAGCCGAGTCGCTGTTGACCGAGGTGGCCAAGCAGTTGTTCGCCAAGGCGAAAAAACAAAAACAGCCGTTTCTGATGCTGGTCGAGGAGTGCCACGAGTGGATTCCGGAGAAGGGGTCGATGGGCGAGGTGGGGAAGATGCTCATCAAAATCGGGAAGCGGGGTCGGAAACACGGGCTGGGTATCGTCGGCATCAGCCAGCGCCCCGCCGACGTGAAGAAAGATTACATCACACAGTGTGACTGGTTGGTGTGGCACAGACTGACGTGGAACAACGACACCAAGGTGGTCGGTCGCATCATCGACAGCCAGTACGCCGACGCAGTCGAAGACTTAGACGACGGCGAGGCGTTTATGATGACCGACTGGGCCGAAGACGTCCGCCGGGTGCAGTTCCGCCGGAAGCAGACGTTCGACGCCGGCGCGACGCCCGGACTCGACGACTTCGAGCGGCCGGAGCTAAAGTCCGTCAGCGACGACTTAGTGTCGGAACTCGAAACCATAAGCGAGGAGAAACAGGCCACCGAGAGCCGAGTCAGGGAGCTTCGCGAGGCATTAGACAAAAAGAACTCCCGCATCGCGGAGTTGGAGACCGAACTACAGGACGCGCGTGACCTCCAGCGGATGGCCGAGCAGTTCACCGACGCACTGATGAGCCACGTCGACGGGTACAACCCCGGCCGCACCGCCAGAGAAGAGATGCGCCGGAGTCGCGAGCGCCAGAACGGCGCGGGGGCACAGGACGGGCAGACCCAGCAAAACGTCGGCGCGGCTGACGACAGCGACGAAGACGCGACGGATACCACCTCCGGTGGTGGCTTCGGTGACGCGTTCTCGGCGTTCGCGGACGAGGGCGCGGCGATGAACGGCGGCAGCGAGACGGCGAACGGTGACGGCGAGCGCGTGGTAGCCAGCGACGCCCCGAGGACGAACGGTGACACGCCCGAGGACCAGTCCGACGCCGGCGCGGCGCTAGAGGCGGCGATAGCGGCCGCCGAAACGGAAGACCGAGGCGGCGACGGGGTCGAGAACGAGACTGAGCGGAGCGACGACGAGCCACTACCCGAGGCCGTTCAGTCAGTGTCGGGCGACATCGCCGCGATGGAATCAAAGACCCGGCGGATGCTCGCCTACTACGTCGAACAGGGACCGGGGACACCGCTGAACGCGCACTTCTCGGCGGGCGGGTCGGGCGACCGAACCGCGGCGTACGCCCGAAACCGACGGCTCCGTCTCCGGGGCGTGGTCGAACACGTCGGTCGCGGGAAGTACGACACGCGCATCGCGGCGTTGCTACGCGAAGAGAGCGACGGCTCGCTAGACGACGAGACGGCCGAAAAGTACGCCTCACGGGTCGCACGCGAGGTCGTCGGCGGGAGTTAGTTCAGCGGTTCGACGAGGTCTTCGAGCGCGGCGCGCGGGTCGTCGGCCTTGGCGACACCGCTCGCCAGCAGGACGCCGGTCGCGCCGAGGTCGCTGGCCGAGACGAGGTCTTCGCCCGTCGAGATGCCAGCGCCACAGAGCACGTCCACATCGCCGTCGACGCGGGCGGCGGCGTCGACCGCGCCGGTGACGATGTCCGGGTCGGCCTTGCTGACGGGGGTGCCGGTACCGATGAGTTCCGGCGGTTCGACGGCGACGGCGTCGGGACCGAGCGCCGCCGCGGCACCGATTTGTGCGGGGTTGTTCGCACAGACGATGGTTTCGAGGTCGGCGCGGTCGGCGGCGTCTAGCGAGCCGTCGATGTCCGCGAGTTTGAGGCGGTTCTCGGAGTGGTTCAGCAGCGTCCCTTCGGCACCGGCTTCGGCGGCGGCCTCCGCGAGTGTCGAGCCGGTGTGGCTGCCGTGCTCGTTCGGGCTGACGTGCTGGGCCCACGTCTCGACGCCCGTCTCGGAGACGGCGTCGATGTGGGCGGCCTGCGGGGCGACAGCCACGCGGACGCCGGAGTCGTCGGCAACGTCCGCGGCGGCGGTCGCTACTTCTATCGGGTCGCACGGATACGCCTTGAGGTTGACAAGGACGAACATGTTTCAACGGGCGAGTGCCGCCGGGAAATAGATTGTGTGTCCGACAGTAGCACGACTCGTCGGGACCAGTGAGGATTAAGACGCTGGGCACGCTACACACTGGGAGACGATTCGTGAGCAAAGGCGACACGACTCCGACCGTACTCATCGTCGAGGACGAACAGCACCTCGCTGACCTTTACACTGACTACCTCGGTGACAAGTACGACGTTCGGACCGCATACAGCGGCGAGGAAGGATTAGAGCGACTCGCAGACGATATCGACGTCGTGTTGTTGGACCGTCGGATGCCCGTCGTCTCGGGTAACGAGGTGCTGGCCGAAATCGAGGAACGCGGGCTCTCGACTCGGGTGGCGATGGTCACGGCGGTCAACCCCGATTTCGACATCATCGAGATGGGTGTGGACGGCTACCTCGTCAAGCCGGTGACTCGCGACGAACTGTCGGAGGTCGTCGACCGGCTCTACAAAATCGCCGCCTACAGCGACCAACTCCAAGAGCTGACGACCCGGAAGCTCAAACGCAACGTCCTGCAAGTCGAGAAGACCCAGACGGAACTGGAAGCCAGCGGCCGCTATCAGGAACTCCAAACCGAAATCGCGGAGATAGCGGCCCGCGTCGACGAACTCGCGGCGGAGTTGGACGTCGAAGAAGAAGACCTGCGCCTCTAATCTTTCCGCTTGACCACGTCGCCGAGCGTGTAGTTGCCGTCGCTGGACCCGCCCGACCACTCCGTGTCGTCGCTGCTGCCGCCGGCGCTCAGGTCGAGCCCGAGTGCCCCCTCGATTTTCTTGCGCACGTCGTCGCTGGGCAGCGAGTTGCCCTGTTCGAGTTTGCGGATGAGGCTCGCCTTCTCGTTGAGTTGCTGGGCCAGGTCGTTCTGGCTCAGTCCCTCGGACTCCCGCGCGGAGCGAATCTGGTCGTCGTAGTCCTGCGCGATTTCGTCCATCT
>Ga0102936_1000491_pt1 | contig 15722 bp, 21 predicted proteins | sample SalPon2_A_H2O_MG_FD_78502 | JGI IMG/M metagenome (GOLD analysis project Ga0102936, IMG submission 78502) | Salt pond water microbial communities from South San Francisco under conditions of wetland restoration - Salt Pond MetaG R2_A_H2O_MG | ecosystem: Environmental > Aquatic > Non-marine Saline...
ATCTCGGTCGCAAAGTCCCAGCGCTGCATATCGACCGTTTCGTTCGACCCGGATTCGTGAGGCTTCGCCGCTTGGTGTGCCTCGTCGATGATGACGAGATCCCAGTCCTGATCCAGAATCTCGTGTCGAACGCTGTTCTGCTTGGCATAGTCGATGCTGACGATCAGCTTCGAGAAGTGTTCCCACGGACTGGTTCCCGGCGGAATCTCCTTCTCCATCGCTTTCCGGTGCCGGCGGGAGATGATGTCCGCATCGATGTGGAAGAAGTAGTTGAATGCTTCACGCCATTGCTCTCGGAGATTCGCAGGCGTGATGATGAGGATTCGATCAGCCTTGTTGCGAGCCATAAGCTCGCTCGTGATGAGACCCGCCTCGATGGTTTTCCCGAGACCGACGTCGTCGGCCAGTAGCATTCGAACCCGAGGCATATCGAGAGCCATCACGACCGGGGTAAGCTGGTACTCCGTTGGGATAACCCGAGATCGCTGAAGACTTACGAGCGGGGCAGTCCCGTGTAGCATCGAGAGGCGATAGGCTCGATTCAACAAGCGCTGAAACTCAGGGTTGCCGAGCTTCCCAGGGTCTGGTGGTTCCAGACTACCTTCCCTGATGTCTTCAACCGGTGTATAGAACCGGTGTCGGTCAGCGGTGTTCCCATCCAAGGGAGTCGCCGTAACCACGTTACCGTCTACAGCGTCAACTCTCCAGAGGCGATTTCGGTTTTCTACCACAGAGCCGGGTTGGATATTTGAGGGGAGTTGTGAGCTCATTTGTTGGTGATTAAGATAGTTCTACGTTGGCTACTGAAGATGCTTATAACCTGCAAAGAGAATACACTTATCTCTACCGGGAATGACGTTTGCGTGAGATAGCATGCCGGATAGATGTCTATTCAATTAGCTCCCAGAGGAGAGAATTTCCAACTTTTCTGCCACGAACTTTCCCTTCCTCTTCGAGTGATTTCAATTTCAGATAGGCAGTTCGACGGTCACAGCCAACATATTCGGAAATGTCCGTCGTTCCACTTGGACCGAGTTCGTCTAAAGCTTCCAGGAACTCTTGGAGAGGGTACTCCTCAGTAAATTCCCCACTTTCTTCGTCCCGTTCCCGGTCGCCCATAGTAAGGACGTGAGCGCCATTTCACATATGACTGCTGGATGAATTGCCATTAGTCGAGCGTCCAAAGGTTTATGCCAATAGACGGATGACTAATGGATGTGAACTCAGCCGTTGGGCACTGATTGACAGAAGTGCCCGGGTGTTGCAGCACCCAGGCTGGGTTCCGAATACCGTCCGAGAACCCATGAAGAACTCAAATTCGAAAACCCAAGAAGGTAGCGACAGACCACTGATTGAAGACATACATCAAATAAATTATATTTCGCTCGGGGAAGGGGCCGCGACGTGTCAAGTGTGCGGCTCTCCTCTTCACGAGGGTGAGTCGGTCGTTGTGTACGTGTTTCGGCCGGCTGGTGAGGTGATGTTCCAGGTCGGGCACGTTGTGTGCGGTGATGAGGGTCACGAGCTGCCGGAGGAGTACACGTTGGGTGTGCGGGAATTGCTTGTCAAGGGCCGCATTGGGGTGTGCTCGGACGGGGCGACGCAGTCGTCGTGGCCGGTGCTGTTGGACCCAGAGGTGATGGCGGTGAGTGCGGCGGCGACGAAGTCGGTGCGGAAGATCGCATATGGTGGATCACCTGCGAACGGTGCGTCTGATGTCGAGGGACCGGAAACGCCCGAGACGCGGGCGAAGGTGTCTCTGAGTGAGGCGCAGCGTCGTGCGGATCGTCCAGACGGTGATGTGGTTCGCGGGTTGTTCTGGGGTGAGCAGCGATGACGTCGGGCCTCGTGGATTCGCATCTTGATGTCGAGTTGGATGTGCCGCAGTCGGTGGAGGAGATGTTGTTGCCGGACGTGTACGTTGGGCTCGAAATCGATCTGCTGTCTCCTGGAGATGGGATCGTTACGGATCGGCATCATGCGTCGGCGGACAGGTACGAGTCGGACGATCCGATGAATCAGATTGAAGGGCAGATCTCGCCGTTCACTCTGAGCGGGTGGTTGCGGCATGGGTGCGAGCAAGTCGTCCAGGTGGCTGGGGCGACTGCTTGCCATCCTGGTGAACCGAACGCAGATTACATGCGTGCGAGTGTGTACGAGCGCGATCTCGACTCGGGCTACCACGAGAAGGGCGCGTGCCTCGACGAACACGACGATGGGTGCGTGATTTACGACTTGTTCGGCGGGTTCGGTGCGCAGCCGGGGAAGTTGCTGCGTCGCCCGGTGTCGTTTTCGCCGATCCGAAGACAGGTGGATGTCCTGGACGGAGAAGCGGAAGCGCACTTCCGACAAATATCGAATCAGGTGCGGTCGCGGAACGAGGAAGACGGTGGGCAGCCGCTACGCCAAGCGGATCGGGACGTGCTTGGGAACGTTGAGGGAACGTGGAAGCTCACGCTCCGGGAGCTGAAGCCGGAGTTCGTCGGGCTGTTGTTGGAAGCCGTGTCATTCCTTGACGCGCACAGCGACGAGTACGCGTTCCAGGTGGGTGGGGCGCGGAATTTCGGCGCTGGGATCGCGGACGCATGGGTGGTCAATCCGCTGTACTCTGAGTCCGAGGTGCGGCGTGTGTTTAACCGGGCGCAGGCGACGACGTCGGCGATGGAGGAGAAGGATGAGGTGTGGCGGTCGGAGTGCAGGCCGGAGTTCGTTAGGTCGTTGCAGGCGCGGGTTGCGCAGCGTGATGGTGACGTGCCGTTCCCTGGTGATGGTGACGGGGCAGGGGGTGGTTCGGTATGACTGGTGGGCGTGGTGATCGGGATGCGGGCGATGATGATTCGGGGAATGTGGATCAGGACGGTGCGGAACTGGACAAATTAGCCGAGCCAGCGACTGATCTGCGGACCGCTCAAGAACGGACCGCATCGGGGGAGTCAATTGTTGCGTCTGGTGGTGGGGAGGCAGGTGCTGCGACTGACGGGCCCTCAGCGACTGGTGATTCTGGCAGTGACGGTCTCGATGAGTTGATGGAGCCGTCGACGGGGCTTCGCACAGCCCAGGAACAAGAGGCGGAGACATCGACTGACGACGACGATGACGACACTGGCCCGGTGGGTGATCGGGATGCATGATGCGATCCCCGATTCGGACGTGGACGCTGACGCCGATGCCGTGGACCCGTTGGTGGCGGCGTACCGGCATGATGTGCATAAGCTGCGGGCGCGGGCGCATAGCCATGCAGTGGATTGGGTTGGCGGTGTACGGGTGAATGAGCCGGTGCCGGACGGGGCGGACGGGGATGCGGCGGTGTTGAGTCGGCCGCGCGGTGATCCGGAGCAGACGGTGGATGCGTACGCGTCGTGGCGGCGCGTGTCGCTGTTGACTGGGGAAGTCGTTTCGAGTGAGTCGGGTGAGTCGCTGGATGAGCTGCTCGTGGCCGATGACGCTGAGGAGTTGCATGCGACGTGGGTGTCGGCGACGCTGCCGGCTGGGTTCAATGAGTCGCCGTATTACCCGTATACGTCGGTGAAGTACCACACGTTGCTCGTAGCGGCGTTGCTGGATAATTACCGAAGCGGTCACGAGTTCGGCGACCTGTTCCTCGCAGTTGAGGCGACGGGCACGGATTCTGTAACACCGCATCGAACAGTACTCTCGACGGGCGGGGTGTCGTTGGCTGTGACTGGGGAGCCGGGGGATCGGCCGGCAGCGCGGTTGGGTGATGTGCCGGCGCGGTCGTTCGCAGACACGTGGGCGCGGCTCCCGGCGAGCCCGTTCGACGTGGCCGGGTCACGTCGGTGGCGCGTGCTGGATTCGCAGTTGCGGCGGATCCGTTCGTGGTCGGTGGCGCTACAGTTTATCGAGGACTACGTCGCGGCGTTCGCACCGGCGCAGCGCGCTGGGCATGGTCGCCGTGACCGTCGAGGCGGGGGTGAGGGTCGGTGACGCGGCTTCAACAGGTTCTCTTCGAGTTGGAGTCGCCGTACTACGGCAATCCGTATTTCGTGTCGGGGAACGCCGTGTTCAATGCGGTGGCGTGGCGTGTCGGTGCTGCGACGCGCGGGGCGCTGCACGTGAGTCACGGCGTGTTTCTCCCGGGTGAGTACGGTGAGTACCCGACAGGCGCGTCGCAGGATGGGTATGCGGGGAAGCTCGGGTTGTCGTTGCCGGACGTGGAGTCGTATGAGGACTTGTTCGTGTTTCGGGACGCGGCGCAGCGGTGGCTGCTGGATTCACGGCCGCGGGATGCGCATAACGTACACCCGTTGCAAACTCATGGTGGCCGTGTTGCGTTCGACGATTCGTGTTGGTTCGGGCGACCCGAAGGGATGCGGGATCACCGCCGGTCAGTGTCGTGGTTCCTGCACTGCTACTTGCATGCCGGGCGTGACGGTGTCGTACCGGTCGCGGAGGATGTACTGGACGGGATTCGTGTTGGTGGCGCGCGGAATTACGGGTTCGGCCACGTGTCAGTCGCGGATACGCAGCTCGTGGATCTTGCTGCGTTGGATTACTCGCGGGTACGAGAGGCTGACGGGTTGCAGTTGGAGCTTGTGACGCCGTTCGTGCTGGCGAGTGAGGCTCCGAACGCGGATTCGCAGTCAGTGCCGTGGTGGTGGGACGTGCCGGGTGACGGGTTGCGCCGCCGTGAAACGCGGCTCGTGAACGGTGACGAGTCGCACGCTGTGGCGACGGTTGATCACGGGCAGGTCGTCGAGTACACGGGTGCGGACCCGGTGCGAACGGCGAAGAATGGTGTGACGCGGGTCGGGACGCATTCGCGGTTCGGGTTCGGGGAGTTCCGGCTGCGGCCGAGTAGCGCGGATCGGGTGCCGGAGCGTGCGGCTGCCGCGTCGGAGGGTGATGCGTGATGGTGTTGGAGCAAGTGGCGTTCGACATCGAAACGACCGGGTTCGACGTTGATGACGAGGTGACGACGGTTGGGTTCGCGGTGCCGATGGGTGTCCGCGTGTTCGTGCAGACTGGCGGGCGGGACACGTCCGGTGTTGACGCGGCGGTTGAGTCCGAGGTGTCGGAGACGCTCGTACGAGTGTCTACGCACGCGTCTGAGCAGGAGTTGCTGGTCGCGGTGTCGGAGTTCGTTGCGGACCGATTCAGTGATAGTGACGTGTTGCTCGTGGCGTACAATGGCGAGCGGTGGAACGGCGGGTTCGACTTGCCGTTCCTGCGGACTCGGTTCGCGGGGGCTGATTTACCATGGCCGTTCGTGGATGTGCCGTACGCTGACGTGATGCCGCTCGTCACGGACCGGTTCAACACGACGGTGGATGGTGACGAGAACGGTGATCTTGTGACGGCGTACGACGTGCTGTGCGACGGGGCGCACGGTGAACTGGACCCGTTCGCGGACAGTAAAGAGGCTGTGACGGCATTCGAGGACGGGCAGTTCACATCGCTCGTGTTGCATAACGTGGCCGACGTGCTTCGAACACGAGCGGTCGGTCGCGTCGCCGAGCGATACTGTTCGAAATCCGAGTTTAAGGTAAAATCGTTGACACCAACGAGGCCGATGTGAGATGCAGGTAGACTGGGTCTCGCGTGGTGTTCGGCGAGCGTGGCTGCATGACTGGGTGGTGCCGCCGGACCGACAATAATTGTCACGCGGCGGCGGCACGAGTACGACGGGCTGCGGATTGAAGCAATACTCCATGACTTCCCGTCCGTGCGGTGTGGATAGCTGCAAAACTGACCACTCGAAATCAACGAATGACAGAAACACAGTCACACGATCACGACGCGACGAGACGGGAGACGAGCGAATCGAGCGGTGGACCGGCGGAGCGATTGACACCTGAGGAGTGTCACGAAACGGTGGATCCGGAGACGCGAGCAACCGTGTTGTCCGATTACGGGCACCGGTGCCAAGTATGTGGACGGTACGGCCCGCAGAAAGGTGGATTGGCGACACTGCATGTCCATCACATCGAACGCGATCCGGACGGGATGGATGAGCACGACCTGGAGAATTTGACGTTGCTGTGCCGGTCGTGTCACAGCTGGTTCCATCAGAAAGCGACGCCAGACGATGCACCGGTCGAGATCACGGAGGCGGATCAGACCGTGTTGCTTCCGCAGGACATCGAGATCCTGCGGTACGTCGCGGATCATGGGCCGGCGCGAACGGGAGATATCGTGGCCGGGCTGCCGAGTGACCACTCGGTATCCGCGGTCCGTGAGCGCCTGTGGGTGCTGATGGGGCTCGACAACCTCGTCGAAACCCGAGACCGGCAGATCGTGGACAAAGACGTTGAGACCGGGGAATGGGGGCTCGTCGAGCAAATCGAAAACTCCGCTCGTGGCCACATCCCGGACGACCCACAGTTGTTGCTGCAGCGCATGGAGGACGAGCAGGTCCGGCAGGCACTCGACCGCGGGTGTGACCGTAGCAACATCATCGACGTGCTCAACGTGTCGCGCCGAACGACGTTCAACAAGCACAAGCGCGCCTGTGCGTACGATTTCCCGTTGTCCGCGTTCAGTCGCGGCGGGCGACCGACCGAGCAGTCGAAGCCCGGTCAGGACGGCAGTACGAGTGCTGGCGATGCTGGTGAGGATGCTGGGCAGCAACGGCTCGATTCGGTTGCTGATCCTGGAGCGGATGGACGCGGTCAGACAGAAACATGGGGGCGGCCTGAGTCACCCCCGGACTCGCTATCAACTGGGGCTGACGAGGTGCAAGCCAGTGATGTGAGGAATGAGGATGACGAGTTGCGTGCCCGATTGGAGGACGCGCTCACCACGCTGCAGGAGGTGAGTGAAACACTGTAACGATCCGATCTGAAGGGAATTACTTGCGGATGGGTCGGTGAAGCGTGCTCGGAATACTGTGAGAGAGGTCTCACAGCGAAAATCCGCGGTACTGATTGGCGATCGCGGTCTTACTCTTCGGTTCGGGTCCGTGGAATTGTTTCGTGGTCGATGAAGTCCTGCATGTAGTCGTGGGCAGCGGCTAACCCGTCTTCGGGGGGGACGGTGTCTGTTCCGCTGCTGGGGTCTGCTCCGTACAGCGTGATGCGGCCGAGGCTGCTCGGGCCGTACGGGTCTTCGTCGAAGTATAGCTCGTACTGGTGGTCGTTGTGCGTGATGACGTTGGTTTCTGTGATGATTTCTGGCAGGTCGTCGTGAGTCCCGGTGTGGGCCGTGAGGATGACGAGACCTCCTTTGAGGCCATCACGGTTCACGGTGATTTGGACGACGTTGTCTTCGCCTCGTGCGGCTAGGTACTCACGGACGATGTCTTCGAGCGATGGGTGAGCGTCTCCGTCGCTGGGCTGTTCTTGTGCTGTCTGTCGGTTTGCGCTGGTGTCTCGTGTCATTGTGACTGTGTTTGCGGCTGGGTACCGTTCGAACGACTGTGTCGATTTCTTCGTCTGCGCGCATGATGGCGCAGATGAACGCACTGCCTTGTTCTACATCTCCGTCATTTCCGAACGGCAACCGGTCTATGAGGTGGCTCGTTAAATAACTCAGTAAAATAGACGTTTCTAATACCTCTATAGACTCTCTAACCGTTTCTGAGGGCTTTATTTCACTCTCCAGTCCCCTCGCATGGTGGCAGTTTTGGAGATTTCATTGAAGATCGCGGGTCGGGGAATTGAGCTTCGTATTCTCCCGCTGGTTCCGTCAGCTATTGTGCAATGAATGTTCCAGAACCGGACGACAACGCAGTGTTACGAATTCACGGTCTTCGATCAGCGTCAGGAGTTAGATTCGAGAGTCTGCTGATGGTGCGGCTGACTCGTCAGGATGGTAGCCAGCGTCTTGGAGAGTGGAACGGACGGTGTCAATAGTGTCGAGGGTGTCGTACAGGTTTTCTGTGGTGCGGCCGCTGCTGAGGAACTCGTTACTGTCCGTGTTCTCAATGAGGAGGTTGGCGTGCGCGACGTCGTTGCGGAGATCTGTGACTTCGGTTAGTCGAGTGCCCGCACCGCTTTTTGTGGAGAAGCCGCAGGGTTGCCAGCAGGCTTCGTCGCTGGTGACAATTGTTTCGAGGGCGGAAAATGAGGCGTAGTGAATTTCGTCTAATTCGACGTTAGCGGCTTGCGCGTCTGTGTAGCGTTTTTCGATGGCGTCGAGTTCGTCGGCAGTGACTGGCGTGGTTTTCCAGTCTGGTTTCTTGTCGGGGATAAGTTCGCGGAGATGTTCTTCGAGGTAGGTGATGCGGTCGAACAGGTAGATGCGTGCGGGGGCGGTGTTGAGATCGGCGCGGGTGAGGATGCCGGTAACGTGGTTGTGCCCGCCGAGGAAGTAGACGGGGTTCTCGATGAGCGCGTCAAGGACGGCAGGAAAGGAGGCGTCACCGCTGATGATATGATCGATTGTTAGCGGAGTAAGGTAGTCGTCGAGGGTGTTGCCGTCATCGTCGGCCGTGACATCGTCTGTGTGGATGAATCCAACCGGATCGTCGTCAGTGTAGACCGGGGCGGCGTCGTACCCGTACTCGTTGAGCCACTCGGCCGCGTCGCTTGGTGGCGTGTCGTGTTCAAGATGGTCGATGGAGTGGGTTGCGAGTTCGGCTGCGGTACAGTCGTAGAGGTCGCGGGGCATATCGCCTTGTGAGGAGGCAGGGATAGTCAAAATGGGGGCGTGTGGTTCGGGAGTTTCAGATCGAGGCACCCAATCACCACAAAGTTAATGCCTGAAAGACATATATTTACACTTAGTTATGCTCAAAGGGCATTTCACGTCGGCGGGGGCAAGTATCGAATACGGTGCTGCTGGCTGTCTCTTCCCCGTTGATGAACTGGATGCGGCGGTGCTTCAGCACAGAGATGCCCAACTCGCGTTTGACGACGTCGATGGCTCGGACGTCATCGTCGTCGGCCCGACAAGCCTCGCAACCAGCTACTTCCTCACCGGGCACGCGCTCACCGCAATCCCAGTCGACAGTCTCTCCACTGCAGTTCAGACCCGGCTCGCCACCGAGCTTGACGACCCCGTAGATACGTTCGAGTTCATCCAGATCGGTAAGTGGAACAGTGCCAGCGCAAATCACTCACTCGCTGAGTTCACCGACGCCTGATCCCCAACGCTTGGACGTACTGACGCAACAACGCCAGCAGTACACGACTACCAATGACTGAGACACTCGCCGACGAGTACCCGGAAGCTGCCCCGTACATCCAGCAAGCTGTCGACGAACACGGCGAAGACTGGGTGCTGGAACACTATTACGAGCAACTGTACCCGCTCGGACGCGTGATGGCGATGCCTGAGAAGGACGAACTCCCGTTCTACGACGCGGACAAGCACGACACGATGACGGAAGACGAACGGATCGAAATGTATCAGGCGTGGGCGGAGTACCGGGAGAACCTCCGTACCGGAACGAAACCTGGCGAGTGACTGCTTCCCTACATTTTTCTCGACGGTAGTTCTTGAGTGACGTATGAATTTGGATCGGGCGCGTGGCGTCCTCCTTGGGTTAGCGTGTGGGGATGCGCTTGGCCGGCCAGTCGAGTTCTCCTCTGCGTCGGAGATCAGTGCTGCGCACGGCCAGCTCGACGAGATGGTTGGGGACGGCACGTGGAATCAGCCAGCTGGGACGATCACGGACGACACCGAACAGGCGCTGTGTATTGCTCGGAGTCTCGTCGACCACCAAGCGTTCGATCCGGCGGATGTCGCTGAGCGGTTCGTCGCGTGGTATGACAGCGGGCCGTTCGATATCGGGCGGATGACGATGCGATCGCTCAGCCGCCTCAAACACGGCGACGAATGGGACGAAGCCGGTGAGCACGTCTGGGAGCAGAGCCGAGAAGGCCAGAACGCGGGGAACGGGAGCGTGATGCGGTGTCCACCGCTCGCCATCCCGTACGCGACTGACTGGGACCGACTTGTCGAGGTAAGTCGACAGTCCTCACAGATCACACACGCTGACCCACGATGTACTGATGGCTGTGCGATCCTGAATCTCACAGTGGCTGGCCTCCTTGAAAATGCGGACACGCCGTTGCAGGACGCGCTTGACTACGTCGGTGCGGACGCGCCTGATGAGCTAGTGACGGCACTCCGGCCGCTTGTGCGTGGCGACTCGCCCGGAACGTTGGAAACGTCAGGGTACGTCGTGCATTCACTGCAGACGGCACTCCACGATGGGTTATTCGCGGACAGTGCCGAGGAAGCGATTGTGACGCCGGTGAATCGTGGCGGTGATACGGATACGATCGGGGCGATTGCTGGTGCAGTCGCTGGGGCGCGGTTCGGAGCGTCACAGCTCCCTGATCGGTGGCTGGGTGCTATCGATGAAGTCGACGAACTCGAAACGTTGGCCGAGCGGCTCGTGGAGGCGTGATGTATGTGTTGGCGCTCGACCGGGGCTGGACAGTGGATGTGAATCCGCATCCTCGATATTCAGCACTGCTACCGAAACAGATCACCGATTAAAATTTCCGATGCTGCTTACTGTGGACTCTCTGAGCGACCGTCGAACAGTGAGGTAAACCGTGTCAGCAATGCAAGCACGATGGCGATGCCGAGCGTCGGATATTCGATGCTGACGATCATCCACTTCAACGATTCAGAGGTGTTCATGAGATCAATCAGGATGGTCGCGTAGTCCTCGGGATTCGTGTAGATGAGGATGACCCAGAGGTTCTCCAGCGAATCGAGGAGTCGAGAGACGACAGTCAACACCATCCCAACCTTCGGTATCAGGACTATCCGGTTGTGGGCTGCTAGCGTCTTCAGAGAGAGCGAATGGAGTGAGAAAAACAGGAAGAACCCTGCGACGATGAAGATGTAATCGAGAACTGAGAGAAGCATCACGGATTCCATGACCGGTTCGAAGGCCTGCAGTATCGTGTCCACTTCCGCCCGGCTCGTTGCAGCCTGCAAATCTGCGGTGGAATAGCCAGACGTCTCGATCCGGCGGGTCACCGGAACGAACCCCAGAGCAATCACCCCGACAAAGATGCAAAACGAGACAACGGCGACGATACCGTGGATTCTCGCGGGGATCGCATCCGAATATCGTTCGACAGGGCCAAAGAGTGCATCCAGCAGTTGCATAGAGGATTCAGACCGTACGTACGTTTCAGTCACGCGGTGGAACAGGTGGTCTGGGGGCAGCGACCTACAGATTTGACCCCGAAGTAGTATCGGAGCTTCGTTCGAGTCGTTCGTAGAGGTAGTAGGAGTACACGACGGTAACGCTGGCTGTGAGAAGTGCGGGGACGAGGAGGAAGTAAAGGGCGTACTCGCCGAACAGCAGGCCGACGAGCGTGAGGATGGCAGTGAGTTTGAAGAGTCGGCCGCCGAGCGCGTGGGTTCGTGCCCAGACCTCCTCGCTGCTGAGGGTCCACGGCGTCCGGATGCCGACGAACCAGTTCTGCTCGGCGTGCGTGAGTACGACGCCGCTGTAGTAGAACAGCCCAGCCACGGCAACGAGGATGAGGTACGTGAAGTCGAACTCGTATCCGAGATTGAACGCAACGATGCCGGCGTGGACGACGAACATGTAGATGGTGAAGATGACGACGAACCAGTCGTAGTACGACCGGAACTCGGCGATGTTCTCTCGAAGCGGGTCGATTCGTGGTATGACAGCGAACATAACGAGAAGCCCTGCGGTCAGAGCAGGAAACAGCCAGAGGGCGAGCAGCTTCGGCATCGTCCCGTTGGGCTCGCCAGTGGCACCCCAGTTCGTGACGAGGTCAGCGGGGAGCGATGGCGAAGCAAGCAGGCTCACGATGCCGGACAACACGACGAAACCCGCAGCCAACAGGTATCGGTGAAGCGTCCTCATACTGGTATAGACGGCGGGTGCACTGATGAACAAGCGGGTCGAAACGGCGGCTCACCATCTGGTTTACGGCCTGGTTGACAGGCCGTGCCGCGTGTCTTGTCCTTTGCAGTGCTCGCCCAAGAAAGCTGAGTAATCGAAGGCCGTTCAGTGAGACGATAACCGTTGATCTCTCGTGGCCGACTACGGCGAGTGGGAGCGGGATTCCGCGGAGGAGAATCGCACCGACCATGAGCGCAATCGCGCCGAAAGCGATGGCGAGATTGATGGTGAGCGTCCGGCGGGTCTTGCGGCAGCTGATCGGGATGCGAATCGGGAGATCTACGACGCGCTTGAGAACGAGTAACGCGTCTAGATTTCAGCGGTAGGGGTCTGCGGTGACTGTTGTATCGAGGTGAGCAGAGGTTGATCACTCGATTTAGATTCTATGTGTGCTAAGCGGTCCACGCGACGACTTTGTATGAACTAATTCTCAACGGCTACTTTTATGGGCGCAGGATTTAGAGTCTATGTACGCTGAGCGGCTATGGAGACAACAAACGACAAAGAGACTCAACGGAAGAGCCTGTCGACGCGTGAGTCGCAGGCACTGTCACGGCTTGCAAGCGAGAACCGGCAGGTCATCACGATTAGTGACATCGCGGCCGTCCTTGACATCCCGCGGAAATCGGCGAAGGATATGGCGTATGCGCTCAAGGAGAAGGGGTGGCTTGAGCGGATCGCGCACGGGAAATACCTCATTCTGCCGCTCGCTGCCGGTGAGAACGCTGTGTATACCGAACACGAGTTCGTGATCGCGTCAGCGCTTGTGGAGCCGATGTACGTTGGGTACTGGAGTGCGTTGAATCACCACGGACTGACGGAGCAGATGTCCCGGACGGTGTATGTCGTGACGACAGAGCGCGCCCAGGAACGTGAAATCCACGGAGTCACGTACCGTCCGGTGACGGTCACTGAGCAGAAGTTCTTCGGGTATCAACCGACTGCGGTCGGATCGAACCAGGTGAATATGTCGAGTATCGAAAAGACGCTGGTCGATTGCGCCGATCATCCGGAGTTCTGCGGGGGTATCAGCGAGCTTGCGAAGGCAATGCAGAACGCTGTCGACACGCGCTGTTCATGGGAACGCGTCGTCGAATACCTGCGGCGGGTTGGGAACGGTGCCGCAACGAAACGACTCGTGTATCTCGCCGACCAGCTGGGCATCGATCTTCCGGAGTACCGGGACCTCGTCGAGAACTTCACGACTGGCTACCCACTGCTCGATCCGACGAGAGAAGCGACGGGAACCCGGGACAGCACGTACCAACTTCGTCTGAACGTTGACCCCCAGTCGTTCCTTCCGGATGACTTCTCATGATTTCCGAAGCGCAACTCCGACGGCTGGCCAGGGAGCTGGATGTTCGACTTGGCTACGCGGAGAAGAACTACGTCAATTCGTGGATTCTGTGGGCAATCTACACGAGTCCCTACGGTGACAACCTGCTGTTCAAGGGCGGCACTGCGCTCAGCAAGTTGTACTTCCCGGAGACGTGGCGCTACTCGGAAGACCTCGATTTCGGTGTCGAGGGAGAGTATCACGGGAGCGAAGCGGAGTTGCAACGCGCATTGGAAGACGCGACCATCGCCTCCGGTATCGACTTCGAGGTGACCAAACACCGCGAACTGCAGAAAGAAGCGTATCCGACGCATTACGTTGATATTGATATCCAGTACGGCGCTGTGCTCGGTCACAAGAACACGACGAGTCTGGACGTGATGATCGATGAATACGTGGCGTTTGCTTCGGTGGACCATCGTCACAGCTACGAGGATGTCCCGGAATTCGAGTTGACCGCGTACAATCTGGAGGAGATCTTCGCGGAGAAGTTGCGAGCGCTCTATCAGCGGTCACAGGCGCGTGACTACTACGACCTGTATCGGATGCTTACGGAGGCTGACGTTGATGACTTGGTTATTCTTCCGGTATTCACGCGGAAGTGTGAACACGACGGCCTGGACATCGACCTTCGGGACGGGCTTCCCAGAGAGAAACGGGATGAGATCCGTGACGGCTGGCAGAACACGCTTCCCGATTTGGTTGCAGACCTCCCCGAGTTCGACCCAGTGTATGATACACTCGAAGACTACGTCGATTCGCTGGTAGACGATTAGCAGTATCAGTCCTGGAGATGGGCTACGGCACGGCCAAGTTCCCGTGCGTGTTCGCTCTCATCTATGTCGTACCGCTCTTCTATCGATCGGAGTCGTTCTTGAAATGTCACCAGGTGTACCTCCGGATACTTCTTACGTTAACTCCGGAGATGATAATACAAGAACCTGTTCCTGACCGTGTCGAGCGGGAACAAGTTGAATTCTGTTGCGCCTGCGGTAACCAGACGAGCAAACTAGAGCCATGAGAGCCCGGTGTTGAGTTCTTCGAGGAATGTCGGTCGTACCTGGGCATCAGGGGGGAATGCGAGTTGGTCGCCGTGCCGGTCGAGGATTGTTTCCCGCAGGAACGGATGGGCGGGGTCGAATGACGGGCTGGCACGGATGCGGTAGTCGCTGTCGATAGTGAACAGCGCGGCGTCGAACGCGCGGTGGTGCAGTGAGTTTAACACGAGGACGTTCTCCGGACGTTCGGCGAGATCGGGATGTTGACTCCGTGGGAGGATGTGCGCGAGATCCAACAGCTCATCTTCTCGAATACCGGTCAGGGTACACGCGTGGTCATAGCGGTCGAGTGTGTCTGCACGGAAGGCGTCGCTCACGGTGATTTCGGACGTTTCGTAGCGGCGCATCCGACCGCTCGAATCGAGCGGTTCGCCGGTCGGCCACTGAGCAATCTCTCCGGTCTGGACCCAGTTCTGCCAAACGTCCGGTGCCTCGCTGTCGTCGTTCTGCTGGGCGCGGTCGTGCAGCCACGTGACGGGGACGGCGTTAGTGTTGAGTATCGAGAAGTGGAACTGGTAATTCGGGACCTGTGTACCGTTATCGGCCTGGTACGCGTGGACTTCGAAGTGGTCGGGAACGCAGAGCCCGCAGAACTCGACGACCCCTGATTCGGGTTTGCGGAAAACGAGGACGGGCGGGACGTCCTCACGCCGATTGGCCGCGGCGTTGTCGAAGGCGGCTTTGATCTTCTGATTCTGCGCGGACTCATCGTAGGGGTTCGAGGCCTTCGCGTCGCCCCAGTAACTGATGTACCCGGCGTTGACGGCGAGCGTATCTTCCCACGGGTCGTCGTGCTGGGAGATGCCGCTGTCGTTCGAGACGAGCACGAGCGCTGCGGGCGTCTCAGACCGACTGGCGCTAAGATCACGGATCCCGCCAGTGTTTTTGATGCCACTGTCGAGCGGACCGCGGATCCACCGCAGGAACTGGTCGTCCGAGTTGCGGTAACTCCCAGTGTCGCGGTATTGTTGCCCGACCCGAAACGCGTGGTTCATAACACCGCGAGATTACGTCTGGCAATCAATAAATGCCTGCGTGATACGCGTTACTCGCCCGTTTCAGCATTCGGTTCGAGCGGTTCGAACGTTCTGAGTTGGTCACCCAGTCGCTCTCGGAAGTCGTCCGTTGACGTTTCTTGGATGCTTCCTGGCATCGGACCGTAGTCATCCCAGTTCGAGGTGTATCGAACGACGCGCGAGTGAAGTTCTCCGCTTTCGTTTTCGAGGTCGTACTCGTTGAAGACGTGGTGAACGTCGATGATGAGCACCACTCCGTGTTCGTCGTGTTCGTAGATCGTGTTTCCGGTGATTCTCATCGTTTCTCTGGTTCGAATTGCTGCGCTGGATTGATTAATCGAGGCCCGCTCGACAGCTATGCTATCGCGCCGGTGTCTTCGGCGGGCTGTGTTGAATCGCCGTATGGCGATGGAATTCACTGTTTGACGGCACGTTTGATGTTGTAGACGACACACATCAGAGCGATTTCTCGGAACTCACGGAACCATGTACGCGCTCGCACGGCG
>Ga0102936_1000494_pt1 | contig 15682 bp, 32 predicted proteins | sample SalPon2_A_H2O_MG_FD_78502 | JGI IMG/M metagenome (GOLD analysis project Ga0102936, IMG submission 78502) | Salt pond water microbial communities from South San Francisco under conditions of wetland restoration - Salt Pond MetaG R2_A_H2O_MG | ecosystem: Environmental > Aquatic > Non-marine Saline...
ACGAAGACGCTCACAGAGATAAAGAAGGGTCTTCTGCGAGGAGGATACAATCGAGCAATAACCGAAGAAGATGAAGTACTCCGCCGATCAGATATCAATTCGGATAATTTCTAACGTACTTCGTAAACAAAAAACTTTTAGTTAATAACTCTCTTTTCATTGCTATGGACTTTGATACTGAAACTGTGACAATTTCAAACATTTCTGAGGGAGATAAAATTATTCTGAATAATCGACCAAGACAAGTTGCCAGAGTACGGTCACAGAGCGAATCGATCACGGTACTGTATCTTAATTCAATTAATGAATCAGATTCACCAACTCCCTATAGTTTTACACCTGAAGATTCAATTGAACGGATTATCGACTAATAGTCGCTTTACCTATCATCAAATGTACATTGTCGAATAACGATGAACCAACCACCATCTTCATTAAGAGAGTTACTTCTATGCGTATCAGATGACTCTTTCATTCTTTCACGTCGATCTTCTGCGTTAGACTTAGATTGATAATACGCAACGTGTTCGCTCGCTTTATCTGGCCACATTCCTTGATCTAAATATTCCTGTAGCTTCTCTTCATCCACATCGGGTGGATCATCAACATATTTAACTACTTCGTAGAAATCTACATCCTCGCTCATAAATGAGTATATTTCATACGTCTTGAAAAAGGTTCCGATTTACTGTCTAGCGAAGCTTCTCTTGATTCTGGAACTTTTCAAAAATCATTCCATCATCTCCCGACATTGAAGACTCTTGCTTGTAAAATTCGCCATCATTCACTTCCTTCCAAATACTATAATGTCCTCGTCCGGGATCATCTTCTGATGGAGCTTCATACACGTATAGATACTCCTCACTAAATTTAATTTCATTATCTCCCACTTCTTCAGTCTCTTGAAATTCTTCTTTAGGAACTTCACTATTATGTTGATAATACACTAGTGGTTCTCCCGATCGACCGTATGGATAAGATACCATAAACGTAGATAACACTTCGAACCTTATAGAATTTATTATTTACTATCTGAAACTCCAAATACTAAATATATAACGTTCATATAAGTATATATGAATAGACGGTCCCTGCTAATGATTAGTGGAAGTGTGGGATTGAGTGCCCTCTCTGGTTGTCTCAACTCCTCCACTAATGAACAAGATACTACAATTGAGACAGACTTTTCGGTTATTTCTCCAACAGAGCCTTTAGAAAATGAACCGTATATAACAACAGTCAAATCCGAAAAAATTGTAGTAAGTGGAGTTGTTGATGTTCCTAATGGTTGTTCGACACTTGTTCTCGAAGAAGGAAGTGTAAGTATTTCAGAAGATGGATCACAGGCTTCTGTAACAATTTCCTCACAAGATGATTCTGGAGACGAGGTAGCATGCACACAAGCAATTACTCCTGTCGGGTTTAAATTAGAATTAACCATTACTCCAGACTTACCGGAACAGATAGTTATTACAATACAATCGGCAAGTGATAATACCTATACACTAGAGGTTCCCTTTAGAGAATCCTTCAATTCTGAAGAAGAGTGAGAGAGCGTGAGTATCTTAAGATAGCTTTTATATAAATATACTATGAAGTCTTCACTAATTATTGAACAAATTCAGTCGGCAACTCTTGACGAAATTTCAAAGCCAACTCGTGGAGATTGTGTTTCATAGCTTCAGCAATTCAAGAGGTGTATGGTGGTGTAATTCTTGTATTTTATCTTTCGATGGATAGAGAAGATGTTCTTCACGCTGTTGTAGAAATCGATCAAGTATGTTATGATGGAAATGGAAGAGTTGATTTTGAACAGCTACTTGAGTCTTCGGTTATTTCGGCAAATATAAATCATCATGATGAAGTAGAATTGACATCCTATCCGCCCTAAAGGACGAAGATTCCCACGGCACGGTGCCGCTGATTTGGGATATTGTGGTTTACGATGTTACCTGTTCTTGAGGTGCAAACGCACCAGTCTCCTTGTCAAACAAGAACGTCGATGGCTGTGCCAACCAGCCGTTACTCCTATTCACCGACAGATTCGATGAACTCGGAGATACTTTCTGCCGAATATTCTCTGCACCATTTACATCCGCATTCGCCACCGTCCCACACTCATCACACACATACAACCCTCGCTCCACACGATTCTCACTACGATTCCGACCACAACACGAACACGACCTCGAAGTATCCCGCTCCGACACTCTCTCAACCAAAATACCCTCCATCTCAGCTTTATACTCCAATAAATTCGTGAAACGGTCAAATGCCCACGAGTGAAGATCAAGATTACCGTGATCTCCCCAATTTTTTGACTCGTTAGTCTCCTCATCCTCACGGATACCTGAGAGATCACCCACAACGATAGTTCCAACTCCTTCGTCAACACACCGCTGAACGATATGTTTAGAGAGAATCTGGAAATAGTGAGTACGACGGGCAGACTTTTTCTGATTCAAGCGTGTTGCTTGATCAGAGTTTGAGTCGTCACAACGAGCAATCCGCTTGCTGAAATAGTAGTCGTCCTGTTTCAGACAATTCAACGGATACAGTTCGCTGTGACCGTCTTCATAGGCGAGTGCAGCGAAGTTGTTGATACCAAGATCAATTCCGACAGTCTCTTCACCGGGTTTCTTGGAAACGTTAATTTCCACCTTGCATATGAAGTGTAATTCCCATTTGTCACCAGTCCATACAGCTTTGATTTGTTGGACGCTCTCCACGGTGGAGAGGTCGATATCAGGTCTTGTCTGATATTTACAGAGGATGAAGTCTAATCGGTAATCTTTGGTGTTTGATCCTTGGGATAGTCGAACTCGGTTGTACTTGGTGTCGAGTTTGAATCCTTGGTTTTTGAATGTGATTGTGCTTCGTGGATGTTTGTCGCCTTTTTTACGATATTTTGGCGGGTTTGCTTTCATGTCTCCGTTTTGTCGTTTACCGTACCAACCGTTGAACGCTTCAGCGAGTTCTTGAAGGACTCGCTGACTTGACTGCGAGTGTAGGTCATCATAGCGTTCGTGGGTTTTGAGGTATGTGGTGAGTTCGTTGTGGTCGGGGATGTGATCGATTTCGTCCCATATCCGACTACAGGTCCACCGTCCGACGTTCCAGAGTTTTGATGTTGCAAATCCGAGCGAATCAAGGTCGTCTTGTACCTGTTGCGTGTTCCGTATGGAAGCAGTGTAGGTACGAGTAACGACCTGTTTCGCCATATATATTTTCTGTTATTGATAGTACTTGAAAGTATCGATTTGGGTTTGAGATTTGAGGGAGGGATTGTATTAGTGTCTCGGATTCATCCCCGCCCTAAAGGGCGAGGCTTTCTCCTCGATCATCCGTAAGTATTACTGGTGGATGAGTTTGTTTGCTGCTGTCTTAGCCACTCTGTCCTGCCAGAATATTTCGTCATGGTTGGTCTCTTTCCAATGAGTCGTGTGGAAGGCATCTTCACAGAGATCGAGAATGTCTTCTGCGGTGGAATACTTTGGGTTATTCTCCTGTAACTGTTCGATAGCCACTTGGTTATCATTTATTACTGTAGCAATAACCACTCTCTCATCTCTTGTGATACGCTTGAGTCTATACAAAGCTCGGTAGATCCCCAATAGTTCTGCTTCTGTACTGTTAATATCTTCCGAGTGGTAGGAGAATTTACCTTCCGCAATACACTCATCTGCGCCGTTTGAGGTGTTAACAATTTGGAACCCGACTCCGACAACATCTAGGTCCGTATGTTTGTCGTCTTTCAGGCTCGCATCGACACGGATCTCGAACGAAGACATACTGTATTGTATACGCTGTATAAACATAAATGTGTCGTCCAATCGTCTATATAAGTGCGGAGGGTAGGATTTGAACCTACGGATCCCTGAGGAAGGAGATCTTAAGTCTCCCGCCGTTGGCCGGGCTTGGCTACCTCCGCTCGTATAGTGGTTTGAATCAGTTTTCTATCTGAATGCAGAGGACAGGATTTGAACCTGCGGACCCCTACAGGACAGCGCCCTCAACGCTGCGCCGTTGGCCGGGCTTGGCTACCTCTGCGCCTTGATATGAGTGAATTTATATTGTTGCGTGTTCCATATCACCACGCTAATACAGGCAGGAGGATTCGAACCTCCGAAGTTCTGCAACAATGCGTCCTAAGCGCATTCTCTTCGGCCAGACTAGAGTATGCCTGTTCTCATACGCTACGCCGTGGGTCGGATTTGAACCGACGCCCCGCAATCGGGTCATTTGCTTTCGAGGAAAAGCCCTTGGCCTGACTAGGGTAACGCACGGCACTGAGAGATATAAGGTCCGTGAAAGAGCATCCACCACACAACCTAAGTGTGTAGTCCAAAAACAAACTGCCACAAAACAGAGAATTTCTGTTCTGCCAAAGTTAGTCGGAGTTGCGACTAAGTGAGAGTAAAAGCAATAGTTCCGACGATAGCTCACTTTGTCGCATTATACTCACCAATATGACCTATCTCCTTATAAATGTTGGGGTGATATTTAGCGGCTAATAAGAAATAATAAATCCTAAAAGGTTTCTCAGTATTATATTACATATACTCTATGAAAGAAATTGAACTTGATGATGATCTTCCTCAAGAACTTGTAGATTATACATTTGAGGAATTAGAGAGACAGCTACAACGTCATAATAAGACTGAGGCGTCACATTTACATCTTATTTCTTCTGCCAGCCTCATTACAATTAATAACGATGACAAGTTATGTGGAATAGTACAAAACTCAGTAGAACAGGCAATTTATGAGTGGATTATGGAACATCAAAACACTATTTCAAAAGACCAAGTAGAATCGTATCACCCGTCGAAATCAGTAACCGTTCGGACAGTTTAGTCCTTATTTCCGCTAACAATCAGTTGGACATCAAATGTTGCAACACCCCCAACCTGCGACACTACATTTTGAACCCTAAACATCCCATCATTCGTGTTAACATACTCTCCAACACGAGGAACATATGAAATATCCCGAGTAACAATTTCTTCCTCATTTTCACGATCATACACTTGAACTCTAACAGTTTCAGAACTCGACATAATGTACTATATATTCAGACTAAACTAATAAAAGTATTACGATTTTAAATTCGAGTACTTAGTCTCCACTAATTGCTTCATCAAGAGTTTGAAGTGTCTCTGCAACAGTCTCTCCCGATTCTGTTAGATGATATACACGTGTAGGTCTATCGTCAATAAGGTCGGCGTCTTCAGCTACTAAATTCGCATCAACGAGTTCCTGAAGACGATTACGAACAGTACTCGAAGAAACGGATACACTCTCTGTTAACATATCTGTACTCTGCGGTTCATTCGTTTGCTTGAATTGTCTAAACAACTCTAAAACACCAGTTTTTCCTAACAGATCTTCTGAAACGTCCATAGTAATTATATACAGTACTTACACACGTAAATGTTTTACGATTTCTGTATAGTAATAGAGGATAACGGACAATTTTGCTGTAGCGTACATCACCAGTCATCACGTTCCAAAAAGAAATCCACACCCATTATCATATCTTCCTCGGTTCGAATAAGATTGTAAGAGGAATGTTTGTGATTGAAATCAACAGTTTTTAATAGACTATACAATTCATCAGCGTCCCAAGGAGAGTCAACAGAGTTCGGTTTGGTAATATAGATTTTACCGTTAGAATGCAAAGTTACAGAAATATTATCATACTCTGACCGAAGTTTTGTCTGTATACGCTTTTTGAAAGCTTCAACTTGTTGTTCTGAAAGAAGTGTTGAACCCATAGTAATACTATAGGTAGTATAACTTATTAGTATTATGTTTTCTTTCAAATCAAAGCACTCTTATGATTTCATTTATAGATAAATATATATGAGTTCTATGAGTCCCAAACCGTCAATTGTACGAATAAATACACATGAATTAGAGCAGGCCGATGAAGACCCTGTAGACTACCTGTCGTATCTAATTTCTAATGTAATGTATCAAAATGAGAGTATTAACCCTGAAGATAGTATTTTGGAGTCGTATAGATATACGGGAACAGTTCCACTATCAATCCATTTCCCTGTAGATAAACAAAGTACACTATATAATTCAGGTATAGAACTGGATACTATCGGTGAAATACTGGTTAAGAGAGATAGTTTCCAAAAGACATACACGTGGGACGATCTGGAGTTGAAAATAGAATTAGACGGTTCTCGCTGTAAATTTGTATTAAAACCAGCAGAAAACTGAGAAAGAAAATCTCCGAAAGATCCTTAGGAAATACACAGTAATACGTAGGTATGGTAGAATCCGTTGAAGATGTACTTCAGAAGCATAATTCAGAATATGAACCAGAAGATCTGTATGTCCATATTCCTTCGGGTGGAAAAGTTAGAGGCCCACACATCGAATTAGAAGGAGACTTTTCACACACAGAAATATCCAGAGATCTCAACAGAGATCTAATGAGTCTTGTGGATGTTTCTGAGAAACAACCCGCAACAAAGCATCACTTACTTGATGTTCTTGAGTAAACAACGTTCTGTGAGTTAAGGGAAACACTCAAAAGTCTTATTCAATATTTTCTAAGTATAACTATGAGTACTAACTCGAACTCTATTTCAAAAGTCCTACGGTCTTTTCAACGGAAGCTTCTTCAAAAGCCTCAGATTTCAACTCTAAAAGATATTAATGAAGGATACTGTGGAGTTGTCGCTGGAGAAGTGTATACAAGACTGGAGAAACCAGACGGTATGAAACTGTGTTATGCAGGAAGTCAAGCAGACTTTCATTATTGGATAGAGTATGAAAATAAGTTCTATGATATAGAACGTCCGAAAGGTGTTGAAGAATGGAAGAATCTCCCATTTTTTAAAAGATATCCCAATGTTACTATTTTTGAGTATGAACCGTGGGTCAAACAAGGATACTAATTACAAATAATTTAAAAACTATTTTTTAAGTCGGAAGATGATTTCACGTTATTTCAACAACGTAATTTCCTTTTTCAATTTTCCATACAGAGACAGCTACATTTATTTCACTTTTACTTAATACAGTCTGTAATTTATTAGATTTATTTTGTGATAAATTAGATACTGTCACCCGTGTCACCCAACTAGTCCGTGAGTTAACGCCTTTTGATTTACAGGTCTTATCAATGCTTACAAAACCAAGAAGGCTTGGAATAATTAGTTTCCTTCGAACGAGATTATAAGCTTTTCTTAAACTTCTGTCTCTGTCATCACGGTGGGCATGACTTAAAGAGTACAGGTCTTTTTCAATTTCTTGTGAAGCTGTCTGCATAGATAAGCACTAATTGCGCTAGTTACTTAAATCCGTCGTCTAAAAATTTGTAGAGACTGATTTCGAGAAACCAATAGTCTGTCTCGATACGAAAAAGTTTTAAGTCTTCTGACCATATTAAATCATATGGATAAAAAAGGTGTTTTAGACCTTTATTGTGGGGCTGGAGGAATGTCTCTAGGTTTTCAGAGTGTAGATATATTCAACGTCGTGGCAGGTGTTGATGTGTGGGAAGATGCTCTTAAGACATATGAAAACAATCATTCGTGGAAATCAATTCAAGCAGATTTAAGTTCAGAACAGCCACAAAATCTTTCTGTTTCAAAAGAAGATATACAGATTGTTACTGGAGGTCCACCGTGTAAAGGATTTAGTCTAGCGGGTGAGAGAAATGAAAGCGATGATAGAAATCAGTTAGTTTCTCGCTATATAGACTACGTTGAATATTTTAACCCAGAAGTTGCTGTAATGGAAAATGTAGTTGGAATAAAGTCGATGGATCTTCCGGAATATAGTAATGGAAATGTCGTAGATTATATTTATGAACGGTATGAAGATATTGGGTATACAATTGATCATAAAACTCTTCAAGCGAATAATTTTGGTATTCCACAAACACGTTCCCGAGTGTTCTTCATTGCTGTCCGAGAAGATATTGGAACGCCTTTATTCCCGTCTGAGACGACACCTAACGAAGTTCAGAGTGTTGAAAGTGTATTGGATCAAGACTTTGATAACTATGCAAATCACGACAAAACAAACCACTCTGAGGATATGGTTGACAGAATCTCTCAACTAGACTATAAAGAGTCGGTCTATGACAGTTATAGCGAAGCGTGGAAGCGCCTTCATCCAGAAGAACCAGCTCCAACCATTAAAGAAAACCACGGGGCTCCATTTGTTCATCCATTTGAAGATAGAGTTGGAACTCCACGAGAATGTGCGGCAATTCAATCATTCCCCAACAATTATGAATTCAAATGCTCGAAAAGTTCTACGTTAAAGCAAATTGGAAACGCAGTTCCTCCAAAACTTGCGTCACACGTTGCCCAAGCTGTGAAAACTATTTATTAAGTACACTTTTATTTAGATCGCAATAGAAAGAATAATAAACAAGCAACAGTTATATATAACTATGTCACATATTGAAGAATTTGTAGAACAAGTTATTGAACAGCTTGATTCAGAGTGGGATATTGATCCTATCCATTCACAAAAGACAGACGGAGAGGAAACATCACTCACTCGTAAAACAGATCAACTATCCGTCATTATCGGAACGTTAAATGATATTCGAACGGAAAAAGTCTATGTACAAATCCCTAAAGAAATATATGGTGTCCCTGACAGACCCAATCAAATTGGTCTTACAGTTGATCGTGACCCAAAAACTGTAGCACAACGAATTCGAGAAAATGACCCCGCAGAAAGCTAACTACTCACAGATCTAACGTATCTTCAAATTCAGTTAAATCGAAGTCTTCTTGGATATACTTTCTAGCAACTTCCTGCTTATCCGCATCGTCTGTTGTTGGTGTATCTAGTGTGTCCAGAATTTCAACACCATCTATTCCGTTATTCACCTGAACACCAATTCCGGGATCTGCCGCATTATAAATGACCTCGATATTATACTCAGGATATCTCCAAATTCTACAAAAAATATTCCCGCCGGTATTTACAACTCTTCCGCCTTCCCAACCGTCAGGAAGATCAAACGGTGATTCATCAACTGGTTCAGACCACCCGTATTCTTTTAAGTCAACCATACGAATAGATTATACCCCTAGGCTTATGAAAATAGTGGTTTTTACAAATCATGAACTGGAATAACATCCGATTCTTCTTCCTCTATAAGAGCCTCTACCTCTCCGAGGAACTTAGGATCTATATACGAGGGCACGTCTTTCTGAATCTTTCCACGAGCCTCTAATTCAGAATTTGCTTTGACAACAAACGCACTACACATATCTTGCGACATTTTTGAGAACAGGTAATATCCCATAGAATAATATACAAGGCATCTTCTTTTTATTGTTCCGATCTAGTCTCCAAAACTACCTTAATTCTTAACATACTGTACACCTGTATGGACCAATCAACCGCCGTATGGTATATGGAATATGTAATTTCATCACTAACCTATCTATATCTAGGTGTTCTTCTAGAACCACTTTTACAGTCACCTCTTAGATTATTGGGATATTTTGTCGTACTTCCAGTCTATATAACAGTCGTACTCTTAGTTATTGGAAATCTTGAAGATTCAGAACAAGAAGTAGACAAACAAACTACTGATGTAGCTTAGAATTCAAATACTTGTCCTTGTTCAGTCACACGTACTGTTTCTCCATTCTCTTTTCGTGTTGCGAGAATTCCTTCCTCGTCCGACACATCATTCAAACGAAGGTCATATAGTGGAATAATGGTTACAATATCCTCTTGCGAAACAGGATAATATGTATCTTCAGGCTCATCGTTATACGAAAACTTGATGAAATTAACATCATCGTAGATAAGTTCCTGAAACTCATCGGGCTCTTCACTCGTGGTTAGAAATTCTTCAACTGAAAAAATAGTTTCATCCATTAGTTGGGTCATCTATAGATTCTTAGAAGTAGACCTATAAGAGAGTTTTGATACGCTAGAAACGGATAGGAAATAGAAAAATATTTAGTCTTCTATGCTAAAATGTAATATATGCTACAACTAAAAATCCATAATATATATCATGATGAAACAACTATTCAAAATCCTGAATCTATAGAAGAACAAATTTTACAGAAAGTAAATGAAATTCGGTATATTAACGCAGTTAATGTTCGAATTGAATGGGGTAAAATGAATACGCCTATTTTTATAGATATTAAAGGAATGTGTAGAGCAAGTGATTTCACACAGATTGCTCGCATAGCAGTTGATCAATTTAGCGAATTTGTCCCTAATGTCCAAGATGACCAAGCTGTTCAAAGTAACAATCTTATTTTGAACTCACCGTAAGATACAATCTAGCAAAAGATTCTCTCGTTTGCTTCACATCCAATCCGTAAAAGCATTTCGTCGTCGTTATTATATTCGACATCAGTTCCAAATACTGAAACTGATTCAGAGTCAAACAGTTCGGAGACATTATCCGATATTGTTTCTTGAACAACATATGCAGTTTTATCTTGTCTATTTTCTAATTCCTGTACGTCCAGACCAATATCTTCCGGATAGAAATACATTAAAACATACGACTCTGGAATTCCAGACTCTCTCATTGTAATTATATCGTCCCAGTTGGAAGCAAGTGCCTCTAATGCGAGCATTTCCTGCTGAAATTCGTCAAAAGACGCCCATGATGAAGAAGAAATACCATTTGTTTCAAACCAATTCTTCGCATCTGATTCACTAATCTCTAACATACAGAGACTAAAAGAATATCTAAGCTTAAACTTATAGCGATACTACTACACAATGATTATACTTGCGATTCAAACTCGTTAATAGATTCATACACTTCATACGGCCCATACAATGTTTCATTCAGTAGGTCTTCAGATACGTCTTCTATCACGTATACCTCTTTTATTGGACCGGTGCTTGAATAATTAGGCTGAATAACTATTTCAAAGGGAGTATTCAACTCTGGAACTCTAAATGGACCATACACCTTAGATCCCATTCGTGAAGAATCTTCGGCCCAGAGATGAGCCTCACTTTTTTGTGTGAATACATTCGTGAATAGTCCATCTAGAGGTTCATAGGTCACAAATACTTGTTGTGTCATCGTATAATAATCTAGAGAATGAAAGACTAAACGTATTTCTGTACAATTTGTACATTTTTCTTCCTACAATCTCTATAGATATATAAAAAATATGATAGCTACTAATCCGACAGACTTATAATATATAAACCTCGTCTTTAGAATGTCGGCTGACAATGTTGTCAGCGCATCTCGTCAGCCGAGAACTGAAAGCCCGCCTAAATAAAACAACAATATAGTTTAATACAACTCTGTTTGTATTACTATACTACTTTATTTGTTTTATTCAGGTTCGTTAGAGTGAAGTATGTTTCTTAAAAGTGTGTTAAAGTGTTGAACCGAGACGAATTTCGGAGGATCACGGCTGACAACATTGTCAGCGAAACTATATTGACGTTATATTTGTGTAGACAGTAAAGAAAATGAATTAAAGACTCTTAGATTCTATTTCTACCTTTCTAAATTATTTTAAACAGTTTTTATCAGAAAGATCTAAATATATTAATTTCTGTTGAAATTAGTATTCATACATTTTTCTACTTTGAATTGGTGTTTGATAATTTAATTTAACTAATATGATATATTTAAATGAAGTAAAAATAACTATCATATATTTTGATTGTCAATATGGCAGTATGAATGAGAGAGAGCGAGTAGCACGAATTGTAGTTACAATACTGTTGTTGTTAGATTGACGGTTCTTCTGTGCTTTAGCTCGCTTCTGCTTCAGTAATTGCATTTCCAGCAATGTACATGATAAAGTAGTTATAAATGGGGAGAATAAAGGGAATTAGAAAGATCCCAAGACCAAGCGTTACTAAAATAAGAATGAACATTCCAATCCCAAACGCAATTCCTAGTCCTGTAATGATTAGAACTCCGATGAGATACTCTAGTGAGAAAAGGATGTTGGTGAGTCTACTGACATCAGTAACTCCTGAAAGTCCATCACGAGCATATAGCGCAAGAATAGCAAGTGAGAGGTAACTGAGAATTAGTGAAAGGAGCGATCCAATTCCCTGAGCCGCAAGAATCGCACCATCGCTAGCTTCTAATAGTACAGGAGTATAGAGAATAATAGTTGAAGGGAGTGATAATAATAAGGATAAGAGGAATCCGCCTAGACCTAGTACAAACATATTACCAAGATTGTCCCATTGTGGAAGTTCGGACGGAACGCTCTCTTTTGTTTCGTCTAGAATTTTAAGAAGATATCCTTGATATAAGAAGTACGGAATAATAAATATTGAGGCAAATAGTGCAAGTGTTCCGATAAGAGATTTTTTAATTACCGACTCATCCTGCTTTAGTGGTTTTAATGCATCACTTAAATAATTCATTACGAGATTATAAATAAGATCTAACCTTATATGCTTTTTCATACACATTAGAAAGGCTGTTTAAGGTTTTATATGGAATATCGGCGTATATAAAGAGTCGTCAGATATCCCGAGCGCACTTAACTTCACGTATCGATATTATCCAAGACTGTTTGACATCGAGTTGAAGGAGTATTTTGAAAACCACACCCTGTACTGTTATGATATGGAGGTCGAGTGTCAAATTGAGTTACAGTCAGATCAATAATTTCATTAGTAGTATCATGTTTCAAGAACCAATGAGTTGTTCCCTCGTGTTTAACATACTGTGGCGTGTACGAAGATTCTGAGCCACCAAGGTATGTATACAAAGCTTCAGTTGCGACGTAACAGTGTCCAGCCAGAGGGTTAGATGACCCTTTAAATCTCGGTTTCCGAAGTGTATCGTTATCTGTTAAATATTCAATAATCTGATTGGAAATTGACGAAATCGATTCTTGAGTCATATATCCAAGTTAAGGGACTCTCTGTATTTAGGGATTTCGTTTCTGAGTTTCACTTTTGCAATAGTATCTTTTTGACTTCTTTAAGATTTTGTAATTCGTAGTCTTCATTAATATACTCTTGACCAAAACAATAACAACTCATTCCCCATTCATCGATTGAATTAATTTGGACAGTAATAACTCCCCCAAATGAACGAGGATGTGTGTCATCAGCAACAGTTATTTCAAACTGTTGATGATCCTGTGTGGGAACATCTCTTGGAGTCTCAATAATCCTGCCCGCAAATTCTCCTTCTTCACAGACTACTCTAATGTATTCATTTTCATTTGCAGTGATTGTCAAATATTCACCAATAGAATCTTGTTCGTGTATCGTTCTTGTGTTGGGCGTGTTCATACAAAGAAGAGTTTCATTATCGTATGTAATTCTTATGGTTTGCACGCTCTACTGTCTGGTGCTTATTCGATCTGGTTTTCTAATTCAGAAAGCTTTCGTTGGATATCTGCCGACATAGCACCATTTTCGTTGTCCCATCCATTTTCAAGCACATCTAGCCATCGTTGGTCAATCTTTACAAATACATGCGGAACATCTCCAGACTGACGAACAAGTGTTTCTTCGATAGTATCTAATGCTGTAAGAACTTTTGTTTCCACGTCATCGTTAATGTCAGGTCTATTCGTTGCGATCTCTTGGAGCGTATCAAGTTCCTCCATAAGTGTAGTTTATCGAGATGCCATATTAGTCTTTTGTTTTTTGTCTCGCAACAATTATAAGCTAACAGAGTATGACTCTATCTATAACCAATGGAGTCAGAATTACGAGACGCTGTTTTCAATCACTTTCAAGAGAAAACAGAGTCCGAAATTACCGATAGAACACTTGATTCATTTCGGATTACTATCTATACTCTGAATCCCGTTTCTGGAGTTGTTTGGGGAGATATGGGCGGAGAAAAAGAAGGTATGAAAAAAGAAATTACTCCGTCAGATTCGATTGTGTCTGAAATTCAAACGATGTTAGACACAATTCATTCAGAGTATATATCTATACTCTCTCTGTCGGAGATAATTGATTACATATCTATAGCTACGTCAACTGGAATTGTTATTAATATAAAGTACCCACTTCCATTGTTTGAACGGTCTATAGAGTCGTTATTTTATAACTCTATACCTGAATCTTCATCTGACGTTCAGTTATTTGATCTAGAGTACTATATGTCTAGTGTAGTTGTGACCGATATTGAGTTCAATACAAATAGGCCTGAACTATACCCCCACATAGATGTTCCAGTCAAACATAGATCTTCCTACAGGATGCCTGTGTATCCTCTACCACAGACTGTAGAAGTAACACTTCAAAAGCTTGTACAGAAACAAGAGGAATCTATAACAGTAAAAGACACAGCGGTTATGGTAGATCCATTTGTCGTAATGATTCATGTCGATCCGAAAGACGATACAGAAAGCTTTTTTGAACTCAAATTTAAGATACCGTGGAATCATGTCGTAAAAAATATATCGGTATAGCGTCCAAAATATTATAAACTTGTATTAACTAGTGTATCCTAGAATATGAAAATGTATTCGTCAATTGATGAAGCAGCACAATCAAAATCAGTAATTGAAAAAGTTAATGAAAATACACTTCGTGTGCAGTCTTACGGAAATGCACGGTTTTTTAACAATTTATTTAGGTCGGAGAATCTTTCTGTCGGTAATCTTTCAACATACGAAAATGGAGATATTAAAGTGAATCTGTGAGATAGTCATTTAGAAGAGTCTTCAGTAGTGGTATCTTTTTTAGACTGAATATAATAATACGGGGCAAGTGGAAGCTTGTATACTTTTGGCGAGATCCAGTCATATTTCTGGTACACTTGTTCTTCATTGTTGTATCTGTATGATCCAGAATACCCATTCCAAAGGGACGTAATACATAAGTATCCAATAAATCCAACTACTACGATCCAACTCTCAGAACTGTTGAGAGTACTACTAATAACTACAGCATATCCGGCAAATGTGATTAAACGTACTAGTAAAATACTTTCAATTCGTGATTCCATATGTAGACCGAGGACTAGTGATCCTAAAACAAGAGGAAGTGTTAGTAGTAATCCTAGAAGTACATCTCTTGAGAAAGTTTCGGGTATCGTTGGCAAAATTAGCATAAACGCATATATAACCATTAATAGTTCGACAGTTCCACTAACAATTTTCTGTCGCAAAGTGAGCATATATTTAATATCTAGTTTCGTTTCATATAAGTGTTCGGAACCGATCGTAACTGTTTAAACCATTCAAATCTTATGTTCTATGTATGAGTGAATATGCGTCAATGCAGGGATGGTACTGGTTTAGTTCACGGCAGGAATATGAAACAACTGTCGAAGAATATAGCTCTATTGTGTCAGAGTTTAATTCTGTAGACACGGACACAGGAGTAGTTTTAGAAATCCCGTTTGATCTGTACAGAAACCTTCATCGACATACTGAGGAGTTAGGAGACCGTGCCGAGGAATATCTTGTTGTTTCAGCAACTATGGACGGACACCTCTTTGGATGGGTGGCAACAGAAACAGGCGAGGTAGAAATTGACCTCATTGAATGGTCTGATGAACATCCCGATTTTGATATTAGTCCCAAAAATTTCATAGAAACAAATATTCAACAAGAATTAATTAATGCGTTTATTGAAGAACATTATACTGGATGGGACGAAAATTACCTCACAACTAAGTGAGGTCTCGTTTTACTGAGGATAGGGCCGTCCAAGAAAATCAGTACGTTTATAAGGTAATACATTGTAC
>Ga0102936_1000496_pt1 | contig 15665 bp, 14 predicted proteins | sample SalPon2_A_H2O_MG_FD_78502 | JGI IMG/M metagenome (GOLD analysis project Ga0102936, IMG submission 78502) | Salt pond water microbial communities from South San Francisco under conditions of wetland restoration - Salt Pond MetaG R2_A_H2O_MG | ecosystem: Environmental > Aquatic > Non-marine Saline...
CCTCGTCGCATCGCTCGCCCACGCCGGCGAGTCGTACGCGAGCGTCCGTGATACTATCCAACGGCGCACTGAGGCGATAGAAAACCGATGAGCGACACCGCGAGCGGTGAGGGCGCGGCAGCAGTCCTCACACGGAACGTCACCGTCCCGGACGAGTACCGGCGCGCCTGTCGGTTGCTGGGGCTGTCGGTCTCCGCCGAGACGGCGTTAGGTGGGAGTTACGTGCTCGCCGGTGGACTGTGGCTCGCTGGGTTAGCGGTCCTTGGTGCGGGACTCGGGACTCTCTCTGTCGTTGCCGGCACGGGAACACTCACTGCGGCCATCGGCGTCGCGCTGGCGGGCCGGTACGGCGTCGGATTGGCGGCACAGGCCAAGCGAATCCGGGCCCTCGGTGCGGCCCCAGCAGTCGTTGCGACGCTCGTCCTCGGCACGACGCTGTGGCCCAGCGCCGAGCGGGCGGTCGCTTTCGCCGCGAGCGCCGGCGACGGGCTACTCGCGGACAGTCTCGACAGCCATCGGCGGCGCGCGAGTCGGACCCCCCGGAGCGGCCTCGGGGCATTCGGCGACGAGTGGGCCGACGAGTTTCCGGCGCTGGCCCGCGCAATCACGCGCGTCGAACGGGCCGCGCTCGTCACTCCCGAAGAACGCGAAGCGCTGCTCGAATCGGCCCGTCGAGGCATCTTAGAGGGCACCCGCGACGAGATGGCCACCTTCGCCGCTGACCTGCGCTCGCCGGCGACGGCGCTGTACGCATTCGGCGTGTTACTCCCGTTGGCCTTCGTCGCGCTGTTGCCTGCGGTGGGTGCGGCCGGCCTCCCGGTCACGCTGCCCGTGCTCGTCGTGAGCTACGGCGTCGTTTTGCCCGGCGGGTTGGTAGCCGCGAGCGCGTGGCTGCTGGCCCAGCGCCCCGTCGCCTTCCCGCCTGCGACCGTCCCGCGGAACCACCCCGACGTGTCGACCGGGCCGTTGTTCGCACTCGGGAGTGGGACTGCGGTCGCCGTCGCTGCCTACGCTGTGGGAACGGTCTTGCTTCCGCTTTGGGCTCCGCCAATCGCCGCGCTCGGACCCGGAACGGGTACAGCACTACTCGTGTACTACCGACCGGTCAAGCAGGTCAGAGACCACGTCGTGGCGGTCGAGGACGGCTTACCCGACGCGCTCTCGGCGGTCGGCCGTCGCGTCGAACGCGGCGAGTCGGTCGAGGCCGCACTGGAAGACGCGGTCGAGGCGACGCCTGACCCGCTCGCGTCGGCGCTCGCGGCGACCGTCGAGCGACAGGCGACGCTCGGTGTCGACGTCGAAGCGGCCTTCTGCGGGGAGTACGGCACACTCGCGACGCTGCCGAGCCCACGGCTCAGGCGAGCGGCCGTCCTGCTCGGCGCAGCGGCCGAAATCGGGCCGCCGGCCGGCGAAACAATCGCCACGATGGGCGACCATCTGGGCGAACTCGGCGAGGTCGAACGCGAGACGCGACGCGACCTCTCGCAGGTCACTGGGACGCTGTCGAATACTGCCGCCCTGTTCGGCCCGTTAGTCGGCGGCGCGACAGTGGCACTCTCGGCGGCGATGGGCAGTGGCGGCCCTATCGAGGCGGTGTCGACGGCCGCCCTCGGCCCGGTTGTCGGCTGGTACTGTCTGGTGCTTTCGGCCGTTCTGACGGCGTTGTCGACCGGGCTCGGCCGGGGACTCGACCGTGCCCTCGTGGGCTACCGCGTCGGGCTAGCGCTGTGTGCGGCCACCGCGATGTATTTCACCGCCGTCGTCGCGACCGGCTGGCTCGTGTGAGCATTTAAGTCCGAAGCCGGGGCCAAGCTGGCCCATGTTCGACACCCAACTCGACGGCCTCTACGTCTGGATGGCTGTCGGCGCGGTCAGCGTCGCCGTCTTCGGCGTCGTGACACAGCTACCAACGGCCGCACCACCCGATGGAGCCGACGCCGCACAGACTATCGACGAGGTGGCGACCAGCCCGCCCGGCTCGGTCGCCACCCGGAGTCTCGACGCCGAGGCGTGGTCACTGACGACGCGACGAATTGGCCTTCGATCAGAGGCAGGCACCGTCCACGAGACGCTGTTGCGGCCGATCGTTCCAGCGGTGAACGCGTCACTCGTCGCGGTACTCGACGGCGACCACCCGTCGACGACATTCGACAACGCCGCCGAGTTCGAGAGGGCGACTGAGGCGGCCGCAACGAACGACACGCGGTGGCGACCGGCACCCGACCAGCTAACTGTCAGGCGTGTCGCGTGGGGAGGGGTCGATGTCACGCTCGTCGGCTAGGGCGGCGACTGAACCGCTGGCCGCACTGGTGGCCGTCTTCGCCGTCTCGACCGGCCTCGCGCTGTACGCCGGTGTGCTCGACGACGCGATAGCGGGTGCGACCGGCGACCGGAACGTGGCGACGCCGACGGCCGACGCCGTCGAGCGAGACCTCACGAGCGGCGGTATCGTCGACCCCGAGCGCGTGAGCGACGTCCTCGGGGAGATACCGTCGGGCTACGAGGGCAACGTTACGCTCCGAGCCGACCAGCGCTGGACTGCCGGGCCGACACCCGCCGAAGACGCCGATATCGACCGCCGGACGGTCAGCGTCGCCCTCGGTCCGGCGACGGTTCGACGCGGGACGCTCCGGGTGAGTGTCTGGCGATGAACCGCGCCATCAGCACCGTCGCGGATGTGACAATCTTCCTGTTGTTCGTCGGAGCCGCGGCCGCCGCTGTGGTCCACGGTGTCGCCCTCGAACCGCCCGACGAGACGAATCCGGCGGCCGAGGAGACGGAACTGTTGGCGTCGACTACGGCGAGCGTCGAGTACGCGTTGGCCGTCTCCGGGGAGCCGCCACTGTGGGTCACGAACGCGACCGCGCGACACGGGCGGACCGCCCACGGCACGCTCGCGGAGCTACTCGGGGAGGCGGCGATGAGCAACGCGACGGTCGACGGTGTTCGTCTCTCGACGGCCGGACGGGCGTTCGAGCGAGCCGTCGGGAACGAGACGAGCGCACGCCTCCGCGAGCGGGGCCAGCGCCACGCCGTCCGCGTCCGGTGGGAGCCGTACCGGGGTGCGCCGGTCAACGCCACGATGCGCGTCGGCCAGCGACCGCCGCCGTCGGTCGATGTCCACGCGGCGACGGTCACCGTTCCCAGTCCAGTAGCGACCGTCAGCGAGGACGCGAGCGAGGCCGCAGCAGACGACGGCTACGAGGGTGTGGCGACGGTCGTAGCCGGGGCAGTCGTCGCCGGCCTGTTCCCACCCGAACAGGCTCAACTCGCGCTCGACAGTGACTATCCCTCGAACCGGCTCATGGCGACCCGCTATCACCGGATGGCCGCGTTGACGGGAGCGGACGAGCCGGCCGTCGACAACACGTCGGCGGCCGACCTGAACGCGAATCTCAGCGCCGCGCTGGCGTCGACCGTCGAGAGCGATATGCGGGGACGGTTCGACTCCCCGGAGGCCGCGGCTGCATCGGTCCGCGTCGGGACTCTCAGCATCACCGTGAGGACGTGGTCGCCGTGACCCGACGGACGGTGTCGATCGCCGACGACGAGCGCGGTCGAGTTCCGTTCGCCGTCGTCGGCGTCCTGCTGTTGGTAAGCAGCCTCGCCCTCGCCACGACGCTCAGGCCGGAGCCGGCCCCGACCGATACCGCGGTCGAGCGCGCGATGGCCGAGATGACTGCGATTAGCCAGACGGCCGTTCGGGACGGCGTCGCGACTGCGAGCCAGCGGGCCGCCGCTGACCCCGTCGTCGACCCGGCCGACACTGCTCTCGGGCGGGCACTGAACGATTCCGCGCCGTTTCGCTCGGCGTTACGACTGCGCATCTACCTCCAAGTCCGGGACCGACTTGGACGGCTGTCGGCGAGCGGCGGCGACGGCGTCGACGCGACCGCCTCACTGCCGGCGGTGACGACGACGAGCGGGTACGAAGATGCCATCGATCGGGTTCACATCGAACAGGCGGGCGCGAACAACACCTCTGTTCAGGCGACAGTCGAGAACGTCACGCTGACGGCCCGCCGCGGCGGCGAGGTCGTGACTCGGCGGACCGTCACTCAGACCGTCGTTGTGCCGACACCGGTGTTGTACGTCCACGAACGGGTCGAGACCTACGAGACGAGACTGAACAACAGTCTCGCCAGACCCGGTCTGAGTCAGCGGACGACCGCGCGGCTGTATCCCATCGTGTGGGCCCGGGGATACGCCCAGTACGGCGGCGCGCCGATAGAGAACGTCGTCGCGAACCGCCACGTGAGTCTGGCGACCAACGGCGCGATGCTCGGCGTCCAGCGGTCCGTCTTCGGCCGGAGCGACCCCGAGGGGAGGCAGGCGCTCGGGGAGGCGACGGCGGCGGTCGGTATCGACGACCTCGCCGCCGGCCGGACCAACGGTGCACTCGTCAGTACCGTCCTCTCGAGGGTCAACTACGGACCGGCCAGCCAGAACATCAGCACCGCCGATATCGACGCCGACGTGCCACGGGCCAACGAGTCGGTGCGAATCGGCGTCAACGGCACCGCCGACGCAGCGTTCGCGGCCGTCGCGGGACCGCTCACGATTGCCAGTACCGCACGGGAGGCGTACACCGTCGACGTACGAACCGTCACCGAACGCGAGCGGTTGAGCGGCGGCCCGCCGGACCGGCCCGACCCGCCGGTCGGGAACTGGACCTTCCTCCGCGAGGAGACGACGACCCGGACGACCGTCGTCAGCAACCTGAGCGAGCGCCCATCGATGCCGTCAGGGTGGCACACGCTCGACCAGTTCGGTCGGGTGGTCGAGGTCACGTACGAACACGACGTCACGTGGCGAAACCCCGAGAGTCGTGAGCGGGAGACGACGACCGCGACTGGCACAGCACGGTACCTCGCTACGGGGCGACTACTGTGCCGGCACAGCAACGGCTCGGTCGCGCCGGTCCGTGGCATCTCGACGGCCCACACACGCGGTGCCGGCCCGCTCGACGGACCGAATCTGGCCGGTGTCGAAACAATGGCCGAAGCGACGCTACTGGACAACGAAAGTCACGATTCCGTGGCTCAGGCCGTCGCCGTCGGAGCGTTCACCGACGCCACGACCACTGTCACCGGCGACCGTCCCGAATCGATAGACACGTGGCTGTACAGGGACTTGCAGTCGCTTCGCGAGACAGTTCGAGACCTCAACACGACTGTCGAACGGGGGTCGGTCGGGACCTTCGAGACGAACCCCGCCGAACGGCTCGACCAACTACTCGAAGAGCGGCGTGACGAACTCGTAGCGGCTCCCGAGACGTACAACAGCACGGCACAGCGGGCGCGTATCGCGGCCCGTATCGACTACCTCGACGCGGTGAGCGCGCGGCTGACGAATCAGAGCGAGAGCCACTCCGCGGCCGAGACGAATCTCTCGACGCGGCTGCGCAACGCGACCGACCTGTCGCTCACCGAGCTCCGACGGGGGTTGTCTGCTCGCGGGACGGTGACACCCCAGACCGAACCGACACCGACCGGTCCCGCCGGGCCGGTCGAGACGCGTATCGACGCCCAGCCACAGTACCTGACGCTCGCGTCGGTCGACCAATCACAGGTGCCGGCGGTCGACGACACCGAACACCCGTTGGTGGCGCGCAACACCAACGTGTTCAGTATCCCGTACGGTAACGCGGCCAGCGTCGTGATGAACGCCGGCACCAGCGGCGTCAATCGCGCTCGGCTGGCGACGGCCGCGGCGACGCTACAGGCGGCCAACGGAACGAATCTGAGCGAACCGAACGCCACGCTCGAAGCCGACCGCGCGGCCTTGGCGGATTCGGTCGCGGACGCGAACGCTCACGTCGAGGGGGCGCTCAGCGAACGCGTCGCGGTACAGACGAGCGCGAACAGCACCGTTGCGACCGGTATCGTCGAGGCGGCACTCGACGAGTGGGTGACGACCGCCGACCGGGGGATGGCTATCGCCAACAACTCCGCGTCCGGGACCATCGCGGCCGTCGCAGCGGAGCGGGAGAACCTCTCGGCGGTCGAAGAAGACTGGCTGGCGGTCCGCCTCACCCGAACGGCGACGGTAGCGCTGGCAACAGCGGGTGCCAGACCGCCGACGAGCGTCGTGAACCAAACTGCAAACACCGTGCGGTCCGTCGCGCGAACGCGCGTCCAGAGCGCTATCGAAAACCGGACGACAGCGGAGATACAGGACATCGCACAGCGCCGCTTCGGCCGGCGGGTACTCCCGTCGGGACTGCCAGTCGCGCCGCCGTTTACCCCGTGGTACTTCACCGTCAACATCTGGACGATGACCGTCGAGGGCGAGTACGCCCGCTTTGCCGTCTCGGCCCGGCACGGCACGACTGGGACGGGACCGAACACGATGACCTACGCCCGCGAAGACGAGTGGGTCACGCTCGACGCCGACGGGGACGGCGAACCGGAGACATTGGGCAGTAACGACCGCCTCTCGTTCGATTTCCACACCGGTGTCGTGGTGGTCGTCCCACCGGAGCCACGCGGCGTCGGCGACAAGGACGGCAACAGCGTCGAGACGTCGTCGGGGTGGCCCGCACCGGGGTAGGGTTTCGATGTCGTCGGTTTCGGCGGCGACGACAATGCCTATACCGCCCCCGGCCCGTAGCCTCGGCCATGCTCAGAGCGGAGTTTCCGGAGGCGGGCACACAGTCGCCCGCGGAACTGCTTTCGGCCTACGGGTCGGTACTGGCCGAGACGGTCGACTCGGTCGGTGTCGAGAGCGTCGTCGAGTCGATAGGGTTAGACCGCCAGACGGTCGACGGCGTGGCAGACGGCGACGTCGGGAACGTGGAACTCGGTGACGCCGCGGCCGTCCTCGCGGCCGACCCCGACCGACCCGACGCCGAGACGATACAGGCCGAGGCACAGGACATCCTCCTGTTGGGGATGACGACGGCGGTTCTCGACGTGGAGTCGCTGGCCTCGGGCATCGACAACGACCTCGAACCCAAGGAGATACAGCAGAAAATCGAAGGGCGCTACCCCATGACGTTGTCGGAGTACGCCGTCCTCCACAGCTACATCGAGAGCCGGACAGGATGAACGTCGCGATACTCGGCTGTGGCTACGTCGGGCTGGAACTGGGCAGACAGCTACGGGCCGACCACGACGTGGTCGGTGTCCGGCGCTCCGATGCGGGCGTCGACGCCATCGAGTCGGCGGGCTTCGAAGCCGTACAGGCGGACGTGACCGACGTCGACGCGCTGTCGGCGGTGCCCGACGCCGACTGGCTGGTGTTCGCGGCTAGCTCTGGTGGCCGCGGGGCCGAGACGGCCCGCGACGTGTACGTCGACGGGCTGGAGACGGCTATCGACCACTTCTGGGCGCGCGAGAACCCGCCCGAGCGGCTGGTCTACACCTCAAGTACCGGCGTTTACGGCGACCACGACGGCGCGTGGGTCGACGAGGCGACGCCGCTCGACCCGCAAACCGAGAAGACCGAGGTGTTGGCGGCGGCCGAACGGGTCGCCCGGGAGCGGCCAGCGACGTACGGCGGCCACGGAACCGTCGCCCGCTTCGCGGGGCTCTACGGCCCCGACCGGTATCGACTGTCGCGGTATCTGGAGGGGCCAGTCACCGCCGGCTACTTGAATATGGTCCACCGCGACGACGCCGCCGGTGCGGTCCGGTTCCTGTTGGAAGGCGACCACCGCGACGACGTGGTCCTCGTCGTGGACGACGAACCGGTCGAGAAGTGGGCCTTTGCCGACTGGCTGGCCGAGCAGTGCGACGTGTCGTTCCCGCCGAAACAGACAACCGAGGCGCGACTGGCCGACCCCGACCTCTCGGCGACGGCCAAGCGACGCATCCAAACGAGCAAGCGCTGCTCGAACAATCGCCTTCGGGCGCTCGGATACGACTTCGCGTACCCGACGTTCAGGGCGGGCTACCGCGCCGCAGTCGACGCGTACCGCGACGGATAGCGGGGGAACCTTCTTATTGTGTCCCGGACCAGCTAGAAGTATGTATCTGGTGGCCGCAGGCGACCTCGCGACGATGGCCGAGGGGGTGTCCGGGTACGCCAGTCAGAACCCGCTGGTGGTCGTTGGGACGGTGGTCGGCTTCCTCGTCGTCGTCGGTGGTGGCATCGCTGTCTATCGGTATCTGGCTCGGTCACCGGTCAGCAAGCTCAGACGGACACTCGCGGACTACGACGCGGTGACGGTGCTGATGCATCCCGACCCGGACCCCGACGCCATGGCGTCGGCGCTGGCCGTCGACCAACTCGCGGCCGACGCCGGGGTCGAGACGACGCTCGCCTACAGCGGCGAGATACGGCGACCGGAGAACCGGGCGTTCGAGACGGTGCTTGACGTTGATTTCGAACACATCGAGCGACCGGGCGACATCGGGACCGACGCGGTCGTGCTGGTCGACCACAACGAACCCCGCGGCTTCCCGGGTGCCGTCGAAATCGAACCCATCGCCGTCGTCGACCACCATCCCGGCGACGGCACCGGCAGCCGGTTTACCGACGTGCGGCCCGACGCCGGCGCATGTGCGAGCATCTTCGCGGAGTACTTCGAGGACTTGGAGTGGGCCTTCTACGAGGTCGATACGGCGTTGACTGACGGCGGCGTCGACACGAGCGCCGTTCCGCCGGAGACGATTCCCAGTCACGTCGTGACGGGTCTGATATACGGCATCCAGTCGGACACGCGCTCGCTGACCAACGGCTGTTCGTCCGCGGACTTCGAAGCGGCGGCGTACCTCTACGAGGGGGTCGACACCGACCTGTTGAACCGCATCGCCAACCCCCAAATCGACGCCGAAGTCCTCGATATCAAGGCCCGCGCTATCACCATGCGCGACGTCGACGCTCCCTACGCGTTCAGTGACGTGGGCACCGTCTCGAACACCGACGCGATTCCGCAGGCCGCCGACGAACTGGAGACGTTAGAGGGCGTTTCGGCCGTCGTCGTCATCGGCGAAAAGGATGGGACGATTCGTCTCGCCGGCCGCTCGCGGGACGACCGGGTCCACATCGGCCGCGCCATCGAGGCCGTCGTCGGCGACATCCCGATGGCTGAAGGTGGCGGTCACGCTCGCATGGGCGGCGGAAAGATTCCCGTCGAGTACATGGACGGCCTCGGCCCCAGTGAGGGCCTCGACCGCGAGGGGCTCAAACAGCGCCTGTTCGACGCGATGGCCGGCGAGCGCTGACGGACTGACCGCACCCTTTTATCTGCACGCCGGCAACGTCGGGTATGGCAACACGGGCGGCGACGTGGGCGTACCGGGACGAACACGACGACTTCGCGCGCACCTTCTTCCGGCGGTTTGGGGCCGGCGTCGTCTCCAGTATCGGCGTCGGGACGTATCTGGGCGAGCCGACCGACGAGCGCGACACGGCGTATCACGACGCCGTCGTGACCGCGTTAGAAGGCGGCATAAACGTCGTCGATACGGCCATCAACTACCGCAATCAGCGTTCCGAGCGGGTGGTCGGGCGGGCGCTCGCGGACGCCGATATCGACCGGGAGGCCGCCGTGATAGCGACGAAAGGAGGGTTTGTCCCGTTCGACGGTGAGCGTCCCGAGAACCCGGGCGCGTTCGTCAAACGCGAGTACGTCGACACCGGACTCGTAGACCGGGCCGACCTCGTCGGCGGACAACACTGCATCGCGCCGGCGTATATCGACGACCAACTCGACCGCTCGCTGGCGAATCTGGCCCTCGACACCGTCGACCTGTACTACGTCCACAACCCCGAGACACAACTGGCCGAACGGAGCCGGGAGGCGGTGTACGACCAGCTACAGACCACCTTCGAACTACTGGAGCGCCGGGCCGCGGACGGCGACATCGGGCAGTACGGCGTGGCGACGTGGGACGCCTTTCGGGTGCCCGCCGACCACGAGCAGTACCTCTCGCTTCCCGAAGTCGTCGAGCGGGCCCGCGCGGCCGCCGAGGCCGCCGGCAACACAGCGACGCATCTCCGGGCAGTTCAGTTGCCGTTCAACGTCTTCATGGCCGACGCCTTCACGGTCAAATCGCACGAGGGCCCCGACGGTCCACAGTCGGCGCTGTGGTTCGCCCACGAGGCCGGCTTGGACGTGTTCACGAGCGCGTCGGTGATGCAGGGCCGTCTGGCGACGGAGATGCCGGAAAGCGTCGAAGCGCGACTGGACGGCGAGACGCGGGCCCAGCGGGCCATCAATTTCGCACGTAGCGCGCCCGGTGTCACCTGTTCGCTGGTGGGCACCGGCTCGGCCGAACACGCAGCGGAGAACGTCGACGCGGGCCGGTACGAACCGCTCGGGGCCGAGGCGTTCGACGCCGTCTTCGAGTAGCTAGCTCAGCTCCTTCCACCGACTGTCACACGCTGGACAGACCCGTATCTTCCCGATTTCGTCCGGGTCGTTGTCCGTCGCCAACGACTCGCCACACGCGCTACAGGAGAGTCGCCCGTAGCCGTCCTTCTCCACGTCGCCGCTTCGGAGTCCTTTCCGGACTGTGTCCATGTGTCTCACTGTGGTTGCTGAGGGTAAAAAGCCGGGGGCGTCTCGGGACCGCTACTCAGCCCCACGCGTGGAGGCCGGCGGCGGTCAGCACGTCGTCGCCGCCGTCGGGCTGACAGACCGCCCAGCGTGAGCGGTCCGCACCGTCGGGCAGGAGATGCTCGGGCACCAGCGGCATCGGGACCGGGGCGTAGCCACCCCGGCGCATCGCCGTCGGCCCGGGGAACCGCTCGACGACGCCCTCGCCGTCGGTCACTTCGAAGCGGCCGTCGTCGGCCCGTCGGTAGGCGTGCTGGAAGGCGTGCCGTCCCGGCGCGGCGAGCGCGTCGACGTGTTCGAAGACGGCGACGATTTCGGTACCGACAGAGAGTTCCAGTCGCGGTCGGCCCTCGTCGACGCGGACTTCGCGCCACTGGAGGTCGGCGGCAGGTGCACGGGCGCAGGCGTAGCTACCGTCGGAGAGGGGCACACGGTCGGGGCCTTTGTAGAACTGCCGCCCTTCGGGCTCGTCGGCGGCGACGCAGGACGGTTCCCCGAGGACGGTGGCGACGACCTGCGTGAGTGTCGTCCCCGTGTCGGCCGTCGAGGGAACGACGAATAGACAGTCCCGGTCTTCGCGGAGGGCGTCCGCGAAGCGGGGCACCACCCCTGCCGGGCCGATGTCGGCTTCAGTCAGCGGTTCGATAGCGACCGGGCGGGGGTGTTCGGGTGAGACGAGGCCGACGGCGTCGTCGGTCGGCGCGGCGACGGCGTTCCGCCCCGACACCGTCACGTCGTAGCCGGCCTGCTCACAGAGGGCGACGCCGTGGTCGCGGACAGAGGGATAGACGGGCATTCACTCTACTGAGGAGGCCGTGCGCAATGAAGGCTCCCCCAGAGGCTGCGGCCCGCCGCGCGTGACAGCGGCCCGGACACACTCGCGGAAGGCTTTTTTCCGGTGCAGCCGTCCGCTCGTCCATGGCGACCGAGCGCCCGACAACGCTGGCCGCGGACCTACTGGTCGCGTTGCGGACCGACACGGACACGGCGTCGCCGCTGTCGGCGCTCGCGGGTCTGTCAGACTCGGCACTGCGAGGAGTACGGACGGACCGCAAGTCGGCGCTCGCATTCTGGCTGAACTGCTACAACGCCGGGACGGAGCGCCTGCTCTCGGAACGGCCCGAACTCTACGAGTCGCGCTGGCGGTTCTTCCGTGCGCCGGCACTGACCGTTGCCGGGCACGGTCTCAGCTTAGACGACATCGAGCACGGTCTCCTCCGGGGGTCGCGCTCGAAGTACGGACTGGGATATCTGCCGCGGCTGTTGGTCGACAGCTTCGAACTGCGCCACGCGCTCGACGGCGTCGACCCGCGAATCCACTTCGCGCTGAACTGTGGGGCTGCCAGTTGCCCGCCGATCCGGGCCTACGACCCCGACGCTGTCGACACGCAACTCGACACGGCGACGCGGGCCTACCTCGACGCGACGGTGCGCTACGACGCCGACGCGGAGGCGGTGTCCGTCCCGCGGGTGTTCCGGTGGTTCCCGGGCGACTTCGGCGGGCGGTCGGGCCGCCGGGCGTTCCTCCGCCGATACGACCAGCTACCCGAGAACGCGGCGCCGACGCTCGACTATCTCCCGTGGGACTGGTCACAGGCGCCACCGGCGTTCGTGGAGTGAGACCCGACAGCACATCGCGCGCCAGTCCTCGAAATTCCTGCCAGACAGCGTCCGTCTCCCGCCCCCAGCGGACGTCGCCGTGGCCGGCCAGTCTCGGACGCTCCGACTGTCGTCTCTTGCTTTCGACCCGCCGACCGGGCTGGCACATCGTTTAGGGCCCCGCGGGCTAGCTCCTTCGTATGCACCAACTGGCGACCGTCGACAGCGTCCACGAAGCGGGGTCGTATCTGTTCACTGCTGTCGGGCCCCACGGCGACCAACGAGAGGTCGTTCTCGTCCCCTGCGAGGACGGCGTCTCGGCGTGGGTGAACCGCTGCACCCACGAGGCACAACGCTTCGACACCGGTGACGGCGCGCCGATGCGTGACGGCGAGATTATCTGTCCGCGCCACGGCTCGCTGTTCGACGCCTGCGAGGGCGACTGCGACAACGGTGACGCCGCGGGGACGACGCTGCCAGCGGTGGACATCGCCACTCGGCACGGGACCGTCTTTCTCACCGACGACGATTTCGAGTTCAGCCACGAGGGCGGTATCGACGATGGCGATGGGCCGAGTTCGACGAGCCACCTGCAGTTGTGAACGACAGTGGTAGCGACTCCGGCGGCCAGCAACGACGCCGCTCGATACCCGAGCGGCCACCCCGTTCGTACCGTCCGCACAAAACTTATATCCTCTCTCTATCGCCTTCGAGTATGGGTCTGCCCGGTCCCGGTTTGGGTTTCCAGCGACCAGAATAGCACCGCCCCGTGCGACGGGGCTGTCGCCTCGCGGTCAGTGACTCCTAGTCGGGATAGCTGACTGCCGCGCCATCCCCGTCTTGCGGGCGTCGCCGGCGCACGCGCGCCGTTGGGTGTCTGTTCTGGTCAGCAACACCCGACCATGACCACGCCAACGCCTGATTCGACCGACCAGACGAGTCTCCCAAACACCGACAGCGCTGTCTCGACGTTCTGGCGGGAGTGTGACCGCTACCACGAGTTGGCGGAACATTTCGCCAGAGACATCGTCGTCACGCACCCCAACGGGATGTCGGGCCGGCATCCGAGTTGTCCCGGCGACACCGAGTGCTGTGGCTGGTGTGGCACTGGTGTCGACTACTACGAACACATCCCGAACGCACGACACAGCACCAGTCAGTGGCACTGACCACGGCCGTAGTTTCGGCGGACACACGCGGCGCTGACGTCGGAGCGACCTCAGGCGTCGAGTTCGCCCTGCCAGTCCCGGACCTGACTGGCGCTCACGCCCTGTACCTCGGTCGCAACCGAGTCCGGGTCGGCCGCTTGGAGGTCCGCGAGCGACGACACGCCCGCTGCTTCCAGTTTCTCCGCTGTCGCCCCGCCGATGCCGCTTAGATCTTCCAGTTCCTCGACGGCGTTGCGAGCTTGATACTCCTCGAAGTTACAGATGGGACAGCCCAGTTCCCACGGGTCGTCGCTGTCGGGGTCGATGACTAGTTCGGGCAGGTCGTGGTCGTCGCAGAACTCCTCGGTCACCTCGATGTCGCCGTTGCGGGGCAGCGGCAGGGAGTACTCACAGTCGGGATAGCGCGTACACCCCACCAGCCGTGAGCCAGACCGGAGGTGTTTGATGGCGAGTTCGCCGCCGTCCGGTTCGTGACAATCCGGGCAGGGGCCGATGACTTCGTCGTCGCTCTCGTCGGCTTTTTCCGCCTCACAGCGGGGACAGCCGTGGACGAAGGTGTCGCGGCCGGCCAGCATTTTCACGTGGTGCATGTCGTGGTCCTCGCATTCCTCGTCAAGTACGAGCGGTTCGCCGGTCGAAGGCAGCGGCAGCGTGTTCCGGCAGTCGGGGAAGCCGTCACAACCGACGAAATACGAGCCCTGTCGGGACCGCCCGACGAGCATCGCCTCGCCGCAGTCGGGACACGGACCCAGCGTCTTGTCGGCTTTCAGCGACTCTTGGAGGTGCTCACCGATGTCCTCGCGCGAATCTGCGAGTTCCTCGAAGACCTGCTGGAGCATCTCGCGGGATTCGTCGGTCACTTGGTCTAGCGTCGCCTCGCCGTTGGCGATGCGGGTCATGTCCGCCTCTAACTGGGCGGTCATGTCGTCGCTGACGACGCGGTCAGCGAACTCTTCGGCGGCCTCGACGACGGCCATCGCCAGCGTCGTCGGCCGGGGCGGGTCGCTCTCGATGTAGCCGCGGTCGTACAGTTTCTCGATGCTATTGTGTCGCGTCGACTTCGTTCCCAACCCGCGGGACTCCATGGTCTCGATGAGCCGCGACTGGCCGTAGCGACGGGGCGGTTGGGTCTGTTTCGCGTCGAGTCGCACCTCGCTCATCGCCAACTCTTCGCCCTCTTCGACGTCGGGCACGTGGTTCTCGCTGGCGCTGGAGTAGGGGTAGACGGCGTGGTAGCCGGGCTCGACCAGCCGCTTGCCGTTGGCCTTCAGCGACCGGCCGGCGGCCTCACTGACGACGCGCAGGCGCTCCCACGTCGCGGCTTCGGCCACAGTGGCGAAAAAGCGCCGGACGACGAGTTCGTACACCTCCCACTCGTCCTCGGAGAGTTCCGACTTCCGGGGAATCTCGCCCGTCGGGTGGATTGGCGGGTGGTCTGTGGTCTCCTCGTCGCCCTCTGTGGGGACGATGTCGTCCTGTTCGAGCAGGGACTCGGCGTCCGAACCGAAGTCGGCGTCACCGACGAACTCGTCGAGTAAGGCGTCGGGCTCTAAGTCCTCCGGGTAGACCGTGTTGTCGGTACGGGGGTAGGTCATGTAGCCCGCGGTGTACAGTTCCTCCGCGATGGACATCGCCCGCTGGGCGGAGTAGCCAAGCGAACTGGCCGCCGAGATGAACGCCGTCGTGTTAAACGGCGTCGGCGGGCTGTCGGTCCGGGTGCGCCGACGGACGCTCGTCACCGTCGCCGCGTCGACACTGGAGAGGTCGGCGTAGGCGGCTTCGGCTTCGGCCTCGTCCCAGACGCGTTCTGCCTCGCTGCCGTCGTCGTCGTAAAAGTACTGGGCCTCGAAGGCCGAGCCGTCTTTGGTGAGGTCGGCGAACAGCTCCCAGTAGTTCTCGGGGTCGAACGCCTCGATTTCGCGCTCACGGTCGACGATGAGCTTCAGCGTCGGGGACTGAACCCGGCCGACGGAGATGAAGTCGTCGCCCAGTTGGCGCGCCGACAGTGAGAGAAAGCGTGTCAGCGCCGCGCCCCACACCAAGTCGATAATCTGGCGGGCCTCGCCCGCGGCCGCGAGGTCGAAGTCTATCTCGTCGCGGTCGGCGAAGGCTTGCCGCACTTCGCGCTCGGTAATCGAGGAGAAGCGCACGCGGGAGACGGGTACGTCCGTCACCTCTCGGATGAGTTCGTACGCCTCCTTGCCGATGAGTTCGCCCTCGCGGTCGTAGTCAGTGGCGATGACTGCCCGTTCGGCCTTGCGAGCCAGTTGTTTGAGCGTCGTGACGATGTTCTCCTGTGTCGCCTCCTTCGTCACGTCGGCGTCGATGAGCTCGACCGGCTCTACGTCCCGCCAGTCGTTGTACTCCGGCGGGAAGTCCACGCCGACGAC
>Ga0102936_1000497_pt1 | contig 15657 bp, 17 predicted proteins | sample SalPon2_A_H2O_MG_FD_78502 | JGI IMG/M metagenome (GOLD analysis project Ga0102936, IMG submission 78502) | Salt pond water microbial communities from South San Francisco under conditions of wetland restoration - Salt Pond MetaG R2_A_H2O_MG | ecosystem: Environmental > Aquatic > Non-marine Saline...
CCGGGATACGATTGAGTGCAGCAAGGCAGCGTGCCCGGATGGTGTAGTGGCCCATCATACAACCCTGTCACGGTTGTGACGCGGGTTCAAATCCCGCTCCGGGCGCTTTCTGACGCGAACTAACCGACGAGCACCGCGTAGCGTGTGCTCGTTACTGTGAGCGTCGAAACGCAGATGAAGAGATTTGAACCCTGCCAGTCGCGCACAGCGACCGCCGGGAGCGAGCACGTCTGGCTCCGGTTCAAATCCCGCTCCGGGCGCTTCTTCAAACTCAACCTGACAAGCGGCGCGTTTCATCGCGCCGCGTTCTGAGTTTGCTGTGCGGCCGTGAGGGATTTGAAGCACAGAACGAGTGAGCGGAGCGAACGAAGTTCAGGCGGTTCAAATCCCGCTCCGGGCGTACTTTTGCGACGAACAAACTCGTGAGTCGTAGAGACGTAACGAGCAGGTTTGAATCACGCGAGACGCCGTCTCTCGACGTTCACAAACGCTTCGCATCTGCTCACTCCCGCTCCGGGCGCTTCTTCGAAATCGAATCGACGAGGGGCGCGCAGCATCACATCGCGAATTCGTCCCGTCGGCAACCTGCGGAAGCGGTCGGCACGTACGGGGGCCGGCCCCCCGTTCCCTGTCATAGGTCCACCTCGGGGAGGCGGACACGTGCTACCAGACACCAATCCGGTATATGTTTTGTCCCGCTGTGCCGACAGACTGTTTAGGCGGCCGGTTCCAGTTGGTGGCATGGACGACGTCGAGGGCGAGGAGATGCCGGGAGCCATCGTCGAGGCGTTCCTCGAACGCGAGGAGGGCGTCCGAGCGCTGCTGGAGGAGTTGGAGAAGCTGACTATCGAGGGCCGCCACGGGGCGGTCCGCGAGCGGTTGCGGAATCTCGCCGACAGCGACGAGCCCGTCTTCTACACCGTCGCGTTCTCGCTGACCAACTCCCGGCAGTTCTTCGGTGACGTGGAGGCCCAACTGGACGTGACCGCCGCCGACCGCCTCCGGGATTTGGCGGAGACGTACCCGACGCTTTCGGAGCCGTTCAACATCGTCCGCACCGAGCGCGCAGAAAACCGCCTGAACCCGGTGACAGACACCAGCTACACCGTCACGTACCACCACAGCGTCGAGTCGCCGATGATAACCTACAGCCCGCTGTCTGGTGACCAGCAGCTCTACGAGTCCCGTGGCACGCCAAGCGAGGTACTGCGGGTGTCGACGGACCTCGTCGCCGCGACCACCGACGCCCTCGACGTGGCGTTGGAGAACGACTACTCGGTCAACACGGAGGAGTTGAGCGAGCTCATCGACCGCCGTGAGGAGTTGGAGACCGAACTGTCACAGTTGCGCGACCAACTGGACGAGTTGCGGCGGACGCCGGTGGAGGAGTAGCGAGGGGCGCGACCGTAGGGAGCGGCCCTCGGCGGAACGGGGAAAGCGAGGCGCGAAGCGCCTCGTTGGCGAGCGGTGTAACCGCGAGCCATGACGGGAGCCGTGGAGTAGCGAGGGGTGCGACCGGAGAGAGTGCGACGCTTCCCCAGACAACCGCGTTTATATATCGTCACCCGATACCGTTAGGTAAGAGACGCTATGGGCATGGAGAGACTCAGCGACCAAGTCGAGAAGGAGAGTCGGGACTTATCGATACTCGAAGCCGTCATCGACGACGGGCCGATAGGTATCGTTCGGCTCTCGGAGGAGACCGAGGTTCCCGAACACAAGGTACGGTACTCGCTACGGATGCTGGAAAGCGACGGGCTCGTAGAGCCGACGCCACAAGGGGCGATACCGGCCGACGACATCGCGGACCGCGTAGCCGATATCAACGGTGGTATCGACCGCCTCGTCGAGCGCCTCGAAGCGCTCAGCGCGTCCCTCCAGCCACCCGAGCCGGCGGAGTAGGTTTTTGCGTCGAGGGTCGGAATCGGGCGTATGAACGTTGCGCTCATCAGCGACACACACATCCCCTCACGGGCGAGCGAGATACCCGATAGCTTTCGCCGGCGTATCGAGACGGCCGACCACGTCATCCACGCCGGCGACTTCGACAGCGAGGGAGCGCTATCGAACATCCGCGCGCTGGCCGCGCGGCTGACCGCCGTCGCCGGGAACATGGACCCACATATCGGGCTGCCGACCAGCGCAACGGTAGAACTGGGCGGCGTCACGTTCGTCGTGACCCACGGCACCGGCTCCAAACGCGGCTACGAGGACCGTGTGGCCGGCATCGTCAGGGAGGAAGCGGACGAATCAGCCGTCGGCGTCTGTGGCCACACCCACGAGGTGCTGGAGACGACACACGGCGGTGTGCGGCTGTTGAACCCCGGGAGCGCGACGGGGGCCGCACCCGCCGACCGGACGACGATGATGACGGCGGTGGTTAGCGGCGGCGAACTCGACGTGGAGCTGCATACGCAGTAGCGGCAGCGATTGCCCAATCCCGCCCGCCTTGCGAGTAACGGCGTCCTTTTTCCCGCGGAGGCCACAGGGCGGGTATGGAGGTCTTCGCAGTCGGCGGCCTGCCGGAGGTGCGTGCGGGTGACGACGTGGCGGACCTCGTCGCTCGAAACGTGGACCTGCGGGACGGTGACGTGGTCTGTGTGGCCAGTACCATCGTCTCGAAGGCGGCGGGTCGGACGGCGAACCTCGCGGATTTCCCGGTCGGCGAGCGCGCCGAGCGTATCGCCGAGGGCATCGCGGCCATCGCCGGCGAGGAGAAAGACCCCCGGTTCGCGCAGGCTATCGTCGAGGAGAGCGAGGAAATCCTGACCGAAGCGCCCGTCATCCTCGCCGTGACCCGCTTTGGCCACATCACGGTCAACGCGGGCATCGACCGGTCGAACGTCCCCGACGCCGACCTGCTGTTGTTACCCGAAGACCCGACCGACTGCGCACAGCGCATCCGGGCGGGCCTGCGTGACCGACAAGGCGTCGACGTGGCGGTCATCGTCACCGACACCTCGGGTCGACCGTTCCGGCTGGGCCAGCGCGGCGTCGCGCTGGGCTGGGCCGGGATGCCCGCTGCCCGAGACTGGCGCGGGGAGTCGGACCGCGAGGGCCGGGAACTCGGCGCGACGGTCCAGGCCGTCGTGGACGAACTCGCCGCCGCCGGCAACCTCGTCACCGGCGAGGGCGATGGCGGGACGCCAGTCGCCGTGATTCGGGAGTTCGACTTCGGCGACCACGCGGGCAGCAACGAACTCTACCGCCCGAACGACAAGGACGTGGTTCGGGACGCACTCAGGGAGTGGTCACATGTACGCGATTGAACTCACACCGGAGCAGCCAGTGGCACAGCTTACCGACTTCGCCGTCACCGCCGAGCGCGAGGGGTTCGACGCGGTGTTCGCGAGCCATCACTACAACAACCGCGACCAGTTTATGACGCTCGGGTCGATGGCCCAAGCGACCGAGGAGATACGTCTGGGACCGGGTATCGCCAACCCCTACGAGACCCATCCCGTCACGCTGGCTTCGCGGACGGCGACACTCTCGGAGATGAGCGACGGCCGGGCCATCTTCGGCGTCGGCCCCGGCGATAAGTCGACTATCCGAAATCTCGGCTTCGACCACGACAACGCCCTCCGGCGCGTGCTGGAGACGTTCAAAGTCGCCCAGCGACTCTGGGACGGCGAGCGCGTCGACCACGACGGCACCTTCCGCGCGGACGACGCCGGCCTGAACTACGAGGTCGGCGATATTCCGGTGTACGTCGGCGCGCAGGGGCCACACATGACGAAGATGGCCGCGAAACACGCCGACGGCGCGCTGTACAACGGCTCGCACCCGAAAGACCTCGCGTGGGCCCGCGAGCAGGTCGACTCGATGTTGGACAGCCGTGTCGCCGACTCGGCGTTCGACCTCGGAGCCTACGCCAGCGTCTCCGTCGCGGAGGACGCCGAGGCCGCCCGGGAGGCCGCCCGTCCGCCCGTCGCCTTCGTCGCTGGCGGGTCGCCACCGCCGGTGTTGGCCCGCCACGGCATCGACCGCGAGGTAGCGAGCGAGATTAGCGACGCCATCTCGGCCGGCGAGTTCGAGGAGGCGTTCGGGCTCGTGACCGAGTCGATGCTAGAGGCGTTCTGTATCGCCGGCACACCCGAGGACGTGGCCGAGCGGGTCGAGGAGTTGCGAGAACACGCCGACAGCGTCGTCTTCGCGTCGCCGCTTGGGCCGGATACCGAGACCGCTATTTCGCTTCTCGGGGCGGTGACCGACCGCTTCCCGGCCGAATGACCAGCGAGGCCGCCGCGCCCAGCGAGAGGTAGCCAAAGACCAGCGAGGCGGCACCGACCAGCGCCGCGCCGATGAGAATCAGGACGGCGGAGAGTGGGTCCGCCATGGCGATGTCGATGAACTTGCCGGGCATGTCGACGATGCTCTGGACGAGCTGCGAGGGGAGACGCTGCATACCACCCGCTTTGGGGTGGGTCCACTTTGCGTTTCCGTTCCCAGCTACGGCCGTGTGAGGCGTCGCTCTCGGTGTGTGTTCGTGGGCTTTCTGGCTGTCCACACCGGTATCTAGTCCGCAAGGTCCACCAGCAAACAGCTATTTGACGGTCGCAGACACAGAGGAGAGTATGGGCGAGGACGCGTCGCTTGACGATTTCTTGGGCGGGAGCGACGAGACACCGGACGATGGAGCGGCGGACGAAGAGCGTGCCAAAGAGGGCGACGAGGAGCACGTGACGGCCGACCAAATCGATGCAGAGCCGGCGGCTGAGACGGAAGCGGACGAGACGGTCGAAACGACGGACACGGTCGAACCGGCCGCGACCACGTACGCGTGGGATGGGACGGGCACGGCCTGTGCGGCCTGCGGCGAGGCGGTCGAGCGCCGCTGGCAGCAGGACGGCGGGCTGGTCTGTGGGGCGTGTAAGGACTGGTAACAGCCGCCTACTTTTCATCGCTATCGTCGAGGGTGTGTGTATGTCGGTGTGACCCGTGGAGTTACGTACGGTCGACCCGAACGTGGCGGTAGCTGAGCCGAAGTATCGTTTCCGGGGTCGCCCCGGTGGTCACACAGCCTCCATATCCATGACAGATACGACAGGCAGTCGACAGGCGGAGAGCGCACAACGGGACGCGACCCGACTCGCGACGGCGGTCATCGAGAACGTCGAGCAGGTCATCCTGGGCCACCACGAGGAGATAGAACACATCGTCGCGGCGCTGTTGGGTCGTGGCCACGTCCTGTTGGAGGACGTGCCCGGCGTCGGCAAGACGATGCTCGCGCGGTCGGTCGCGGCGAGCGTCGACGGCGAGTTCTCCCGCGTGCAGTTCACGCCGGACCTCCTGCCGACGGACGTGACCGGCGTCAACGTCTACAACAAACGGACCGAGACGTTCGAGTTCCGCGCCGGCCCCATCTTCGGCAACGTCGTGTTGGCCGACGAAATCAATCGCGCGCCGCCCAAGACCCAGTCGGCGCTGTTGGAGGCGATGGAAGAAGAGCAGGTGTCCGTCGACGGGACGAGCCACGAGGTACCCCAGCCGTTCACCGTCATCGCCACGCAGAACACGGTCGAGCAACACACGGCCTACGACCTCCCGATGGCCGAACTGGACCGCTTCATGACGAAACTCAGGTTGGGCTATCCCGACGCCGAGGAGGAGACGGCGATGCTGGGCGCGGTGGCCGGCACCCACCCAATCGCTGACCTCGAACCGGTGGCGACGCTCAAAGAACTGGTCGCCGCGCGCGAGGCCGTCGCCGCAGTGACCGTCGAGGAGCCAATCAGAGCCTACGTGACGCGACTCGCACGCTACACCCGCGAACGCGCGAGGTTGGGCGTGAGTCCGCGCGGCAGCCTTTCGCTGTTGCGGGCCGCACAGGCCCGGGCGGTCATGGACGGCCGGGGCTACGTCGTCCCGGACGATGTCCAACAGGAGGCACCGGTCGTGTTACCCCATCGGATTCGGACCGACAGCAGCGACCCAGCCGAGGCCCTCGTGACGGACGCCCTCGAAACGGTGGCCGTCGAATAGATGCGTCCGACCCGCCGAGGCGTGGGAGTGGTGTCGGTGGCTCTCGCGGCCACGCTCGTCGGCACGCAGTACGGCCAACGGGGGCTTGCCGCCATCGCCGCGCCGCTGTTCGTCGCGCTCGTCGGCGCGGCGATGCAGGTCCGCCGGACTGGCGCGCCGGCCATCGAGCGGTCGTCGGCCCGCCGAGGGTTCGTCGGTTCGGGCAGTGCGGTTACGCTGTCGGTCGACGGGGGCGGTATCGCCCGACTTACCGATGCTCGACCCGAGGCGCTCGGCGGTCCCGTGACGGTTCGGACCGGTCTGCCGGCCACCGTCGAGTTCGACGTGCCGTACGACCGCCGAGGCGACCATCGGCTCGGGCCGGTCGAAGTGACCCTGACCGACGCGCTCGGCTTGGTCGTGGCGACGACGACCGTCGACGCGACCGACGCAGTATTGCTGTACCCCGCAGTGTACCGGCTTGACGACGAGGCGTTCATGCGGACACTCGACCCCGCCGCCGACGACCGCCAGACCTTCGACCGCTTGCGGGAGTACGCGCCGGGCGACCCCATGCGGGACATCCACTGGAAGTCGAGCGCCAAGCGCGACGACCTGCTGGTCGCGGAGTTCGACGACCGGGGCGACGACCCGGGGATATCCATCGCGGCGCGGGCGACCGACGGCAACGCCGACGCGATGGCGACCGCCGCCGGGACGGTCGCGCTCGCGGCCCTCAGATACGGGTTCACAGTCGAGCTATCGACGCCGGGGGCGACGGTCACGCGCGCAAGCGGGGAGCGCCAACGAATCCGGATACTCGAAGCGCTGGCTCGCACGCCGGCCGGTGAGAGCGACCGGGCTGGCGACGCCGACGTGGTCGTCAGCGCCACCGACGACGGCGTCACCGTCGCGACCGAGGGGCGCAACGCGTCGCTCGACGAACTGCTTGACGGCGAGACGCCGATAACGGAGGCGAGAGCGTGAGTCGACTCGGTGGGCGGGTGCCGTGGTCCCAGCCCCGACTGCTCGCGCTGGTGTCGGTGGCGCTGGCGCTCGGTGCGCCGCTGCGGACGATGTACCACCTCATCGACGTGGTCGGCTCGCCGACGCGGTTTCTCGTCGTCGCCGCCGTCGCGCTGGTCGCGGGGGCGACACTGGCCCGGGTGCTCCACCCGGCGCTGGCGCTGGCCATCGGCGCGGTGCTGTTCGTGGCCGGTATCGGCTGGTACGTCACGAACATCACGATGAACCCGCCCATCGGCGTGTTGGTCGAGGACACCTTCGCGCTGGTGATGGGGCGGCGACTGCTCCAAATCGCGGACGTGCAGTTGTGGGTCGTCTCGTACGTCTCCGCGCCGGTGTTTCTGACGACGTACTTCGCGGTCCGGCGGTGGTACGTGACCGCCGTCGGCGTCGCCGGCGTGACACTCGCGTTCTTCGTCCTGACGACCGACGCCGGCGTCGTGACGACGCTACTGGGCGTCGTCGGCGGCGTCGCCGCCATCGGCTTCGGGCGGCTAGAGGGCGTCGACGGCCGGGGCAGCGAGGACGGCGCGAGGACGATGGTCCGTGCGGACGTGGACGCGGGTCGTCGGTCGGTGTTGGAGTTGCTCGGCGCAATCGTCGTCGTGCCGGCGGTGCTCTCGCAGGTGCCCGGCGTCAGGGGGACGGCGCTGTCGATTTTTCGCGGCGGCGGACAGACCATCGAGTCGAGTCTGGTCAACGCGGGGGACTCCCTGTCGATACAGGGAGCCATCTCGCTGACACCCGACGTGCGCTACACCGTCCAGAGCGACGAGGGCCACTACTGGCGCGCGGGCTGTTACGACCGCTACACCGGCGACGGCTGGGTCCGGACCGGGGAGCCACAGCCCTACGGCGGCGGGCCGCTGCCGGACCCGCCGGGCGGGACACAGCGGCTCTCACAGTCTTTCGAGGCCCAATCGGACATCGGGACGCTCCCGGCGGCGTGGAAGCCAATCAGCTACGACGGCGATACCGACATCGAGCGGACGCGACACGACGGGCTCGTTCCGGCAGCGACCGTCGAAGACGGCGACACCTACGACATCGAGAGCCTCGTGCTCGTCGACGACCCTGACCGGTTTCGCGCGGCCGGCGACGACTACCCGGATTTCGTCGAGGAGACGTATCTCCAACTCCCCGAGAGCACGCCCGAGCGGGTGACAGAGACGACCGAGCGCTTGACCGAGAACGCACAGAACCCCTACGACACCGCCGCCGTCATCGAGCGGTGGTTACAGGAAAACCGCGAGTACTCGCTCGACGTGTCCCGGCCGCGGCGCAACGTCGCGGACCGCTTTCTCCACGCGATGGACCGCGGCTACTGTGTGTACTTCGCGACGACGATGGTGGTCATGTTGCGGACCCAAGACGTGCCCGCCCGACTGGCCGTCGGCTACACCGAAGGCGAGCGAGACGGCGGCGAGTGGGTCGTCCGTGGTCTGCACTCTCACGCGTGGGTCGAAGTGTACATTCCCGACAACGGGTGGGTCGAGTTCGACCCGACACCGGCCGGTCCCCGCGAGGCCGCCGAACGGCAACGGCTCGAAGCGGAACAGTCCGAAACGGGCTCCGAGTCCGACGGGGGCGGGACAGAGACGCCGAGAGCGACCGAAACGCCGACACCAAACGGTCGACCGAAGGCGACGGAGGCGGCCACAGCGACTACGGAGGTCGACCGCGCGACTCCCCAAGCGACGCCGACGGCCCCGAGCGGTGCGGCCGGCTCACAGGACGGGTTCGAGTTGCCGCGGTTGCCCTCCCGAGAAGCGGCCGCGCTCGGACTGGTGGCGCTGGTCGGCACCGTCGCCGGCCTCCGACAGTCCGGTGTCACCGAGCGGGTCTCGCGGGCGGTGTGGCTCCGGTATCAGCGTCCCGACGACCCCGCGACGGACGTCGAGCGGGCCTTCCAACGGGCGATGTACGTCCTCGGGAAGCGACATCGCCAGCGGGCGGACGGCGAGACGGTCCGGGAGTATCTCGACGCCGTCGGGGCGAGCGAGGACGTGCGGCGACTGGCAACGCTGCGTGAGCGCCTGCGCTACGACGGAGTCGTCTCCGAGACGGCCGCCACGGAAGCCATCGAAATCGCCGACGCCGTCGTTTCCGAGCAGTAAGGCGAGCTTTCCCCCGACAATGTTTAATACGAAGGTTTCGTACGGGCCGATGTAATGTCGGAAGTCTGCTCGACGTGCGGGTTGCCTGAGGAGCTTTGCGTCTGTGAGGACGTCGCAAAGGAGTCCCAGGAGATCAACATCCGCATCGACGAGCGCCGCTACGGTAAGGAGGTAACGATAATCGAGGGGTTCGACCCGAAAGACGTGGACATGGACTCGCTGTCCTCAGACTTGAAGTCCAAGTTCGCCTGCGGGGGCACCGTCGAAGAGGGCCACATCGAACTCCAAGGCAACCACACCGGTCGCGTCGAGGACTTCCTGCGCGACAAAGGCTTCAACGTCGCCTGACCGTCCGTCTTCGGACGGTCGCTGCTGACTGTCGAGTCACAAGTACGGCCCGACGATAGCGAGCCGTGACAGCGACGGCCGCACTCAGCGGGTAGACGGTCCAAAATCGGTTCGCCGGTACATCGCGAGGAGAGACTGCCTCATAGTGATTGTCGTAGCGATTTACCGGGACGGGCCGACCCCGCAGGCCCTCTCCGAAACGACTCTACCATAATCAGTATCAGTCGTCGGCTTCGCTCGTCGCCGCGCGCGGAGTCCGTACGTCCGGGAGCTTGGCCTCGATTTCCTCGCGCCGGCCCCCGAACTGGCCGGGGAGCACGAGTCGACCGCCCAGTTCGTCGAGCGGTTCGTCGCTGTCGTAGCCCGGCCCGCTCGTGGCGAGTTCGAACAACACGCCGTTGAACTCCCGGAAGTACACCGACCGGAACCAGTGGCGGTCTATCTGTGGCGTGGGTTGGAGTCCCTTCGAGCGGACGAGTTGCCGCATCGCCATCTGGTCGTCGTCCGTCGGCGTCTGGAAGGCGACGTGGTGGACCGTACCGTGGCCCTGTCGCCCGCTGTCGATTGTCGGCAGCACGTCGACGTATTTTCCGACCGGCCCCGCGGCGGCGAAGCGCGTGCGCTCGTCGCCGGGTGCGTCGCCCTGTGCCTGCTCGGTTCCCTCGCGGTCGAGGCCCATCGCTTCGAGGAGGTCCATCGTCGGTTGGGGGTCCGCGAGCCACAGCGTCACCGAGTGGAAGCCCCGGATGGCGTACTCCGCGGGGACGAACTCAGTCCACGGCACCGTCGGTTCGTCCTCGGGAATCTCGACTTCGACCAACTCGACGGGGAGGCCGTCGGGGTCGCTAAAGGGCAGGACAGTCTCACCGAACCGCTCGATGCGGTCGTCGTAGTCGACGCCGTACTCGTCGAAGCGCTCCTCCCAGTAGTCCAGACTCCCCTCGGGGACGCGAAAGGCGGTCCGGGCGACCTGTCCCGACCCGACCTTCCCCTGTCGCATCTGCTCCCACGGGAAGAACGTCATGCTCGTGCCGGGCGTACCCTCCCCATCCGCGAAGAAGAAGTGATACGTCCCGTCGTCGTCCTGATTGATAGAGCGCTTCACGAGACGGAGACCGAGCGTCTCGACCCAGAAGTCGAGGTTCCGCTGTGGGTCGCCCGCGATACAGGTCACGTGGTGGATACCGGGCGTGGGTGGTGTCTCAGTCATACACGAGCGTACGCGCTGGAGGATAATGAATAGGCCCTGACACCGGTGTTACCACCCCGAGCGGACAGTCACGAGGAACGCTACCACGCACCCCAACACCACGACCGGGCGGTCAGTGAGCGGGAGTCGACTGTGCCACACCGGCCATCAGCGGTCGCGGTGGCCGGGCGCGAGTGGCGCGATGACTAATCGCGCCCGAGCGACGACTGGGACGGGCAGGGCTGCCACCGCTCCCATACGGCGCGAACGAAGCGAGCGCCGTTTCGCGGGACCGAGCGGAGCGAGGTCCCGTCTTTTTCACGAACGTTTTTCCAGGAGGGTGCCCGAAGCGGCGCGAAGCGCCGCGAGGACACCCGACGATGAAAAAGGTTCGTTAGAAGAACTGATACAGGTCGTCCCGCTTCGCCTCGTGCAGGTGATGCCGAACCGCCTCGGTCAGAGCCGAGATATTGCCGCGTTTGGCGCTGATAGGTGCGATAGTCTCTTGCCACTGCTGCCACGGTGGATACAGGCCGAGGCGGTCACAGAGGTCGTTCAGGCGCTCGTCCTCGTCGTCGACCTTGTCCATCTTGTTGACGGCGACGACGGGTTCGACGCCCACCTCCCGAAGGAAGTGAAACAGCTCCACGTCGTGGGGAATCTCGTCGGGCTCCGAGTGGCGGTCGATGATGTCGACGACCGATTTCCCGTCGACGACGAGGATACCGACCAGAATCTTCTCGGCGTTTTTTTCGACGTACTGGACCACGTCGGTCTTTATCTGTTCGCGGACCTCGTCGGGAACGCCTTTGATGAAGCCGAATCCGGGCAGGTCGGTCAGGACGAAGTCGGGGCCAACCCAGTCGTAGTGGTTGGGACTGCGGGTGACGCCGGGGCGCTGGCCGGTATCGAACGTGTGGCCGGTCAACTCCCGCATCAGCGTCGACTTCCCGACGTTAGACCGACCGACGAGGACCACCTCGGCGCTTCGGTCCGGGCGTGAGTCGAACATACCTCCCGTACTGCGTCAGCGGGGAAAAACGCGTCAGTTTCCGTCTGTACGAAATCGAACGCTCGTGAAGGGCTCGCCGGGAGAGCTCTGTGGTTTCCGACCGTTGACAGCCAGAAAGCCCCAGCCTGCTACACTCGGGTGGCTCGCTGTCGTCCGAAAAGCGCGACGCGCCTTTCGTGATCACGAGAGAGATTCGCACTCTCCAACGACGCACCTCGTTCGCTGTGCTCACTGCGGTGCTTGCTTCGCCCGCCTTCGTCCAGCGGACGGGGGCTTTCTGGCTCTGTGCAGTCGCAGTGATACCCTTCTGCCCCTCCGTGATTACAGGGACTGACAGAACGAACGCGTCTGGCACCCGGGTTTTTGTCGCCGGACCGCACACCGACACTCGTGCGTCTCGTACAGATTTCGGTGCCACGCGGGAAGCGTGAGGCGACCCTCGGCGTGCTGGACAACGAGGGAATCGACTACGTCGTCAACGACGAGTCGAGCGGGCGGGATATCGCCGCCGTCGTCACGTTCCCGCTGCCGACCAACGCCGTCGAGCCGGTGTTAGAGGAGCTGCGCGGCGTCGGGCTCAACGACGACACGTACACCGTCATCACGGAAGCCAATACGGTCATCTCCCGGGATTTCGAGGCGCTCGAAGACCGGTACGCCGAAGAGAAAGACGAGGACCGAATCGCTCGGGAAGAACTGACCGCGAAGGCCGAAGCCCTCGCGCCATCGCTGACGAACTACGTCCTGCTGACGGTCATCAGCGCGGTCATCGCCACGGCCGGCCTCCTGCTCGATTCGCCGGCGGTCGTCGTCGGGTCGATGGTCATCGCGCCGCTCATCGGCCCGGCGATGACGGCCAACGTCGGCACCGTCGTCGACGACAACGAGCTATTCATCCGCGGCGTCAAGCTACAGGCGTTCGGCCTCTTACTCGCTATCGCCAGCGCCACGGTCTTCGCCGTGCTGGTCCGAACCGCAAACGTCGTGCCACCGATAGCCGACGTGACCTCGGTCGGACAGGTCCGCGAGCGGGTCGCACCCGATTTCCTCTCGCTGGTGGTCGCACTCGGGGCCGGCGCGGCCGGCGTGTTGAGCCTCACCTCCGGCGTCTCGACGGCGTTGGTGGGCGTGATGATAGCCGTTGCGCTCATCCCGCCGGCGGCGACGGTCGGCATCGGCATCGCGTGGGGCCAACCGCTGGTGAGTCTCGGCTCGGGCGTCCTCGTGCTCGTCAACATCCTCTCTATCAATCTCGCCGTCCTCGTCGGACTGTGGTATCAGGGCTACCGGCCCGAACACTGGTTCCGCGAGGGGTCGGCCCGCAGCGCGACGGTCAAGCGTATCGGCGTCCTCGTCGTGTCCATCCTCATCCTCTCGGCGTTTCTCGGCGGCGTGACGCTGGACTCGTACCAGCGGGCGACGACGAGCGCCGAGATACGCGAACAGGTCGAAGGGACCGTCGACCCGCCGGCGCAGGTGCTCGACGTCGAAGTCGAACAAAGCAACAGCGTCATCTTCCGTGAGCCGCGGCGGGTCGTCGTTACCGTCGGTATCCCGCCGGGCACAGAGACGCCGGGGTTGGCCGCGGAACTCGGCAGTGTCGTGGATTCGGCCGCCGGCACTGACGTGGAGACGTCGGTCCACTACGTCGTCGTCGAACGGGCGTAGCACGCTCAAAACCGGCTTTGAGCGACCGGCGAGCTAAATAGGTCGGGCAGCGTGGCAATCGGTATGGATTCACAGCCACTGGCACTGCTCGGCGTCCTCGCGGTCGTTCTCGCGGGCGGCGTCGGCTTCGCCCTCGCGGACACCGGAGGGACACCGACGGCCGAGAACGCGACTGTCACGGTGAGCGCCGACGCCACCGTCGAGCGCTCGCCCGACAGAGCGACCGTCACCGTCGCCGCCATCGGTCGCGGCGAGACGGCCGCCGCGGCGCGAGACAACCTCAGCGGCGACGCCGAGGCAATCGAGAGCGCGCTGGAAGGCGAGGGCGCGAACGTCACCGCTTCGCGCTTTTCCATCCAACCCGAGTACGAGTACACAAGTTCCGGCTCCGAACAGGTCGGTTACATCGCCGTCCACACTATCGAGGCCGAGACGAGCGACGTGGACACCGTCGGCGCACTCATCGACGCCGCAGTGGACGCGAACGCGGACCGCGTCAACGGCATCGCCTACGGCCTGCGCGACGAGACGCGCACCGCCGCCCAAGAGGAAGCCATGACGACGGCGATGGAGACGGCTCGTAGCGACGCCGGGACGCTCGCCGCGGCCGAAGACCGAACTGTCGGTGACGCGCTGACCGTCCAGACGGGCGGGGAAAGCGAGACGCGGTTCTACGCCGAATCGGCCTACGCTACCAGCGCCGACAGCGACACAAGCATCTCGCCCGGCCCGCTGACAGTCCGGACGGCGGTGACGGTCACCTACGAACTGGCGTGAAGAAGTCGTCGACTACTCCTCGTCGAACGGCAGTTCGATTTCGTAGCCGACGGCGTCGATAGCGGCGTCCAGCACACCGGAGACGTTGTCGCCCTCCGTGACGCTCATGAAGTGGTCGGCCTCGACGTCGGTCGAGCGGTCGCGCTTGTTACCCACGGTCAGGACGGGCACGTCGAAGCGGGCCTCGATGGCGTCTCTGAGTTCTAGCTGCTGTGCGAGCGGATAGCCGCACTCCTCGCTGGGGTCCACGAGGACGAGCACGGCGTCGGCGAGGTGTTCCAGCGCGCTCACGGCTTGGGACTCGATGTCGTTGCGCTCTTGGGGCGGCCGGTCGAGCAGGCCGGGCGTGTCGACTAGTTGGTAGCGGATTCGGTCGGCTTCGACGTGGCCGACACGAATCTGGGTCGTGGTGAACGGATACGAGGCGATTTCGTTGTCGGCCCGCGTGACGTCGTTGACGAACGACGACTTCCCGACGTTGGGGTAGCCCGCGACGACGATGGCGGGTTCGTCCGGCCGGATGTCGGGCAGCCCTTTCAGGGCGTCCCGCGCCTTCGAGACGGCGGTAAGGTCGTCTTCGACCTGCTCGGTGATGTCTGCGATGCGAGCGAACGCCTGCTTGCGGAGTTTCCGGGACGTGTCCGCGTCGCTTCGGACCACGCGGCCCTCGTACTCCTGTCGAATCTCCTTGGCCTTGCGGCCGGCCCACGAGATGTTCGCGAGGTGCTGTTTCAGCGCGTCGATACCCGGGTCGTCGTCGGCGGGGTCGGTCTCGCTCACGACGGCGTCGGCCAGTTCCACGTAGAACGGGTCCAGTTCGTCGATGGTCGGCCACTGCGTGGCCACGTTCTCTAAATTGTCCGAGACGATGTTCGAGGCCGTCATCAACATCGACTGCTGGGCCTCGACACCGGTTTTGGACCCCGACGCGCGCGTCGCCCGCGAGAACGCTTTGTCCAGTATCTCCTCGGCCCGGGGCGTGGTCGGGAGATTCTCGAAAGGATGGCTCATTGGACAGTTGTACTGGGTCGGCGGGTAAAAGGTCGTTCAATCGGAGTTCGGGCTAGCTCGCTCCGCTGTGAACGGAAGCATGGACCGCCAGAACGTCCCACTGGTTGGGGAGTAAGACGACTACGCCAACAACCAGAAAGCCCCGGCTCTCACGAGTCACAGGTTGCTTGAAAACAGTTGAGCGCGAGTCACGTTTTTCACCGTCGCGCCCCCAAAGCCGATATGGCACACATCGACGCGGGCGAGATTCTGCCCAACGGCCACGTCCAGCAGATGGCCGCAGAGGGGACGGTCACACAGATGCACCGGGGCCACACCTACGCCGAGGAAGGAGACACCTTCGACATCGACGGCCAGCGCTTCGAAGTAACCGACGTGACCCACCGGACGCTGGGCGATGTAACCGACGAGGACGCTCGCCGGGAAGGGTCGGAGGATGTGGAGGCGTATCGGGAGCGGTTGCACCACGTCCACGACAGCTTCGAGTGGGACGACGACAGCGAGGTGGTCCGGCACCGATTCGAACCGACGAGCGAGTAGCGAAC
>Ga0102936_1000498_pt1 | contig 15639 bp, 17 predicted proteins | sample SalPon2_A_H2O_MG_FD_78502 | JGI IMG/M metagenome (GOLD analysis project Ga0102936, IMG submission 78502) | Salt pond water microbial communities from South San Francisco under conditions of wetland restoration - Salt Pond MetaG R2_A_H2O_MG | ecosystem: Environmental > Aquatic > Non-marine Saline...
ATCAGGCGTGGCACACGGAGTGGCATCGCGATGAACTCGACGAGATAGAATCAGCTATACAACAGACGATTGAATCGCATCTGCCAGATCGATAGCGATTGCGTGCGGGGTACAGAGGGTGAATACCAGTAAGAGAACGGTGTGTGACACCAGATTTGATATGGTAGGGCTTTGTCAGTTGGAGCTGTGCAAACACCTCCAGAGCAGATCTTGGTGTGCTCCCGAGCGGGCTCAACGACCTCGCCGGAATCACCGCGGAGTATCCCGGCGTGCTCACCGAGCGCACGGTCGAGAGCCAACAGCGGCTGCTGCGGTGTAACCCGCGACCCGTGAAGAAAGAGGATGTCAAAGAGGTGTTTCAGGACGCGCTGTACAATAGGGAGTGACCGCGAGATAGCGTGGATGTGTGCCACGTATAACATCAAAAGCTTCCTCAAACAGCGAATCCCGACGCATTACAGCGATTCAACACGGCCGTTCAAGATGTTTATTCACCCCGGGCAGTGACATACAGACCAAGCGACAGCAGATCCCTACTCAAATCGCCCAGCGCGGCGTTCGATCTCGCTCCACAAAGGACAGCTTGATCCACGTGGTACGCTCATTGAGCGGTTGATTTCTGCCATAGACACTCAGACGTCGTCCGCTTCACCCTCTAATTTAACGCGACCCGCACCTTTCACCAAAGTTATTAATACTTTAGAGATTGAAATTTATAAATATGGACACCGAGCGGAGTGCCGATCTTCCTCCTGGATACGATGATGAAGACCCCTATGCGAATATCGATATTGAGCGATTTGACCCTTGGTGGCGAGAGAATATCGACCTGTTTCGGGATCACAATATGCGGCCTTACCGCCCCCCTCAGTTCATCGACGGGGCGCATACGCCACCAATTCTGAAACGTCTCAAAGACGAATTCGGTGTGTCGATTCGGTTTCGTGTCCTTGACCCACAGGCACACAACGACTGGGAAATTCGAGTGGATGGTGACGCCGTAACCACAGTTGAACGGTATCGAGACGATGGAGGATTCTCCGTCTACAATATGGAGTCACAAGTATTCGAACAAGTTGTCCGTGATTTTCTCACCTCCTAATAACAAGATCGGATACGGGTGTATGAGTTAACTGTTAGCCGACAATATGAGACCTCGTTCAGTTGAAATATATTTTTTCACTGGACTTATGATCGGTATGATTATGTGACAGGAGTTACTGATTTATATATGGTTTCTATTGGTGAAACAGCACCTGATTTCACACTCCCAAAAGCGGGAGGCACCGCGTATGATGACATTTCTGAGGTCACGCTCTCAAGATTGCTCGGCGATGGGCCTATCGTTCTCGCGTTTTTCCCTGCAGCGTTTACCCGTGGGTGTACGTCCGAAATGTGTGCGTTCAGCGATTCGATCGATAAGTTTGAGAATCTCAACACGAAAGTTTACGGCATTAGTGTTGACCTACCATTCGCACAGAACATCTGGATCGAGCGGGAAGGACTGAACTTCCCGATGCTCTCTGATTGGGATCACGAGGTGATCCATCAATACGATGTTGTTCGATCTGATCTCTACGAATCGATCGAGGCCGCTCGTCGGAGCGTCTTCGTGGTCGACGTTGATAGAATCGTTACCGCCAAATGGACTCGATCCGGAGATAATCCAGATTTTACGGTACTAACCCAAGGGGTGCTTGAGCAGGTTTCGGATACAACGGGATAGCCTCACCACCTAGATTACGGGTATAGAGTCTAGCGACAGAGAATAACCACATATCTCCATACGCAAATAATTTCTTGAGTAGAAGATAACAGTCATATAGGTTGGTAAGGATAGATAATGTATGATCCTCGCTGCAGTAGATCTATCAGATCACACTCGGGACGTAGTCACGGAAGCTGCATCACTTTCGAATGCGTTTGACCAGCCACTGCACATTCTCCATGTGATGAGTCAGTCAGAGTTTGTTTCTAGACAGCAAGAACACGCGGAGAGGACTGGTGAGCCGATCGATATGGACGCCATACGTGAAATTGCGAGTGAACACGCTGAATCCGTTGCCAGTGAGGCGAGGATCTCAGGTGAATATACACCGGTTGGTGTCGTTGGTGATGCCTCAAGCGAAATAATTGAGTATGCGAACGCACACAATGCGATCTACATTGTCGTCGGCCCCCGTCGTCGGTCACCTACGGGAAAGGCAGTTTTCGGAAGCACTTCTCAGTCGGTCTTACTCAACGCCTCGTGTCCCGTGGTATCGATTGTCGGCAAATGACAGAGAAGACGAGACTACCGGGGTCAGAGAACGGTCGCATTGCCAAGACGATTGGGCTGTTATGAGAAGGAAAACGCGAATAGCACAACCATATCACATCTGTTCTTTGTGGAAAGGTAACAAGGCACCCCTCCAGAGTTTCCTAGAACGTGAGAACGGAACGACCGGTCGGCGGAGGTCAACTTTAGATACTCAGTTTGATCCCCGTAATTTCATCAATTGTGGTGAAAACACGAGAAGTAGCATTATTAATATGATTGCAATCGAGAGCCAGCTCTCAAAGAAGATGTCATAGGAACCGCCCGAGATTTGGAGCGAGCGGAAAAGGTTCTCCTCGGCCATTCGGCCCAGAATCGCGCCCAAAAGAAAGGCAACGATGGAGAAGTCGTACTTTCGCATATAGTATCCCCCGATTCCGAGGAGGAAGACAGTGAGCACGTCGATCCAACTGATGTTGACCGTATAGATCCCTGTTAGCGAGAGAATGACGATCATCGGAATTATGTAGTCCGTGTTGATCTTGGTCAAGTGTCCAAGTTGAGTGATGACCAGCAGACCCAGAGCCGGTATCAGAACGATGACGCCGATGGCGACCGCGATGTAGATGCTGAACGTGATGTCAAGATTTGATCCGAATAGCGAGGGGCCGGGATTCAATCCGTGCATAAGAAATCCACCGAGGAGTATGGCTGTTGACGCACTCCCAGGAATACCGAACGAGAGTGTTGGAATGAGTGACCCTCCCACTGCGGAGTTATTTGATGCCTCTGAGGCCAGTACCCCACGTTTATCACCTTTCCCGAAGCTGTCTGCCATACCTGACGACCGCATGGCTTCACTATAGGAGACGAAATTTGCCATTGAAGAACCGGCTCCCGGTAACGCACCGATGATAGTGCCGATAAGGCTCGATTTGATGACGTACACTGGGTTTCTTAATGTGAAGAGGATACCTTCGCTAACGCTCCCAGTGACCTCGGTATCAACCTTCGCGATTCCCCCCTGCTCGGCAGAAAGTTTGATCATCTCGCTAATTGCGAAGAGGCCTAGCAGTGCTGCGACGATATCCAACCCGTCGTACAGCAACAGGCTGCCGAAGTTGTACCGAACGTCCGGGGCTGTCGGTGCGATCCCAACAGTCGAGAACAGAAGGCCGAACATCCCGATCGTCAGACCCTTGATCATGGACCCACGTGCGACGACCGTGATCATTGCTAGGCCGAGCAAGGCGACCAAAAACAGATCCGGCGAATTGAATAACAGTACTAGTCTGATGATGAACGGCGTAATCAGAAACAGGATGATCACGGAGATCGCACCACCTAAAGCTGAGGACGTCGCCGAGATCGACAATGCCGTCACTGCCTGTCCCTTTCGAGACATTGGATAGCCGTCAAACGTTGTGGCTGCTGACCCGGCCGTTCCAGGAACGTTAAGCAGAATCGCAGATACGCTTCCACCATACATCCCGCCCATATAAATACAGGTTAGGAGGATAACAGCGGTTACACCGTCAATAAAAACGGTTAGTGGTAAGACGAGAGCCATCCCGACAGCCGTTCCTACTCCTGGAGTAGCACCCAAGACGACACCAAAGCAGAAGCCTACCAAGATCCACAGTAATGCCTCTACAGTGAAGACGTATGAAAAGGCATCAAGCAATGCATCGTACATTTATATCCCAACAGTAAACAGCAGCCCTTCATTTAACGGTACATTGAGTGCTCGATCGAATCCCGCCACGATGGCGATGCTCGCGACCAGTAACCCCGCACCGTACACACGGTTGATGTCGAATACAAGTATGTACGCTAGAACAAAAAGCGGCGTTCCAACGAAAAAACCAGCCAGATACGCCACGACTAGGTAACCAGCTATCAACGCTACCGTGTAGGCACTGTTGGTCGGCTTAGTATCCTGATCCTGCGGTTCGTCTACGTCAACGGGTTCGTCGTCTCTAGGAGTTGCTTGTTCTTCGTCGTGTTGGATTATGCGCGCATCTTCTTCGATGAAGGATCGGATTCGAGGAGGAAAATGCTTCGAAATCAGGAGTAAGATACAACCAACAACCGCAGCGCCCGAGATAGCCTGTGGAAACGTTGCTGCACGTTCGGAGAAGGTAAATGCTTCAAAAAATAGATACACCGCAATTATTAGCAGGATTGCGGTGAAGACCATCTCTCCGTTGATTGTCTGCAACCGATTTATTGGGGTTTTCATTGATTAGTGGACTGCTGCGATCATTACTAGATTACTCAGCGAACTGTCCGAGATCAATGATGTCAGGAAGTTCGTCGATAATCCGATGGAAGTTGTCGTCGAATTCCCCACGTGGCGTGTAGAAGACGTTCTGGCCGGTTGATTCCGCCCAGTCTTGCACGCTGTTGCTGGTAACTGCGTCCTCCATACCCTTGGCGAGAACATCCTTGTGTGCCTCGGGGACGTCTTCAAGAATTGTGAAGCCACGACTTTGCGAAATGAAGTCCGCAGGCGGGTAGCCCATCTCTTCGATGGTCGGAACGTCATACAGATCGGTCTCGTCTGTGGTCAATATTGGCGTGACCTCACCCTCTTCAACGAGTTGGCTAGCGCCTGCCTCTGAAGAGAACGCCGCTGGGATCTCACCTGAGGCGACCGCACGGTTGTGTTCGGCGGCATCAGGATAGCCGATCCACTCGAATTCCGTATCGAAGTATTCCTCGGACTCAAGAACGGCCCCCATCATATGGAAACTGCCTAGATGAACGACACCGATATTCGAGAACTCACCGGTTCGGTAGGCATCAAGAACCTCCTCAGGTTCCCAGTCAGCGTAGTCATTATTAACAACCATGACGGCACCTTCACCGGCGAAGCCACCGAGACCCTCGAACGAGCGTAGGTCAAAATCAGGTTCTTCAATCAGCCACCCTGCCGGAACAGCAGGCAGGTTTACAACAGCGATAGTGTAGCCGTCCGATGGTTGATTCGCAACGTAGCCAGGACCGATCAGCTGGTTACCACCGGGACGGTTGTCGATTTGGACCGGCACATCTAAAGCATCGCCCAGTGCCGGACCAAGCTCTCGGGAGTAGGTGTCCGTACCACCGCCTGCACTCCCCGGAACAACCAACGTGATAGTGTCCTCCGGGAAGGCGTCACTACTCCCGCTTCCAGTACCATCTCCATTTTCGCTATCGCCGAGACACCCGGCGAGTAGAGCCATTCCCGCGCCGCCAAATGCTGCCGTCTTTGTGAATTCTCGTCTATTTAGTGCCATCTGTTCTAACTCCGAGCCACAATTAACGGAGACTATAATGAATAATAGTGTGGGGGAAAGGATTGCCTTGATAAAATTCATCATATATTATACTCAAGAATTATATAGTACGATACAAATCTACTGCCAGTATGCGCTACAGTACAAAGCTTCGGGACCGGCTTGAGGAAGACGAAATTCTGGTCTGTCCAGGTTCACATGATCCCCTGACAGCTCGCGTGCTAGATAAAGTCGGATTCGACGCGATTTATATGACTGGCTATGGAACCTCTCTCTCGACGATCGGTTATCCAGATGCCGGAATGATTACGATGACCGAAATGGTCCGTAACGCACGGAACATTCAGGAAACAGTCGATGCCCCACTAATAGCCGACGCTGACAACGGCTTTGGAAACGCAGTAAATACAATTCGGACTGTCCGAGAGTATATCAAAGCTGGTCTTGGCGGTATCCAACTCGAAGACCAGACGTTTCCCAAACGGTGTGGTCATGTTGAGGGAAGACAGGTTATCGAGCGGGAGGCCGCTGTTGGCAAGGTCAATGCCGCCGCGAGTGTACGGGATGATCGGGACGAGGATTTCGTTATCGTAGCAAGAACAGATGCACTCGGTGCAGTTGACGGGACCGTTGAGAAGGCTATCGATCGAGCAAATGCCTTTCTTGAGGCCGGTGCGGACGTCGCGTTCGTTGAAGGGCCAACTACAGCTGACGAAGTCGAACAGGTAGGTTCCAGCGTCGATGGGCCACTACTGTACAATTGTACCGGAATATCGCCACTGATGGACGCTGATGAACTTGAGGCTGCGGGCTTTGATATCTTGCTGTATCCCGGTGTGTGTACTCGAACGACTATCATCTCAATGTACGAAGCTGCTGTCAAAATGAAAGAAAATAAAACCGATGCGATCGGGGAAATCTACGAACAGATGGACCAACTGCCGATCGGTGGACTTCATCAATTCTCGGATTTCTCGCAGATCGTTGATTGGGAAGAGCAATTTCTCCCGGAGGAAGAACAGGAAAAGTACGAGGAAACTTTGGGGGAATCTATCACCGACGAGTAGGATAGTGAGTTGGACCGGTCGCCATGGGCAAACATCATCTCAGTCACCTATCTTAGCCTATTGAGACACCGCCAGAATCTCGACTATACTCTTTGATCGTTGAGGCAATATCTGTGACGCTCTGATTTTCAAGACCGAGAACGGCTGTCACAAATCTGTCACGATCTGATGCGGTCATCATTGGCACAGTAAGCGATTGGAACTTATCGATTATTTCGGGTTCCGAAAGCCGACTCTCAGGTTCTCCGCTCGGGCTATCACATGTGGCGGTAATCGTCCTGCGATTGGTTTTGAGCTCAACCGATGTCGGCCACGACTCGGGATACTGCGCAGTCATTGATTTATCCTCACGAACACTTATCAGATCCATGAGTGAATGAAGATCGGTGTCTTCGATTCGTTTGTGAGAGAACTGCGCAGCGAGTGCCTGTCGATCGGCAACAGTAACGGCAATTGTATACTGTGGGCTAAACTGGGCGTCAACGGTATTTTGGGGCCTAATCTTTTGTTCTCTGGGCTGGCTGAGTTCGTAGGCGCTCTCGAAGGTAGAGATACTAATCGATTCGATCTCATCAGGATCGATATCATGAGCTTCAATAACTTCAAGAGTAGCATCGACCGCTGGATGTATGTATCGACAGCATGCGTAGGGTTTGATGCCTGTCTTCCGTATTTCGTAGTCGTCCCCCAGCCCCTCAGTGAGGCGACTTCGATCAGCCTTGACGCCAAACATATTGAGAAACCCATGCTTTCCGATTAAGGGTTCGGTGGCACCCCGGAATCCGTGTTTGGCCAGTCCAATCGCGAGAATGGCATCTCGAGCAGCCAGACCAGGGTGGATGCGTTTGGTCCAGGCACCGTTGTCCTTGTACTGCAGCGAGCCACTGGCCTGACTGAGTGTAATTCCAAGGAGGTTCTCCAGGTCATCGCCGTCTAATCCGGAGAGTAGCCCCCCGGCTACGGCCGCACCGAAGACTCCACAAGTTGCCGTTCCGTGGAACCCCCGCTCGAGATGAACGCGGTGGTTGTTGAGTGCCATCCCTAATCGACAGGTGACTTCATAGCCCGCAACGACTGCTGTAAGCAGGTCCCGGCCGCTTGCCCTTTCCCGCTCAGCGACGGCGAACGCTGTCGGTATGATCGGGGCCCCCGGATGGACGACAGCCTCTCGATGCGTGTCGTCAAGTTCAAGCGTATGAACGAAAGTCGCGTTCACAAATGCGGCATAGGTTGCGCTTTCCCGTTCACCAGTCGCCCATACAGTACATTCGGGTACTCCAGATAGTACCTCGTCGGCACCCTCCTTCACGGCCTGACTGGACTCCTTCGTGTCAGCTCGGATGGCTATTCCGAGCCCATCAAGAATGAACTGTTTGGCGAGGCTGCGAACGTCTTCCGGGATGTCATCGTACTCAATATCGGCGCAGTAGTTGCAGAGTACAGTTTCTTGTGTCATAGAGGCTCTCAAGATTAGACCACAACGACAAATAAGTGTCTACGGGTGACATGGGCGGGTTGAACACGCTCAGACGGGCAGTTTATAAATCGCAGACTTAATACTCACGTCTTCAGGTGCAAGATGAATCCAACAACACCTCCACGACCCACTGTCGATGAGTCTGCACCTGTTTTGGGAGGACACAGGAGTACCGGCTGGTTGGCACAGCCCGGATTCTATCTCTATGACCTCTCCCGAGGATTCAAACCTCGGACAGAGGTGGTGGACTGTAAACCGTAATATCCCGATCTAGCGGTGCGGTACCGTGGGATACCTTCGCGTGGACGCGGAGGAGAATGTCACCTACTGATTACGATACGCAACAAGTCCACCCGCTTGAAGTACCTTTTGGAGGTCGGGCGGAAGCGTTCCTGAGGGAAGGGTTATGCCAGCCTCAAGATTGGTAAACGTTCCCTCAGAGAGATCGATCTCAACGTCCTCTCCGTCCTTGACGTGTTCAGTAACGTCTTCAACTGCTGCGATCGGCAGTCCAACGTTGATGCAGTTACGATAAAAGATGCGAGAGAACGACTCAGCAACGACCGCACCAATGCCCGCGTATTTGAGCGCAAGCGGTGCAGCCTCCCGCGAGGAACCGAGCCCGAGGTTTTCACCAGCGACAATGATGTCTCCAGGCTTGATTCGCTCCGGGAGATCCTTGTCATATCCTTCAAGAACATAATCGCCAAAATCTTGTTTATTGTCGAGGTGCAGATATTTACCGGGAATGATCTGGTCCGTATCGATAGCGTCACCGATAACATGGGCGGAGCCATTGCGCTGCATCAGATCACCTCCCTCGGATCAGTGATCTCACCGTAGAGTGCGGCGGCACCTGCGGTTTCGGGGCTACTTATGTATATTTTCCCAGGCCCCATACGACCAGGGAAGTTTCGGTTCATAGTGCCGACGCATGTGTCTCCTTCACCGAGGAGCCCGCCGTGTGCTCCGAAACACGGACCACAGCCGGGGGCATTTACCACGCCACCAGCGTCCATGATCTGGTTGGTAATTCCCTTGTCGTTCATTCGCATGTACGCGCGCTTACTCCCTGGTACAACGATCACGTTTGTATGCTTGGCGACTGTCTCATCTCGAATGATCTCTGCGAAGGCAGCGATGTCTTTGAAGCGACCGTTGTTACAGGTTCCTACGAACACCTGATCGACCGGAGTACCCGTGTTTTCTCGAACTGTACCCACATTGTCAACGGCCGATGGCATCGCCACCAGAGGCTCGAGAGTTTCGGCGTTAATTGTGTGAGTCTCGATATACTCGGCGTCATTATCCGCCTCAACGGGTTCATATTCCTCACGGGCACGTCCCCGGAGGTAGGATTCGGTGACTTTATCTACAGGAACGATTCCAGCCTGTGCTCCAAGTTCGACCGCAAAATTTGTCAGTGTCTGACGCTCGTGCATCTCAAGAGATTCGATACCAGTTCCATAGTACTCAATCGCGTCGTAAATCGCTTCACTGGCGGTGAGATCACCCATAATGGCTAGACCGAGATCCTTAGCACTTGTCCCGTCTGGTAGTTCATCATCAACGACGATTTTACGACTGTTTGGAACCTTGATCCAAAGTTCGCCTGTGCCGAGTGCCTGCCCCAAATCGGTGTGAGATATGCCGGTTGAGAACATACCGAACGCGCCGTGGGTTGTCGTGTGTGAGTCCGAACCGATGATCAACTGCCCGGGGAGCGCGTATCCCCCCTCAGCGACGATGTTGTGTAGGATTCCTTCCCCCGAATCGTAGAAGTGTTCAACAGTCCTGTCTTCCAGCCACTTGCGCATCTCGTTCATATGAGTTGTGATCGTGGGATCACTTGAGGGAACGTGATGATCGAAGGCGACTATTGTTCGGTCCGGTCGCGCGATTTGATCGTACCCTAGCTCATCCATTCGTTCGATACCGCGGTACATCGAGAGGTCATTCGCCAAGATCCAGTCGGGGACAACATCCACAAGCTCCCCTGGTTGGGGATCGGTTGTATCCGTGTGGTTGGCTATTATTTTCTGGGCGATTGTTTGTCCCATAGGAACGCAATTGAAGTTCGTGAAGAAATAAATATTTATTGTTACAATGACAATTCTGGGCTGAATTGGACCCGACAATACCAACAGAATTGATTAGGCTTCCGGGACCCAAAATTATAACTATTAATGAAACTAGTTGCTTCTTACCAAACATGGCATCTGTTGATAATACTGCTGAGAATAATAAAGTTCGAACGCTTGACGAACTCGATATAATAGTCGATACTGACGCCCATATCCGAGAGACGGTCGGCGATTTGCTCCCGTATGTTGACGATCGGTACGGCGGTGCAAAATGGATCATTGAGCGAACCGAGCACCCCGAACGTGATATTTACTCGTTGACACACTCATTACCGCCAAGTCTCCACGCCGAGCGTGGGGGATGGAGTGCTGACACCAACACCGTAGATAAGAAACTCAACGAGCTCGACGAGTTCAACATCGATTATGGTATAGTCGATCCAGGATTGAATCTTGTCCTACCGTCAGTAAACAACGAGCGAATCGCGGTGGCGCTAACAAATGCGTACAACAGCTGGTTGCTCGATAACTTCCTTGACGAAGGGAACCATCGACTTAAGGCGAACCTGCTAGTCTCCCACCACAAACCCGAGATGTCGGCCGAAGAGATAGACCGTATGGCAGACGAGAAAGATATTGTCGGGGTCGCCTTCCCTTCAACAGGCGTCATTCCACCGGTCGGTCACGAGAGATACGATCCAATCTATCAGGCTGCAGAAGATAACGATCTACCTGTGTTCTTCCACGGAGCCTCAACAAATACGAGCCACGTTTTCCCGCTCCAGCGGATGTACAACCAAACTTACACCGAGGACCACGTTATCGTCCATCCGTTCAGCCAGATGTGGAATCTTTCTTCGCTCATCTTCCAAGGCGTTCCTGAACGGTTCCCTGATCTCGACTTCGTATTTCAGGAGTCCGGTGTCGGGTGGATCCCGTACCTGATGTGGCGGATGGACGACCACTATCTTGAGATGAATTATGAATTACCGCTTCTGGGAAAGATGCCCAGCGAGTACATTCATGATCAAGTTTACTTCACAACTCAACCACTTGGTCATACCGAAGACAACCCGAAGCACCTCGCAATGGCCATTGAAATGGCTGGGCCGGAGAACATCATGTACTCCTCGGATCTACCACACTCGGATTTCGACCCGCCAAGCGAGCTTTTCAATCGGATTCGGTCGCACTTTGACGGTGAGACCGTCAAGGATATTATGGGAGAAACCGCTAATGGGTTGCTAAATCTATAATAACTATAATAAGACAACTATACATTAACATGCCGAGTAAACACAAGGTTGCCACGAAAGACGAACTTCCCGACGGGTCACGGGTCATTGCCGAAATCAGTGGTCAGGAGATAGCCGTATTTCACGTAGACGGCAACTATCACGCTGTGTCGAATTACTGCATTCACCAAGGTGGACCGCTTTGCGAGGGAAAACTCACTGGCGAAACCTACATTGATGACAACGGCTGGGACTGGAATTATGACGACGACGAAAAACACATTACATGCCCGTGGCATGGTTGGCTTTTCGATGTCACCAACGGAGAAAATATTCATAATTCTAAGTATAAACTGCCGACATACCCTGTTGAAGTGAATGATGATGATATCTACGTGGTTCGATGAGTACGAGCCCAGACCAATCGACGCCCCAGTCAGACGCCCAGAAGCTTCGGGAGGCTGTTCTCGAAGACAAAATCCTCGTCGCTCCGGGCGCAACTGACGCACTGACTGCCTCAATTGCTACCTCTGTCGGGTTTGAGACCGTTTATCTCGGTGGTTACGCGACTGGGGCGGTTACAGCAGTCACCGAACCAATGGCTACAATGACCGAGATGTGTGGGCGAGCTCGAGAGATATCGTACGCGATTGACGTGCCGCTTGTCGTCGACGGGAACGCTGGATTTGGAAATCCTGCACATACTCACCGAACGATCAATCACTATATCAACTCTGGAGTGGCGGGGTTACACATTGAAGATCAAGTATATCCAAAGCGCTTACACTACCATGAGGGGAAACATCATATCACCGACGTGGAGTCGATGAAAACCAAAATCAGCGTAGCCGATCAGGCGAGAGACGAGGCTGACGGTGATATCCTTCTCATTGCACGAACAGATGCCAACCGCGGTAATCGAAGGGAGAGTGAGACAATTGAACACGCCGTTAACCGGGTCAACGAATATTTCACCGCCGGTGCTGAAGTCGGCATGCTCTTCCCACGGACGAGGGAGGAGATGGAGTACGTTGCTGATCATGCCGAAGGCCCGATAACGTTCGTGCTATCGGATAACTACGAACCACGTCCAACAACAGAGGAGTTACAAGAGCTAGGTTACGGAATGGTGATATACCCCACAGCAGCACCAGTTGTAATAACGAAGTACATCAGAGAGCTGTACGAGAGTATTCACAATCAGGGTGAAACAAACTGGGATCCTGAAGAGTATGGTAACATTCGAAGCTACATCGAAGATATCATCGGCCTCCCCGAGTACTATAATATTGAGGAAGCATCAGGCATGAAATAACAGGATCTGTTCTGAATCAACAAGCATGCCGACTTCGCCGATCAACAATACTCGCCTAGACCGCTTGAGGGAGTTCAAGTAATCGATTGTACACAGATGCTGCCGGGATCGTTTGCTAGCCAATTGCTCTACGATCTAGGTGCGGAAATCATAAAGAATGAACAGCCTTGTGATGGTAACATCATGAGACGTATTGGGGAATAAAATGGATCGTAGCGACGTGACAGCGTGCTTCACATCGCTAGATGGCAGTAAAAGCATTGTCGAACCCAACTGCTCGCAGCCAAAGGGAGCCGTTAGGCTTAACCGACTCATTGGGTCGGCTGACATTGTTATCGGAAACTACAATCCAGGAACGATGAGAAAATGTGGGTTCAGCGATAACGACCTCACAGACCTCAGTCAGGGTCTTCTCTACTATTCGATCACCGGCATTCTTGATCGCCTCTATAGCGAATTCCCCGCATTCAATATGATCTTCCAAGCACTAAGCAGAACTATGATCATAACAGGGCAGACCGATGTCCCACCCGCTCACCCTGACATTCCAATCGGTGATATCTGTGCCGGAATGTATGCTTTGATAGGTACCGCGTCCGCACTCTCCGTTAGAGACAAACACAATGGTCAGCGGATTTTAGTGCCGATGTTCGGCGAGCTCGTCTCTTTGTTTATAGAGCGCGCTGGCCGGACGTTTGCCACTGGCGAAGCTGGATGGTTAGTTATCGCGATCAGGAATGAACGATCTTGGGAACGGGTTTCTGAGGCGATTGAGCGCCCCAATCTTACGGCCTTCTGCAGGTTGAAACTGACTCTGACCGGTTCGAAAGCAGGAATCTTTTGCGCAGCCCCATGCAAGAAATTATTAAACCCATTCCAGTAGTACAGAGTTCGATCGGTACCGTGTCTCTGCAACCCCACCGATTCAGCCCTTCAGGCGATTCTCTCTCAAGTGGGGAGGTCCAAGCGGTCAAAAGACAATAAAACCGTGATTTCTCTCAACCGATGAACAGCTGGTTGCATAAAATTGAATGCTCTACTTTCTGGAATAAATCCTAGAATGGTATCAATGTTAGGAACTATGATACGAACGGTGGCTGGTATAAGACAGACCACAGCTATTCTCTGGCGGGGTGGACGTGGCTGGATCCTACTATCTATCAGTGCTGGATGGTTCCTCTCGATCGGAGTCCGACTCGTCTACCCAGCGCTTGCTCCGTTCATTCAGGAAGACTTTGGTATCGGCTTTGGGACTACTGGCCTCTTGTTGACTCTTTTATGGGGCGCATACGCGCTTGGGCATATCCCCGGAGGTATCCTAGGTGACCGCCTTGGAGAAGGTCACCTACTCGTCTCTAGTACGGTCATTGCCGGCATAACTATTCTCGGAGTCGCCCTTTCAATAAACGTATTGATGCTTTTCCTCGCAACGATTGCCTTCGGCTTTGCTACAGCGCTTTTTGGGCCGATGCGATTTACCGTTTTTACTGATATTTATGAGGAACGGGCGGGGTCAGCAATAGGGGTAACGATGGCAGCCGGTAGCGCGGGGAATGCTTTGCTTCCCATTGCCGCCACGGCTATCGCATCGGCCATAGCGTGGCGATATAGTTTTGCGATTTTTGTTATCCCATTTATTCTCGTCGCGCTCGCCCTTTGCCTTTTCGTACCTGCACGGACATCGAACGCTACCCGCGCGGTAGACGAATTCACTTGGGGAACGATCAAGCGAATACAAGCAGGTATTTCAAGTGGGACGATCCCTGCTGTCGTCGCTGTACAAGCGAGCTTTTCGTTCGTATTCCAGGGTTTTACCGGGTTTTATCCACTGTATCTGGTTGAAGCAAAAGAACTCTCGCCATCTATAGCATCAACGTTGTTTGGTCTCTTTTTCGCTGCATCGTTTATTATCCAGCCGCTCGCCGGAATCAGCATGGACCGGTTTGGGACTCGCCCCTCACTGATCGCCACTCTCGGCGTGAGTGTAGCCGCACTCTGGGTGCTTCCATTCATTCAAGGGCAAATCCCGATAATCACTCTAACCATCGTTTTGAGTATTCTTAACGGCTGTGCAGTTATCACGCAGACTCACATTGCCGATGCTCTTCCAGCAGAAATGAAAGGAACTGGACTCGGAACGCTGAAGGCGGGTTGGATGACCCTCGGGACAACCAGTCCCGTCATTATCGGTGTCTTAGGTGACTTTGGTCATCTGAATTATGGGTTCCTTGTCCTCGCTGGTATCGGAACCGTGGGAGTACTTATTGCAACGTTCAAACTTTGATCGCAGCACACAGGATGATCTAGGACGTATCGGTAGTGGCCTTCTCTTACCATATTGCTTCCTACAGTGAGAAGTACTACTGAGTATGAACAAGGTTCTACACCAGATCGAACGACCGTTACTCTATCTGATGGGTCCGGCCTACGTCGTCGCGGGCATTTTGCACTTTGTTATTCCGGAGTTGTACGTCCAGATTGTCCCACCCGTCTTTCCGGCAAACGTCTAATGTGCAACGGAGTCGTCATCAAGGGATTTCCAGACGGTGGCGACCCGTTCAACGTTGTTCGCTGGGACGACTCCCACTGCAAGCCGTGTGGATTCTCTTAGCACTCTGGTACACTCTCCCACCGACTGGAACAGACTCCCGGTGATCGATCTCGATTCGTACCACATTCGCGCGCGATATGCAGGAAATCTTCGAGGATATAGTACTAATTGAGTATCTCATCAGAGTCAGTTCCGATAGTACACAGCTTCTGAGACGGTGTGCAAAATATAACAGTCATCACACACATCTACCGATATGCCAACAGAGACAATCAATGGAGCCGACCTCTACTACGAGTCGACCGGTGATGGACCGGCAATTGTCTTCCTCCACGGCGTCCTGATGAGTAGCCGATTTTTCAGCGAGCAGCA
>Ga0102936_1000503_pt1 | contig 15600 bp, 16 predicted proteins | sample SalPon2_A_H2O_MG_FD_78502 | JGI IMG/M metagenome (GOLD analysis project Ga0102936, IMG submission 78502) | Salt pond water microbial communities from South San Francisco under conditions of wetland restoration - Salt Pond MetaG R2_A_H2O_MG | ecosystem: Environmental > Aquatic > Non-marine Saline...
CGTGCAGTCGCAAGCAGACGAGGCCCATCAGCGGGCAAACCTGCTAGTCGACCTCCGAGAAAAGTATCAACAGCGGTATCAGAGCGAGCGGTCTGAGAACATCCTTGAACTGGTGATGCGGCTCTTCGAAGATCCGTACTTGGACGTGAATACGGCGGCCGACTGGTTGGATGTCGAATACAGTACAGCCAACCGACTGATCGGACAACTCGAAAATGACGGGATACTCGAAGAACTCACCGGGAAAGAGCGAAATCGCTTCTACCGAGCGAGCGAAGTCTTCCAGATCATCAACAGGCCGATCGATCAACTTTGAACGAGTGAGTACAGAGGGCTTGAAGCATATGCATTGAGACGACCGGTCTCATCTTCTGGGGAGTCTGCAGTAGTTGAGACCGACTTTCTCAATGCATACGGTTCTGAATCGGTTCGTGATGGTGGATTCTCACTCCTCGCAGAACCCCCCGCAATCATCCCCTTCGGTATTTCTACCGCGTTCATGGGGGTGTTTCCGTCACTCAGCCGGTGGGAGTTCACACATCAGTGTCGAGTCTCAAAATCGGAGCGGTTCGCTACGAGCAGGAAAGAGACCGTTTTAGTCCTTGTTTACCATCACTTCGCTGGCTTTGATGACAGCATCTACCTCGTCGCCTTCGGACAGTTCCAGTCGATCGGCCGATCCGCGCGTGATCGTGGAGGTTATGCTCTGTCCGTCGCCCAGTTCGATCACGACTTCGGCCATGATTTCGCTTTTTTCAACGGACGTGACGGTACCGGTCAGTTTGTTGCGTGCACTGAGTGCCATGAAGGGATGAGGGCGTGACATAACAAATACCTACCGTGAGGGCGGTGTACACTGCTCACAGGCGGAGTGGGAGACGCGATGTCAGCGACGGACACGCATCGGCTCGTCGGCAACTATCACGACGGTCTTGGTGTCTGGATCGCCGAGCGAGAGCGTATCCGGTTCACACGTTACGGCGGGCAAGACGGGGGCCTCAGGAATACCGTAGTCCGAGGGTTCGTGAAATCGAGCGGCGATCACCCACTTTCGAGCTAGCATACTCCCGCCGCTCATGGCTGCAACCGACGTTCGAGCCCCTCGTCGGACCGGAGGTGCGTCGGCGTTCGCCCGTACCGGACCGCGAGCAGTTCCGCGACGATACTGTTGGCGATCTGGTACGGTGTTCCGCCACCCAAATCGAGTCCAACAGGAGTGTAGAGCCGATCGAGTTCCGCCGCTGACGGCTCATGGCCCTCGTTGCGCCACTCCTCAGCAATCTCCTCGAACCGCTCGGCAGGTCCCATCAGTCCCACGTACGGTACGTCGCTGTCGAGGAGTTCCCCGACAGCGATGGCGTCGTCGACGAAGTTGTGTGTCATCACCACCGTGTATGTATCCGGACCGAGATCGAGTTCCGACCGTATCTGCGCCGGCGAGAGGGATCGAACGGCGTCGGCCGCCGGAAAGCGATCAGCCGTCGCGGCAGCCCCTCGGAAGCCAGCGACGGTGACCCGGAAGTCGACCCGACGAGCGAGTTCGATGACCGGGCGGACGTCGTGACCGGTGCCGAAGACGACGAGGTCGGCCGGTGGCGTGACGTGATCGACGAACACCGCGACCCGACCGCCGGGGCGGGGACATTCGACCCTCTCCGAGTCACCAGTACGACGACACTCGCGGGCGGCCTCGACGAGATCGTCACCGAACCACGCGGGCGGGTCCGCGGGCATCACATCGTCGTCAACGGCAACCGCACGCTCCCCAATCGGGGCCGCCGAGTGGTCGGCGTCGACGACGGTGTAGACGATAGAATCCTGCCCCCCCTCGTACGCATCGAGGGCAGGTCGAAGCGATTCGTCGAGCGGTTCGAGTAGTACATCGATGACCCCGTTGCAACCGACGCCGAGTCCCCATACGTCGTCGTCACCAGTCAGATCGAACTGCTCGACGCGGGGACATCCCTCCGCACGAACATCCGCCGCGATATCGAGCATTACTTCTTCCAGACAGCCGGCGGTGATGCTCCCGAGACCGGTGTCGCCAGCCACGAGCATCTTCGCGCCTGGACCGCGATAGGCACTCCCTTCGACGCCGACGATGGTCGCAAGAACCGGCGTCTCGTCGGCGTCGATACCCCGACGGATCGACGCCATCACGTCCGCTTCGGGTGCGCTCCATTCGTTGTCGGGGACGAGGTCGTCAGTGCTCATAGTGACGCCCCCAATACACTCCCGTAATTCGATTCGATGCCGTGATAGTTGGTCGTCGGTCGATACGATCGTCGGTATGGTGTGTCATCCGTATCATCGGTCGATTCGTCGCCAGTCGTATTCGTAGCCGACTGGTTGCTGTCGGCGTCGAAGCTGTCGTGCCATATCGAAGATGTCGGCGGGTTCCGCGAATGCGAATAGTCCGTCGACGTGCGGTTGAGCGGCTACCATTCCTCGACAGGCCGGTTCGTAGTCCGTCGAGACCGCGAGCGGGTTGAGCCAGAACACTCGCCGACTCCGCCGGTGGAGCCACGTGATGCCCGCTTCCAGACGGGATAGTTCACCGGTTTCGAGGCCGTCGCTAACGAGGAGAACGACCGTCTCGCGGTCGACAGCCTCCGGTGTGCGGTCGCGGATCGTCGTCAGCGCGTGTCCGATGCGGGTGCCCCCTCCCCACGCGGCTTCGAGGCGGTCGAACTCTTGGAGCGTCGCCTCGGGCGATTCGGCCCGCAACGCCGCCGTCACCTCAGTCACATCGGTATCGAAGAAGAAGGTGCGGACGGTGCGCCACTCGTCGGTCAGCGCCCGGAGTACGCGAACCAAAAATTCGCGGTCGACCGTGTCGAGGACCGACTGACTCACGTCGACAAGGACGAGCCCGCGGACGGCCGCGGGACGCCGCGCTCGCTCCGGAAGCTCCATCACTACGCCGCCCGTGGCGTGTGTCCGACGCATCGCCCGGCGCACGTCCGGGTGTCCATCCGCGCTGACCTCCTGCCTTCGACCAGGCAGACTGGCTATCGCATCGGTGAGCGCCCGTACTGCTGCCGTCGGATCGGTCGCGGTACGGCCGAACGGTTCGGTCTCGACACAGTCCGAGGTGCCGGTTGGACTGGAGCGCGCGCGCGTTCCCGTCTCTCCTTCATCGGTCACCACTCCGTCCGTGTCACCGAGCCGACGGGAGACGGACGACGGCCCATTGTCCTCACCGGTGTCGTCCGAGTCTGTCTTCCGGTCCGCCGTCACGGCGTCGTCACCGGTCGAATCCAGTGCGAATCCACCGTTCAGCGACGATATGTCGACGCCGCCTGGCTGGTCGTCGACAGCGTCTGTCACCCGTCGCCAGAACCTGTCGAAGAGTCGGTCGAACGTCTCCATATCCTCGGGTCGGGAGACGAGCGCCGCTCTGAGGGCTGTCCGTACCGTGGATTCGTCGTCGACGCCGACGACAGCGAGCACCTTGGCGGCGGTGAGCGACCCATCGGCCGGTACCTCGACGCCCGCCGTTCGGAGAGCGCCGACGAACCGGACCAGCGCCGACCGAACACGCCGTGGGACATCGACAAGCGGGAACGCCCCGTCACCGTCCTCGAAACGAGCGCGGTCCGGATTGGGGTCTGGGGACATGGCGGTCAATCGCGGGGCGTTTCGGCTGCCGCGAGGAGGGCCGACATGGTTTCGTCGTCGATCCGCTCGACGTCTTCGACCTCCTTCAGGAGACAGCCGAGGGTGGTTCGGATGTCGGTCGCGGTAAGGGGACGGTCGGCAGTGTCCGTGTCGTTTCTGTCGTCGTCAGTGGCTTCGGGAACTCCCTCGAGTGCGGTGAGCGCACGCGCCCAGTCGAGCGTCTCGGCGACGCCCGGTGGTTTCAGGAGTGGTTCCGCTCGGAGTCGTTCTGCGACGCCACAGACGGCCGTCACGACGGCGTCGTCCAGTTCCGGAACTTTCCGACGGACGATGGCTCGTTCCTTCTCGAACGAGGGCGGTTCGACGTGGAGGTACAGACATCGACGCTTGAGCGCGTCGCTCAACCCTCGCGTCCGGTTAGACGTGATGACGACGATAGGCGTCGTGTCGGCGGTGACCGTTCCCAGTTCGGGGATCGACACCTGGAAATCCGAGAGTACCTCAAGCAGTAGCGCCTCGAACTCCTCGTCGGCCCGGTCCACCTCGTCGATCAACAGCACGGGTGGCCGCTCGCCGTCGTGTCGCAGGGCACGGAGTAACGGCCGCTCCAGCAGGTACTCCTCGGTGAAAACCGATCCCTCGTCGCCGTCCCGGCTCGACTGCACCGCCAGCAACTGTTTGGTGTAGTTCCACTCGTACAGGGCGCTCTCAGCCGCTAGTCCCTCGTAACACTGGAGCCGGATGAGGGCGGTGTCGAAGCCCTCGGCCAGCACCTTGGCGAGTTCGGTCTTGCCGGCGCCGGGTTCTCCTTCGACGAGAAGCGGGCGCCCGAGTTTCAGCGCGAGCAACACCGTCGTCGTAATCTCGTCCTCGGCGACGTAGTCACTGGCGTCGAACAGCGACTGCAGTCGCTCGCTCGTCAGCGTCTCGAACTCGTCGTGGATGGCGTCGGTCATGGAGTGTTCGATCCGACGTTACGTCGGTCCGGGGGCGACGACGCCAGTCCCTGCTGCCGCGTCTCTGAGCGCTCGTTCGGCGTAGGTTTCGAGCAACTGCGCCCGGAACTCGGCCGACGCTTGGAGGTCGTCCATCATCATCATCTCGTCGAGGTCCTCGGTCGAGTTTGCGGCGGCTGCAGCGACCGCCTCCCCGTCCGGGTTCGTCCCCACGAGTGCGTCCTCGACGGGATCGAGGCGGACGCCGTGATCCATGATCCCGTTGGCAGCGACACCCACGTCCTCGACGAGGCCGGCGTCGACTCTCAGCGAGACGGCGACACCGACCATGGCGTAGCCCGAGGACGGACTGGGCTTCTTCGCGTACGCGCCCGTCGCATCCGGCCGCGCCGGAAATTCGATGCGGGTGAGGAGTTCGTCCTCGCCGACCTCGGTCGCGTACATCCCGAAGAAGAAATCGTCGGCATCGATCCGACGCTCCTCGTCTGGCCCTTGGACGACCATCGTCGCATCGGCCGCGAGCGCGGCCGCAGGGAGGTCCGAAGCCGGATCGGCGTGAGCGAGATTCCCACCGATGGTGCCACGGTTGCGCACCTGCACGTCCCCGACGGCGTGTGCCGCCTCCGCGAGGACGGTGACGTTCTCGCGAACCGTGTCGTGGTCCGCGACCGTCGCGTAGTTCGTGAGCGCGCCGATGGAGACCGTGCCGTCGGCAGCCTCGATGCCCTGCATGGCATCGATGCGGCTGATGTCGACGAGGAGGTCAGGGCTCGCCAGTCCCGACTTCATCGTCGGCAGGAGGCTGTGCCCGCCGGCGAGGATTTCCGCCTCGGGGTTCTCGATCAGCAGATCGATCGCTTCCTCGACGGTCTCCGGACGTTCGTAGTCGAACTCATCGGGGTACATCAGTTCTCCCCCCCGTCGGTTGCGGCGTTTGCAGCCTGCCACACACGCTCGGCCTTCAGCGGCATGTCGATGTGATCGACGTCGAGCGGTTCGAGCGCGTCACAGACGGCGTTGACGACTGCCTGTGGCGCGGCGATGGTGCCGGCCTCTCCGACGCCCTTGACGCCCAGGGGATTCACCGGGCTCGGCGTGCAGGTGGAATCCGTCTCCATCTCGGGGATGTGTTCGGCCTTCGGGACAGTGTAGTCCTGCATCGATCCCGTCACGAGCTGGCCGTTGTCGTCGTACTCGGCGCCCTCGTAGAGTGCCTGCCCGATACCTTGGGCGACGCCGCCGTGGATCTGCCCCTCGACAATCTTGGGGTTGATCTGGTTGCCCACGTCGTCGACGGCGACGTAGCGCTCGATGTCGATCTCGCCGGTGTCGGGGTCGACCTCGACGACGGCGGCGTGGAGGCCGAACGGGAACACGAAGTTGTCCGGGTCGTAGAACGAGGTCGCTTCGAGACCGGGTTCCATGTCGTCGGGCATGTCGTGTGCGAGATACGCCTGGGTGGCGATCTCCGTGATGTGCATGGAGCGGTCGGGGGCACCGGCGACCTGGAAGTCGCCGCCTTCGAACTCGATGTCCTCGGGTGCGGCTTCGAGCTGGTGGGCGGCGATTTTCCGGGCTTTCTCGACGAGCTTCTGGGAACTTTTCACGAGTGCACTGCCGCCGACGGCGGCACTCCGACTGCCGTAGGTTCCCATCCCCTGTGGGATCTCGTCGGTGTCGCCCTCGACCACCTCAACGTCCTCGTAGTCGACGCCGAGTTCGTTGGCGACGATCTGGGCGTACGTGGTGTCGTGTCCCTGCCCGTGACCGGAGGTACCACAGTACGCAGTCACCTTGCCGGACGGGTGGAATCGGACGAGTCCGCTCTCCCACAGGCCGGCCTGCGCGCCGAGTTGCCCGGCGAGTTCCGAGGGTGCCAGCCCGCAGGCCTCGATGTACGCGGAGAGGCCGACGCCGAGGTACTTGCCCTCCTCGCGTGCGTTCGCCTGTCGCTCGCGCAGGTTCTCGTAGTCGAGGTGGTCGAGCGCCAGGTCCAGCGTCTTCTCGTAGTCGCCGCTGTCGTACTCGACGGCGACCTGGGTTTGGTAAGGGAACTCCTCGACGAAGTTGCGCCGCCGGAATTCGGCGGGGTCCATCCCCACCTCCTTGGCTGCGAGGTGGACCATCCGTTCGACGACGAACGAGGCCTCGGGGCGGCCGGCGCCGCGGTAGGCGTCGACCGGCGGCACGTTCGTGAAGGCCCCGGTGACCGAACAGTGGATCGCCGGAATGTCGTACTGTCCGGACAGAAGTGTGCCGTAGAGGTACGTTGGCACCGCGGGGGCGAACGTCGAGAGGTAGGCGCCGAGGTTGGCAGCCGTATCGACGCGGAATCCGAGGATGTCACCTTCGTCGGAGAGTGCCATCTCGGCGTGGGTGTCGTGTCCCCGCCCCTGTGCGTCGGTGAGATACGTCTCGGTTCGGGTGGCCGTCCACTTTACCGGGCGTTCGTGTCGCTTGGCCGCCAGCGCTACCAGTGCCTCGTCGGCGTAGTGGTGGATCTTGCTCCCGAAACCGCCGCCGACGTCCGGAGCACGAACCTGCAATTTGTGTTCGGGGTGATCGATGACCCCGGACATGAGCAGACGGTGCAGGTGCGGGTTCTGGGAGGTCATGTGGACCGCCAGCTCCTCGTTCGAGGGGTTGTACTCCGCCACCGCAGCCCGTGGCTCCATCGCGTTCGGGATCAGAAGCTGGTTTTCAAGATCGAGGTCGACGACGTGGTCGGCGTCCTCGAAGGCGGCGTCGGTCTTTTCGGCATCACCGATCTCCCAGTCGAAGGCGGTGTTGTCGCCGGCATCGTCGTGGACGACGGGCGCGTCGTCGTCGAGCGCCTCGCTCGGGCCGGTCACCGCGCCGAGGCGGTCGTAGTCCACGTCGATCCGGTCGACCGCGTCGTGAGCGACGTAGCGCTCCTCGGCGATGACGACCGCGAGGGCGTCGCCCTGATAGCGGACGCGCTCCGCCGCGAGGATCGGATGGTCGACCTGTTCGAGCGAATCGAGCAACCAGCCGGTGGGCAGGTTGCCCGGCACGTCGAGGTCGGCGGCGGTGAACACCTCGATCACGCCGTCCATCGCCTCCGCCTCGCTCGTATCGATGCCGTCGATGCGGGCGTGGGCGTGCTGGCTCCGCTTGATGGTCATGTGGACCATCCTCGGCAACTCGATGTCGTCGGTGTACTCGGCATCGCCGGTCAGGAGCGCCGGATCCTCGCGGCGTTCGATGGCCGACCCGAGAATGTCCGCGGCGTCGACGTCGTCGGGGTTGATGGACTGGACTCCCGACTCGAACTCGGATTCGGATTCGGCACCCATTGTCAGTCACCCCCTCCGTCCGCGATGGCCGGCTCACTTCGCATCTTCTCGGCCGCGTTTTCCACTGCGCGGACGATGTTTTGATAGCCCGTACACCGGCAGAGGTTCCCTTCTAGTGCCTCGCGGATCTCCTCCTCGCTCGGATCCGGATTCTCCTCCAGTAGCTCCGTCGCGGTCATCATCATACCGGGGGTACAGTAACCACACTGCAGGCCGTGTTCCTCTTGGAATCCCTGCTGGATAGGGTGGAACTCATCGTCGTCGGCGAGTCCCTCGACAGTCGTCACGTCGCGGCCGTCGGCTTGAACCGCGAGGACTGTACAGGATTTGACGGCCTCGCCGTCGAGGTGGATCGTACACGCCCCGCACATACTGCTCTCACATCCGACGTTCGGGCCAGTGTAGCCGAGTTCATCTCGTAGCACGTTGATCAACAGGGTGCGTGGCTCGACGCTCAGTTCGTGTTCGGTACCGTTTACCGTGAGTGAAATGTCGTGTGGCATCGGTCAGATGAAGTTGCTAATACGGTCGCGAAGACCGGACGATTCGTTGCCCACGTCGCTCAGCTGCTTCTGTACCTGTTTGAAGAACCGACCGACTACGCGGTTGGCGACCGGATTGATGACGCGCTGTCCCATCTGGGCGACGCGACCGAACACGTCAGCCTCGGTCCACCACTCCACGTCGACGCCGTCGTCTGTCTCGACGAGCGTCATGCCGGAGTCCATCTCGAACGATGAGTCGCTCGCGCTTCCCTGTCCGGAGGCGTCCATCTCGGGAAACTCCCGCCGGTCGATGGTCACGACCGTCTCGAATCGGGGTTTGACGCTCCCGACGCCGACCTGCACAAGGGCGGCGTAGTGTCTTCCCTCGACGAGGCCGCGTTCGGCCACGTCCTCGGGGTCAGCCTCCGGAAGCGTCGGCGGATCCCCCCGGTCGGCCTCGGACTCTGCCAGTGCGTCGAAGTCCACGTTGTCGGGGTCGTCCACCTCGACGAGGAACTGACATCCCGGTAGCGCCTTTTTGATCATCACTGGGTCCGAGAGAGCCAGCCATACCTCCTCGGTCGTCACGTCTTCCAAACCGAACGTCCCATCGAACTGCATCTACCGAATCACCCTGTGCGACACCGCGATGTTAAGTGTTTGTAGCATCATCAGTAATCTACCGTGGGAGTAACCATAATAACCAACATAATAAATCTTTTGAGCGTTATAGAAACCTATCATAGTTATATCTCGCTAGAAAATCTGACTAGAATCGGAGATAACGAAACTATATTCGGTTTCATAAATTTTAGAGAGCAGAATATGGTTTCGTCTATAACCGAATTAAGTAACTCAAATTCGAGGGAAGCGACGTGAGCGAACGTTCCGATCGGACCGCCACGGAAACGGCGATGGCGACAATCGCGGTGGATCTGCGGGAAACCATCGGTCGGGCGACGACGGTCGCACTCGACGACATCGACGGTCGGCGATTCGCGGAGTCGATCGTCGCGCCGACACCACGGCCACCTCACGACGACGCGACTAGGAACAGGTTCGCCGTCGACGCCTGTCCGCGCGTCCGCCGAGCGGACGAGCTCGCGTTCCGGACCGAGTCACTAGCCGCAGGCGAGCGCATCCGGTGGACGCCGTTCCCAGCGCTGGAGGCGCGATGACCGAGTCATTGCCCGTCCGATCACCGCCCTTCCGACCGAAAGGAGAAGCCACGGTCGCCGGCATCGTCCTCGCGGCGGGGACGAGTTCCCGGTACGGAACGGCGAACAAGCTCCTCGAACGGATCGACGGGGACCGCATCGTCGTTCGCGCGCTCCGTCCCTACCTCGCCGCCGACCTAGATCCCCTGGTCGTCGTCGTCGGGCACGAACGCGAACGGGTGCGCGATGCCCTCCCCAGCGGGGTCACGGTCGTCCACAACCCGGACTACGCGGACGGCCAGGCGTCGTCGGTGCGGACAGGGGTGGACGCGGTCGCGGAGAGTGCCGACGCCGCCGTCATCGGCCTCGGTGACATGCCGTTCGTCCGGACGGAGACAGTTCGACTACTCAGTCGCGCATTTCGTGTGAAGGCTGGCGATCCCCTCGCGGCGGCAGTCGATGGAGAGCGCGGCAATCCGGTCTGTTTCGGAGAGCGGTGGTTCCCCGACCTGTGCGACCTAGACGGCGATATCGGCGGTCGCCGGCTTCTGCTGGAGGCTCCCGACGCCGCACTCGTCGAGACCGGTGATCCGGGGGTTCGACGCGACGTTGATCGATCCGAGGACCTTGATTCGGTGTGATCCGTGTGGTGGGACACCGCTGAAGCGTGGTGGATACCGGAACGAAATTGGACATGTGGCACTCGCTCCGGTCTCGATAGCGGGGTTCCGAAGATCGCTACGTCCCGTGGTCGCGGCCGCGAACGATGAGAGGGACAACAGTTTTGACCTCGAAGTCGTTATGTCAGGTTAAACATATCGTCGTAAGACACGATACCACGGACCACTCATGATGGGGCCACGATCACGTCGTGCATTCCTCGGGACGATGGCTGGCGGCTTCGCCCTGGGCGCCGGCTGTGGGCAGTCCGGACGAACGGGCACCGGTCGATCGACGGGGACGGCGACGTCGACGGCGACACCGGCAGCCACCGAAGTCTGCATGGAGCCGGTCGGCTGTCTCACGTTGGATTCCCCACCGGAGACGTGGGTTGCCAACGCCGGTATCTACTGTGACATGGGGGTGGCGCTGGGACTGACGGATCGGCTCGCCGGGATCGGTTCGCCGCGCCGATTCTACACGGGCTACTACGAGCAGTTGCCGGGGATTTCGTTGGACAAGCGAGCCTATCCGGCCCTGTCCCGAGGGACTCGGCTGCCGAAGGAGTCGTTCTACGCCGCCGATGCCGATGTCCACATCATGGATCCGGTGTGGATCGTCAACACCTTCGGCTGGACTGAGGATGATATCGCCGAGATAGCGAACAACGTCGGTCTCTTCTTCGGAAACTACATCCGCGAGAAGGGGGACGCGTGGCACGACTACCGATACTACACCCTGTGGGAGGCCTTCGGGAAGGTGGCGGCGCTCTTCGACCGTCGAGAACGGTACGAACGGCTCAACGCCGTCTATCGGAACCTGATCGGGACCATCCGGTCCCGTCTTCCCGACGACCGGCCGGAGCTCTTGCTGTTACGTCCGCAAGGCGTCCCACCGCAGTCCTTCTTTCCCCAGTACATCGACGATTCCGTCTCCGATCTCCAGTGGAACGTCGTCGGGGTGCGGGACGCGCTCGTGGGAAGCGACATCCCCGAGTGGGGAGTTCGGATCGGCTACGAAGCACTCGCGGAACTCGATCCGGACGTCATCGTCATGGAGACGCAGTTCGCTGACGACTTCGTACTCGAAGAGGGGTCGTTTCGGGAGTATACGCTCGGGTTCCTGCGTGAGAACTCCGTCACCCGCGATATTTCCGCCGTCGAGAACGGCAGGGTCCACGCCGGCGGCATCAACTACCAAGGACCACTGATCTCCCTCTTCCAGCTCGAACAGGCTGCCAAGGTGGCGTATCCGGCGGAGTTCGCCGAGGAGACGCTGTTCGACAGACAGCGGGTCGCACGCATCGTGTCCGGTGATCGCGGGTGACGTATCAAACCTGACCGATGATCAGCGAGGACCACTCACCAATCGACCGATTCGCTTGGATCACGTGGGAGTTGGGCATCGTCGTCGCCGGCAGTAGCCTCGTCGTCCTCGTCGCGGCGACGCTGCAGTTGAGCTTCGGTGCGTACCCGATCTCGCCGGTCGCAGCCTGGCGAACGCTGTTGGACCCCACGGTTCTCCTGAGCGGTGGGGCTTGGAACGCGTTCCTGTTCGGCGGCCCCGTACCAGCGTACGAGACGGGGACGCTCGTCGCGTGGACGATCAGACTCCCCCGGGTGCTGGTAGGCGTACTCGTCGGGATGAACCTCGCCGTCTCCGGTGCGATACTCCAAGCCGTGACGCGCAACGAACTCGCGAGCCCATTCGTCCTTGGGGTCTCCTCGGGCGCAGGCCTCGCCGTTCTCCTGACCGTCGTGGTGTTCACCGGCTTCCTCCCGTATCTCCCGCTATTTGCCGCCGTTGGTGGCGGCGTCGCCTTCCTGCTGGTCTACGGTATCGCGTGGCAGGGTGGGACCAGTCCCGTCCGTCTGGTTCTGGCGGGCGTCATCGTCAGCAGCGTATTTGGGTCGGTCCAGACTGGCCTGTTCCTCCTCCTAGAGGACGTCGGCGTCATCCAGAGCGTGGTGGCTTGGACGACTGGGTCGTTGGTCGGGGCGGACTGGGCACAGGTCCGGATGATACTGCCGTGGACGGTCGTCGCCGTCGGCGCGGCGCTACTCGGCTCGCGGCAGTTGAACGTCCTCACACTCGGGGAGCGAACGGCGTCGTCGCTCGGGATGTCCGTCGAACACGTCCGATTCGGACTTTCCGGGGTCGCGGTACTCGCGGCGGCGGCCAGCGTCGCCGCCGCCGGCATCGTCGGGTTCGTCGGACTCGTCGTCCCGCACATCGTCCGTCGTCTCGTTGGTACCGATCACAAACGACTGCTGATCGGCTGTGTGTTCGCCGGACCGGCGTTGCTGACTGCTGCCGATGCGGGGGCACGATTGGCACTCAACCCGGCACAGATTCCGGTCGGTATCGTGACCGGACTGGTCGGCGGTCCGTACTTCCTGTATCTGATGCGGAAACACCGCGACTTCGGAGGGTTCTGACCGTGGACGATCCGACATCCGGAACCGACACGGATGACGAGTCCGGCAGCTCTCTGTCGACGGTGTCGCTGACCCTCGAATATCCGAACGGTGAGTCACCGGCCGTCGAGGGCGTCTCACTCACCGTCGATCCCGGTCGGCTCACAGCGCTGATCGGTCCAAACGGGAGCGGCAAGAGCACGCTCCTCAAGGGCCTCTCGGCCCAGTTGGAGCCGGCAGAGGGACGGACAATCCTCGACGGACGGGCAGTTGCGGCGTACGACGATACCGAACTCGCACGCCGACTGGGGATCCTGCATCAGGAGACGGAGGGGATGGAGAGGCTACGCGTCGAAGAACTGGTTGCGCACGGTCGCTACCCGTACCGGAGATTCCTCCAACGGGCGTCGGAAGCGGACATCGACGCCATCGAGCGGGCGCTCTCATTGACGGGTATAGACCGGATTCGTGACCGTCCGCTGGCCGATCTGAGTGGGGGACAGCGCCGGCTCGCGTGGCTGGCGATGGTCCTCGCGCAGGACACTGACATCCTCCTCCTCGACGAGCCGACGACATTCTTAGATTTGCGCCATCAGTTGGCTGTCATGGATGTCGTCCGTGGGCTCCGGGACGACGCGGAGACGACGGTCGTCGTCGTGTTGCACGACATCGAACAGGCGTCCCGGTACGCCGATGAGATTGTTGTCCTCTCTGACGGGATGGTCGTCTCCCGTGGACCGCCAGCTGAGATCATCACGGCCGACCTGCTGGCGGAAGTGTTTGGCATCGAGGCGATAGTTGAGACAGACTCGCAGGGCGTGCGGATACGGCCTGTCCGCCCGCTTTCACCGCCATCGGACGACACGCCTCCATGACGATCGACAGCATCGATATTGATCTGAACGCAAACTGGCGCGTGATCCTAGTCGCAATCGTCGTCGTACTGGCAGGGTGTCCGAGTGGCCCGTCGAATACTGTAGACGATACCGGGTCCAAGATATCAGGTTCGCCATCGGAGCCGGCATCAGCGTCGACAGCAGCCGACTCGATGCCGACGGAGATGTCCGGTGGAACGGCTAATGATCACTCCCTCACGGGAGAAGCACTCAACGAATCGTTCGTCGTCGGAACGGGAGCGAACCGGGTTCGCTACACGATTACCGATCGTAGTCGTGCGGATCGCATCGGCGGTGAATTCGGTATCGATGCTGACACACAGTTCGTCGTCGTGAGAGTTACGGTGACGAACCTCGGTGACAACATTACTCGCGTCACCGGAAATATGTTCACGTTGATCGCGGCTGATGGGGAGCAATACCCAACGGACAGTCAGGCGATGAACGCCGCCGAAGACGCACTCCTCGTTCGAGATTTAGGTCCGGACGCGACCGTTCGTGGGGTACTCATCTTCGATGTTCCGCCCGCCCGAGAATCTCTTAGGCTCCGCGTGACAGCCCCTCAATCCTGAACCGATGTCTTGAGGGATCTACCGACAGCCGTCAACTGTGGGTTTAGTAACAGGAACACCCAGAATACACTCGGGAAGATGATTTTGAGTAGCAATGCTGTTGTTTGTCTATTAAAATTATCAAATTATTGCTATTAAGGCAGGGACGGCGCGCGACAATGTAGGAGTGTTGATGAGGTCGGCTACTACTTCCCTATCGGAATATCACCGAACATCGACAATTGATCAACTGTGCGGACTCACCCATCACGAGTATTGAGAATTGATGGTTTCACGCTTTTTCGAACGGAAATGGAGGCCAAGGACGACCGCGTATCGTCTCCGGGTCAAGTTCGCGCCCAATCCAACATCGCTATGGCGGGACATCGTCGTCGGTACTGGCAGAACGATTGCTGAATTCCAGTCAGCGATCAACTCTGTAGTCGGTCTCGATCAGAACCATCTCTGGTTCATCGGGAACGACAAGGATTACTGGGATAGCAAGGTCAAATATCAGTGGCCACAGGAATACGAGCAATCGCGTGGCGGTGGTTCAGGGCTTCGAACCGAGCGACTGGAGAATACTGGTGAGATGACGCCTGGTGAGATGGCTCGACAGTTGGACCTCGAACAGTACGACCGCATCTGTTACCTCTACGACTACAGTGACCAGTGGGGCTTCTACGCTATCCTGAAAGAAGTCCTCGACGACGAACTACGTGAGACAGAACCAGCGGTTGTGGAGATCGAGGGAGAATCAATCAATCAGTACGGCCCATCAAGAGAGCGGCGTTTTTGAGCGAGTCGTGTTCAGCGTCTCGTAGTGGCACCAACTCGTGAATCTCGCCGAAGTGTCTTTCGACGGATTGCCCACCGACCACACGCTGATTGGCCAGTATACGATGCGACGCCGTTGTACGAGCGAAGGTCACTCGACGGTCTGGAGTCAGATATTCGGACAGTCTCACGGACTTGGTTCAGACACGACCGCCACGAATCGGTCGAGAACTTCGTCTGCTTACTCCCGCTAGCGTACTTCAAATTCGCTACGCATGACCGCTACGCAGGGTCGACTCGCTACGAGATGGACACCCTCTTTCGCGTGTTCGTCCTGAAAGAACTCCACGGGTGGGAGCACGAAACAGCGCTGATCGAGTATCTCGAGGGTCGCCCAGCACTCTGCGAGCAATTGGGCTTAGAAAGTGTACCGGACCAGTCGACGCTGTGGCGCAGCTGGCACAACCGGTTCACTGCCGAATTTCGTGGGACAGTCGAGACAGCTGCGCGGACCATACTGATCAAAGCTCAGAACGCGGGTGCCGCTGTCCCGTGCGAACCAGAACGGCATCTTCCATCTCGCGGTGACGAAGAGGACGAATCAGATCCAGACGATCCAACTGTCCTCGATGAAGCGGCAACGATTACGGAGCACGTCAGTCGCGTTGTCTTCCCGGCATTCTCGCTGGATCGAGGTGAGGGCTGTGAGATTCACGAGAACGCCTACTGGGACCTGCAGACGTATCTCGGACTTCGTGAGCGC
>Ga0102936_1000504_pt1 | contig 15597 bp, 15 predicted proteins | sample SalPon2_A_H2O_MG_FD_78502 | JGI IMG/M metagenome (GOLD analysis project Ga0102936, IMG submission 78502) | Salt pond water microbial communities from South San Francisco under conditions of wetland restoration - Salt Pond MetaG R2_A_H2O_MG | ecosystem: Environmental > Aquatic > Non-marine Saline...
CATCACCAGCGCGGGGAAGGTGCCGGTGGTGTCCTCCAGTTCGACGAGCCAGTGGCCGGACTTGGTCGAGCGGACGTCGTTGACGAGGCCGATCATCGCGGCGTCGCTGCCGCCTTGCATGTTCGCGATGGCCTCCGCGGGGCGATGGTTGACGCGACCGCGGAGCAGCTTCGAGAGCCGCTCGTAGCGGTCGCGGAACGTCCGGACGAAGTCGGCGTACTCGCCGGTCCCGGTGCTCCGTCCGGTCATGTCGTTCCCGACCTCGAGCTCTCGTCGAGCGACATCGCGGCCGGGGCTCTCATCGGCCGAGTCACTGCGAGAAGTGTTCCCAGACCCCTCCGTTTCGACTGGAGATTGGTCCGTACCCCGTTCCGATTCGGGTTCGGATTCGGCGTCGTTCGTGGGTCGGGGAGCGGATTCGGTGTCGCCTTCGGACCGGGACACGGACTCGGAGTCGACCGGCGTCTGAGTCGCGGGTTGAGAGCGACCACTCCCGGAGTCGACCGCCTCGCGGACGTGGTCGGCGGTGATTCGGAGAGCGTCGTCAGGCGCGATATCGACGGTCGATTCGAGGGCTGCTGTGGAGTCGGGCGCGCTCGCGAGCAGGGTGACGGCCTCCCGCTCCGCGTTGTATCCCCGTCTGGCGAGCTCCTTCGCGATCCGGGCGTTCGACTCCAGCGGCACGACAGGTGAGAGGGGGGTTCGACTCAAAACGGTTCCGGAGACGGAGGAAGGCAGTCGTCCCACGAATTCGTTCAGACGGGTACCCGGAAGCTTATCACCGAAACCCGTCAACGCGGAGGTAATGGACGAAGAGGATCGGCCGGGAACCGAGGCCGACCCGGCCGAGCGGGAGGACGTGTCCGACGCCGACGAACGGGAATCGGCGGCGAACGAACCCGGTGCGGTCGAGCCGCTCGGACGCGACGAGTCCTCGGGGGCGGATCGGTTCACGGGTGACGGCGACGGAGTCGAGCGGACGAGACCGAGCGGTGCCGAGTCGTCCACGGCAGAGACGGAGAGTCTGATCCATCGGTTCCGTCACGACAGGGAGGGCGCGCTGATGTGGATCCGGGAGATGCTCTCCAGCGTCGCGATCGTCCTGGTGATCGGACTGCTCCTGTTCGGGATCAGCGGGGTGTGGCCGCCGATGGTCGCCGTCGAGTCGGGGAGCATGGAGCCGAACATGGAGGTCGGCGACCTCGTCTTCGTCACGGAGCCGGGGCGACTCGCGCCCGACGCGGCGACCAACGACATCGGAGTGGTGACGCACGAGGCGGGACAGCGCGCCGACTACCGGACGTTCGGATCGTACGGTTCGGTGATCATATACCGACCGCCCGGGCGGACGGCCTCGCCGATCATCCACCGGGCGATGTTTCACGTCGAGGAGGGAGAGAACTGGTACGACCGCGCCGACGAGGAGTACCACAACGCGGCGGGGTGCGGCGAGCTCCGCAACTGTCCGGCGCCTCACAGCGGGTTCATTACGCTCGGCGACAACAACGGCGCGTACGACCAGGCGAACGGCCTCGCGACACCGGTGCGGGCCGAGTGGGTGACCGGCGTCGCACGGGTTCGCGTCCCGTACCTCGGCTACGTCCGCCTGATAGCGAGCGGGCAGGTGGAGTTGGGCGACGTGCTCGCGACGACCGCGGCGGCGGACCCCGCCGCGGTCGACGGACCGGAAACGGTCGATGACCGAGAGGATACGGACGCACGCGACGCGGTCGACCGGCCGACGATTTCGCGTGGCGGGTCGGTGGCGAGCGTCTCCGGGTGACGCCGGCAGGCGGGCCGGCGCGAGTCAGTTGTCGAACCGCGCCTGGACGAACGGCTGCGCGTTCTCGATGTCGCCGAGGCGGGAGTCGGACAGCAGGACCGCCTCCGTCTCCTCGACGGGCACCGACAGCCCCATCTCCTTCGTGCGGCCGTAGCGCCCCTTCGAGACGACGACGGCGTTGACGATCCCGAGCATGTCGAGTTCGCTGATGAGGTCGGTGACGCGGCGCTGCGTGAGCACGTCGGCGTCGATCTCCTCGCAGAGGCGCTTGTAGATGTTGAACACTTCACCGGTGTTGATGTTGTGGACGCCGTTCTTTTCGAGGAGGATGACGGCGAAGAGGACGATCTTGCTCTGGGTCGGGAGCGTCCGAACGACCTCCACGACGCGGTCGAGTTCGATCTTGTCCTGGGCCTGCCGGACGTGTTTCTCCGCGACGATCTCGGCCTGCGAGCGCTCGGCGAGTTCGCCGGCGGTCCGAAGGAGGTCGAGCGCTCGGCGGGCGTCACCGTGCTCTTGGGCCGCGAACGCCGCGCAGAGCGGAATCACGTCGTCGGTGAGCGCCTCGTGTTTGAACGCGATGTCGGCGCGGTGTTGGAGGATGTCTCGAAGCTGGTTCGCGTCGTACGGGGGGAAGACGATCTCCTCCTCGCCGAGACTCGACTTGACGCGGGGGTCGAGGAAGTCAGTGAACTTCAGGTCGTTGGAGATCCCCATGATCGAGATCCGGGACCGGGTGAGCTCGGAGTTCATCCGCGAGAGGTTGTACAGGGTGTCGTCGCCGCTCTTCTCGACGAGCTTGTCGATCTCGTCGAGCATGATCACGACCACGCGCTCGTGGTAGTCGACCGCCTCGAAGAACGTCGAGTAGACTCGGTCGGTCGGCCATCCGGTCATCGGGACCTCCTCCATCTCCGCGGCGTCGGCTTCGAGCTGCTCGATCCGCGCGTCGAGTTCGTCGAGCGTCGCGAACTCGGTGGCGGCCAGCGCGTCCGAGTCGTCGGCCGCGTCGGACCTGAGCGCGCGGTGGTCGTCGAGACGGTCCGCGATGACCTGCTGGTTCTTCTCGATGAAGGTGTTGGCGAGCTGCGCGAGGACGCGGTACTGGGTGTCGGTCACCTCGCAGTTGATGTACTCGACCTCGCAGGGGACGTCGTACTTCTGCGAGGTCGACTCGAGCTCCTGCGAGACGAACTTCGCCGACGCGGTCTTTCCCGTTCCCGTTTTCCCGTATATCAGGATGTTCGAGGGGGTTTCGCCGCGGAGCGCGGAGACGAGGATCGTCGCCATCCGGTTGATCTGGTCGTTCCGGTGCGGGAGTTCGTGTGGGGTGTACGACGGGCGGAGCACCTCCTTGTTCTCGAAGATCGGTTCGCCTGAGAGCAGGTCGTCGAACAGCCCTTGACTGTCGTCGTCGTCGAGGACGACGCCGTCGAGGTCGACGTCCGGAGAGGAGCGGTCGCGGCCGCCGCTCCCGACGTTAACGTCCGTGTCCGCGTCGACGTCCGGGTCGGGGGTGGCCGCTTCGTCGGCAGTTGGGCCTTCGGCGGCAGTTGGGCTTCCGTCAGTTCCGACCCCTGCCTTGGATTGCTGAGTTGCGTCGACGCCTTGGTCGGCGACGCTGGCTTGCCCGTCGACGACGCCGGCGTCGTGATCGGAGGTCGGTGCCTTGTCGGCGTCGCTCCCGTTGGCTTCGACTGCACGGTTCGACGGGTCCGGTGGCGGATCGTCGACGCCGTCGTCCGTCACGTGCGGACCGTCGGTTTCCTCGCCGCTGTCTCCCGAATCGTCCGCCTGCGATGTATGCTCTGTTTCGTCCATGTGAACCCCCCTGTTTCAGGTGGAGATGACCCCACTCGCGGCGAACCACGCCGTATTCCGCCCTGAAACGCGGACATCTGACGCGATGGGCGTCTATCGATGTCCAGTTGATGCAGTCGAACCAGATGAAGAGGCGGTACTAAAGTGTTGCTCTCCGGACTCGAAACGTACGTCGGTTCGAAACGGGCGGTCGGGCGTGAGCATCGGTTTCGGCGGCTATCGCTGATCAGTAAGGACGGACTACCGATTGAAAATGGACACTGACCAGTATGGGCCGTGTCACGACTGAGTCGAGGGCGGCGTGCTCGAACCGAACCGGACGGCGACGCGCTCGAATCGAACCGGAGGGTTCGACGTCGGTCGGGAACACGCCCGGATATCAGCGCGTGTGAGCTCTTACGAGAGCGTCGTCGAGGTGTGACGGGAGCGTCGTCGAGGTGTGGAGCACCGAGAACGTCGACGCGCGGAACGGCTGCGCTGGACAGCGGTCTGTACCGATGAAACGAATCCATGCTGAGACGATCGGTCTGTGGCGAGAGGGCGAGACGGACGAGCGGTCGACCGGACGATACCAGATGCGTAGGAGGACGGTAGCAGGTCAGTGGGAGGACGGTAGCAGGTCAGTGGGAGGACAGTGGGAGGTGAGCGAGAGTCCCCTGTCGACGAGAAACGGGGGCGGCTCGGCCGGACAGTCGGTAACACGGCTCTCGTTATCGGCTCGTTATCCCTCCTCGACAGCAGATGAAGCGAACGACCCTCCCGATACGGGACGACTTGTCCCTAACCCCCCCACCCCTTCGTTTCGACTGGAAACGGTTGTGGGGGTGGGTGGGTGTCGTTGAGGGTGGTTACAATACAGAAGATTTTATATAGAAAAGAGTTTAACAGTACCCTCGACAAAGCCTGAATAAATATTGTAGCCGCTATTCATTTGTTTTAATTAGTAGATCAGCGATAATAACTCACGGGAGGACAACACCGGGAGAACGCCCACTCCCCCACCGACACCCTCGGCCGTCTCCAGTCGAAACGAAGGGGTGGGGGGCGGCCCTATCGTCACTACGACACTCGACGGGACCTCGAACCGATGCCGACTCGAATCGACGCCGACCCCTCGAATCGACGCCGACCCCTAACTAACCGACGGCCATCGTCACCTCCCCACTCGCGCACCCGGTTTCGAGTGAGGACCCACTTTCGAGTGCAGACTCGCCTTCGAGCGCAGACCCGCCTTCGAGCGTACGTGAAGCTTCGAGGACGGATCCGCCGTCGAGACGCCGTAACTACGCCCGCCGATTCGTTTGAGCTGCCGTAACCATGCCCTCTGATCCATCCGAACCGCCGTAATCGTATCCGCTGAGCGGTCGTGTTCGCACGTTCCGACTCGAGACCGTCGCCCTGACCGTTCGTTTCGAATCGCCGAAACGAACCCGGTATCACACGGCACAAATCCGAACGCCGGGGATTTCGGCCGATCGCTCCGTCTGACGCAGTTCTTAAGTGAGAGGGGTGTGGATTCTACGTTAATCCCCCGAACGAACCTCGGCCACGGCCGAATCGGGCGGTAGCACGGGACACGGTTCGTTCGGGAGAAATTGGAGGTTAGGATGGGACTGCTCACGAATCTTAAAGACAGCATATCACGGGTCACCGACGGGCTGTTCGCGGCCGACGAACCCAAACGAATCGGGATCTACGGGCCGCCGAACGCCGGGAAGACGACCCTCGCAAATCGGATCGCACGTGACTGGACGGGCGACGCCGTCGGGCCCGAGAGCCACATCCCGCACGAGACTCGACGCGCTCGACGCAAAGAGAACGTCGAGATCGAGCGGAACGGGCGGAAAGTCACGATCGACATCGTCGACACGCCGGGCGTGACGACGAAGGTCGACTACAAGGAATTCCTCGACCACGACATGGAGAAGGAGGACGCCGTGCGTCGCTCCCGCGAGGCGACGGAAGGCGTCGCCGAGGCGATGCACTGGCTCCGCGAGGACGTCGACGGCGTCATCTACGTCCTCGACTCCAGCACGGACCCGTTCACGCAGGTGAACACGATGCTCATCGGGATCATCGAGTCGCAGGACCTCCCGGCCCTGATCCTCGCGAACAAGACGGACCTCCCCGGATCGGACGTCCAACAGATCGCCAACGCGTTCCCGCAGCACGAGACGATCCCCCTCTCGGCGCTCGAAGGCGAGAACATGGACGAAGTGTACACGAAGATCGCGGAGTACTTCGGCTGATGTCCAGCCCGACCCCCAACGCCGACGGCGGCGCCTCCTCCGACGACTCGGACGACGGCGTCCGGATCGACATGATAAGCGGCGCCCGGATGGAGGGGCTCACCGGGATGGAGAAGATCCGTCTCATCCTCGACGGCGTCCGCGAAGGCAACATCGTCATCCTCGAAGAGGGGCTCTCCCCGGACGAGGAGTCGAAGCTGATCGAGGTGACGATGACCGAGATCAGCCCGGACGACTTCACCGGGATCGAGATCGAGACGTACCCGAAGGCGGAGACGAGCAACCAGAGCTTCCTCGACAAGCTGATGGGCCGGAACTCCGCGCAGAAGCTCACCGTCATCGGCCCGGCCAACCGGATCGAGACGCTGCACAAAGACGAGAACCTCATCAGCACGCTCGTCTCCCGCAAATAGATGCCCCACCAGTGTACCACCTGCGGCCGGACGTTCCCCGACGGCTCGAAGGAGATGCTCTCCGGCTGTCCGGACTGCGGTGGGAACAAGTTCCAGTTCAAACCCGCAGGCGCGACGACGGACGAGCAGTCACCACCCACCGAGCAGTCGCCATCCACCGACCAGTCGCCGCCCACCGAGCAGTCGCCATCCACCGAGCAGGCAGACGCCGACGCGGACACCGATCCTGCGCCAGCGGCCGACACACAGTCAACCGAGAACGACACGCCCCCGACGTCCCCGGCTTCGGACGACCAACCGTCCGACCCGTCCGAGGCGACCGATCCGACGACCGGGACGGAGCACGTCCGCGAACGCAGCGAGGAGGATGTCGCGCAGGCGAGCGCCAGGTCCGACGTCGTTTCTCCGGACGAGCTGGACCGAGCGAGCCAACCCGTTAGCCCCGAGTCGGGCACTGACGCCGAGGGCTCGCCCGCCGGCGACGGCCCGCGCCCCGACATCAACGAACTCCGCGACGAACTCAACGAGCAGTTCGAGAGCATCCGGATCGTGAGCCCGGGCAAGTACGAGCTCAATCTGATGGAGCTGTACGACCGGCAGGAGTACATCATCTCCCTGCAAGAGGACGGACGGTACATCATCGAGATGCCCGACGCGTGGGGCATCCAGGACGAATGACGGCCGACAGTCCCGCACACGCGTCCCGCTTCTACGCGGCCACTGCCGCGGACGTCTCACGGGGCCACTGAACGCGCCGATCCCGCCGGACCGCCCGTTCGGCCGCCTCCGGTCGAAGCGGGATCGGCCCTCTGACGCGCAAGCCCGAACAGCGAGGGCGACCCCGCGAACCGGAATTGGACACAGTTATGCGGCTTCCTCCGCTACGGGCGCTCATGTCTGCTGATCGCGCTTCCAATTCGCGGGGTCGAGCCGTCTCTCGTCTACCCGGATGCGACGAAACCGACTCGAGCTCACTCGACGAGGTATCCGTATGCGCGTAGTCGCCAAGTTCGGCGGAACGAGCCTCGGTAGCGGCGACCGGATCGAACGCGCGGCCGACTCGGTCGCGAACGCGGTCGAAGCCGGTCACGAGATCGCCGTCGTCGCGAGCGCGATGGGATCGACGACCGACGACCTCCTCGAGGACATCACCTTCGAGACCGACGACGCCGACCGCGCCGAGATCGTCTCGATGGGCGAGCGCACCAGTGTCAGGATGCTCAAAGCGGCGCTCTCGGTCCGCGGCATCGACGCCGTCTTCCTCGAACCCGGACACCCCGACTGGCCGGTGATCACGAACGAGCTCGGCGAGGTCGACGTCGCGGAGACGAAGAAGCACGCGGAGGCGATCGCGGAGCGACTCGACGGCGTCGTCCCCATCATCACCGGGTTCCTCGCGGAGGACCACGACGGCAACGTCACGACGCTCGGCCGCGGCGGCTCCGACACCACCGCGGTGATGCTCGGCAACTACATGCACGCGGACGAAGTCGTGATCGTCACCGACGTCGAGGGCGTCATGACCGGCGATCCCCGCGTCGTCGAGGGAGCGCGAAACGTCGGTCAGATCACCGTCGACGAGCTGCGAAACCTCTCGTTCCGCGGCGCCGAGGTCGTCGCGCCCTCCGCGCTCTCGTACAAGGACGAGGACCTCTCCGTCCGAGTCGTCCACTACCAACACGGCGACCTCCTCAGGGGCGGGACCCGAATCGAGGGGCAGTTCGAGAGCCTGATCGACATGCGGGAGGAGCCGCTCGCGTGTCTCACCATCGCCGGGCGCGCGATCCGGAACCGGGCCGGAATCCTCTCGCAGCTCGCGAACGCCCTCCGCGAAGAGGACATCAACATCGACGCGGTCGCCTCCGGCATGGACTCGGTCACCTTCTACGTCGACGTCGACGTCGCGGAGACCGCCGAAGCGCTCCTCCACGAGGCCGTCGTCGACGACGAGGCGCTCTCGTCGGTGACCGTCGCCGACCCGATCGCGGTCATCCGCGTCACCGGCGGCGAACTCCCCAACCAGGCGGGCGTCATCCAAGACATCATCTCGCCGCTGGGCGAAGAGGGGATCAACATCATCGACCTCATCACGAGCGCGACGTCGGTCGCGGTGTTCGTCGACTGGGACGACAAAGAGGAGGCGCTCGAAATCGTTCAGCGCCGATTCGACTGACGACTCGGCCGCAGTTCCTTTTCAGCTCAGCACAGTTCAACTCAACTCAACTCAACTCAACTCGATTCAGCTCAACACGGCTCGGTTCAGCCCAACTCGGCTCAGCTCAGCACAGCTCAACTCAGTTCAGTTCTCTCCCGCCCCGCTCAGATCCTCGAACTCGATCCGATATCGGGTGGTCAGCCGCCCCTCGAACCGCGGCCCTCTCCCCGCGGCCGCGAACCCGGCGGCCTCGACGACCTCGCTGGTCTCCTCGTCGTTCGGGATCACCACTTCCACGCCCATCTCCTCCCGTCGCGCGAAGCGGCGCGGCTCCTCGAACAGCCGTTCGACCGTCGATCCGCTCCCGTCGAAGTCGGTCACGTGAACGGTGTCACCGCGAACGTCGAAGGCGACGAACCCCCGAACCGTTTCCGCTCCATCGTCACTGTCCGCTCCGCCACCGTCACTCTCATCTCCGCCGTCCTCTACCGCGACCCGGACCGACCGGTCGTGGATCATGTTTCGCACGACGTCTCGCGGCCGGTCGATCGCCGTCGCCAGCGCGTCGGCGTCGGATTCGAGTGCGTCGCGGATACGCATAGCGTAGCTATCCGACGAATCTGTATAAATCCGGTGCCGTCCGGTCTCCTCGGTCATCGACCGCTCGGCTTCCCGGCCGCCGGTCGGTCGGCCCCCACACCGGGCGACGGCCGTCGTTCCACCCGAACACCCGCCCGGTCGCTCGAAGTAATATAGATTTAAACGAGCGGCGGACGCAACGTTCGACATGAAGAAATCCACCACGATCGTCCTCGGAACGATCGGCGTGTCGGCGGCCCTGTCCGCTCTCATCATCCTCTCGTACGTGCTCGGCTGATGTTCTCGCCCCGATCGCTCGACGACGACCTCGACGCGGTCCGCGAGGACCGCGCGCCCGGGTCGCCCGTCCTCGACGTCGACGCGGACTTCGAAACCGTCCCGCCGGCGGCGGCCGAGGACCTCGGACTGTTCGTCGACGGCCTGTCGCCGGCATCGTTCCCGACGGCGTGGCTCCCCGACGAGGCGCCGGAACTCCTCCGGCGCTACGCCGGCCCCACGTTCACCGTCGGCCTCCCCGGAGACGGCACCGTCGTCAGAACCACCCAGACCGACCCGCAGACGGTGCTCGTCAAGAAGCGAGCGGAGGGAACCCCGGACGACTTCCTCGCGTTCCTGATCGCCGAACGACTGGTCCAGATCGGCGTCTCGCCGCCCGCCGGATCGCTCCCGGACGGCGCCTCCGCGGACCGCCTTCCCGAAAGCTTCCTCCCATTCTTCGGTGAGCGGTATCGCGACCTCGACGCCGCGATCCGCCGGCCGGACCCCGACACCGGCGCGTCGACCACCGGACACGGTCCGAACGACGTGTTTCAGGTCGCCGTCGCGCTGTTCGACGCGTGGGTCGGGCTTCAGACCCGCGACGTCTTCGCCTCGTGGGAGGGTCGTCACCCGCGGCTCTTCGACGCGTGGGTCGACGCCGGCGAGCGCTTGGAGGGACGGCTCGGCGACCTCGCCGGCGAGGTCGCCCGCGGTGAGACGGACTTCGCGAGCGCGACCGAGTACGCCTGCTCGGCCGTCCGCCACGGTCTCGACCTCCCGGCGCCGTTCGCCGCGCTCGACACGGCCGCCTACCGCGACCGCGGCGCTCCCTACGCGGTGAAGTGGGCGGAGAAGACGTTCGAGTCGATGACCGCTGACGACGCCTGACGCCGGTCGTCTTTTATAAATTGACGCTGGCGTCGCCGGTCGTCGCCTATAGGTCGACGGTGACGTTGCCGTCGCCGTCGAGTTCGATGACGCCCTCGAACAGGTCGCGGAACCGATCGAGCGTCGCGACCTCGTGCACCTCCTCGGAGAGGTGGAAGATCCCGACCGCGTCGTGTTTATCAAGGAGGTCGAGGATGTCCGCCGCCGCCTCGTACACCGCCTCGTCGTCGGCGTAGTACGCCATCTCGGTGAGCGAGTCGACCGAGACCCGCCGCTTCCCCTCGTTCTCGGTGAGGAACCGCTCCACCCGGTCGACGACGCCGTCCAGATCGTCCGGGGCGGAGACGTAGTAGACGTCGTCGCTGGAGCGCCGCGAGTACCCGCGTTCCACGGAGAGCGTGTCGAGGATGGTCGCCTTCGTCTCGTCGACGTCGTAGTACTCGAGCTTCTGCTCGACCTCCCGCGCCGTCGTCCGCGTCGAGACGACGAGGAACGCGTCGGTGTCCGTCTTCAAGAAGTCGGTGTCGATCCGGTCCGTCTCGCCGATGCTCGGATGGACGAGCAGGAGCCCGGTGCCGCCAGGGATGGTTTCCGGCCCGTTCTCGATGGCGAGCGAGTAGTCCATGCGATCGGAAACCGCCCGACCGACTTAACGATGCGGGCCACTCCGGCGGCGCGTCCCGACCCGCCGGGGCGCCCCGGCCGACCGCTTTTTCCGCGTGCCGGTCGTCGAGACGCACGATGGTCGGCCACGACACCGCGCGCGACGTCTACCGACAGGCGCTGCCGGTGGTCCTCGTCAGTCTCGTCGCCGGGCTGTTCGCCGGCACCATCCTCGGGTCCGAGACGATGCGAGCCGGCATCTCCGAGATCCCCGGCCTCCTCCTGCTGCTCCCCGCGTTCCTCGCGACGCGCGGCGGCGTCTACGGCTCGCTCGGCGCGCGCCTCTCGACCGGGCTCCACCAGGGGGTCATCGAGCCCCGGTTCCGACTGGACCGACGGCTCACCAACGCGATCGTCGCCTCGTTCATCAACGGGATGAGCGTCTCCGTCTTCATCGCCGTCGTCACCTACCTCTGGCTGACCCTCTTCGGCTCCGGGGGGAACCTCCTCCAACTGGTCGGCATCATGGTCGTCGCGGGGCTGCTCTCGGCGATCCTCATGATCTCGGCCCTGATCGCCGTCATCTTCGTCGGCTACCGACGGGGGCTCGACCCGGACAACGTGATCGGGCCGGTGGTCACGACGCTCGGCGACGTGTTCGGGATCTTCTTCCTGCTCGTCGGCATCTACGTCGTGGGGGCCCTGCTGTGACCGACGGCGACGCGACGGGCCGCTCACCGACCCCCGGCGAGACGGCGACGCCGGACGAGTGGTCGATCCCGCGGATCGTCCGGACGATGGTTCCTCTCCTCGCCGGGCTGTCGGTGCTCCAACTCGTCTCCGGCACCGTCCTCGAGACGTACGAGGCCGTCCTCGTTCAGAACCCGGCCCTCCTCGTGCTGGTCCCGGTGCAGATCGGGACCGCGGGGAACCTGGCGTCGATCACCTGCTCGCGGCTCACCACCTCACTCTACCTCGGGACCTACGAGCTCCACCCGTCGAACCCCGACCTCAGGGCGAACGCCGGCGCCGTGTTCGCGCTCGCGGCGACCGTCTTCGGGGCGGTCGGGGTCGCCGCGTGGGCTATCGGCGTCGCGCTCGGCGGCACCCTCGGACTGGGGCGCGTGCTCCTCGTCTCGCTGGTCTCCGGGATGCTCCTCGCGGTCCTCGTCGTCGTGACGAGCGTCGCCGCCGTCGAGATCTCCTACCGGGTCGGCCTCAACCCGGACGACACGACCATCCCCGTGGTCACGAACGTCTGCGACATCGCGGGCGTCTTGATCCTCTTCGCCGTCGTCTCGGTCGTCGTCTGAGCGACCGAGCCGGGCTCTCCCCGACTCAGAACACGCTGTCCGCGGTCGCGGCGCCGACGACGCTGAACACCGCGCTGACGGAGACGGCCTTGAACGTCGTCGCCCACAGCTCGAACCCCGTCACGCCCCGCTGAATGAGGAAGGTGTCCGGCGCGTCGAACAGCAGGGCGAGAACGGCCACGGAGCCGAACGCGACGATCATCAGCGACACGAACCGAGCGGGGACCCCCGCGATCTCCGTCTCCGCGTCCGGGTCGCGGTCGGTGTCGGCCCGGTAGAGCGCGGCGTAGCCGATCAGCGCGACCAGCCCGGCGGTCAACGCTCCCTGGACGGCGCTCATGCCCGCGGCCAGGTCCCACACCTCTCCGGTGACGACGAACGGCCCCGCGAGGAGGAACCCTCCGACCGCCTGCTGCGCGGAGTCCGCGATCCGGAACTTCGGCCGGCGGAGGCTCCCGGGGCGTTTCATACCCCACGAACCGGTGTCTGCCGATAAAACGGCGGCGCTTTCCGACCGCGCCCGCGGGCGGGCCGGACGCCGCGGGTCGACCGGGCACTCTCCGAACCGGTTTTCACCCGGCCGCCCGTCGTCGTCTCATGAGCGTTCGCGAGGAGTTCGACGAGTGGGCGACATCGGGGAAGGACCGCGGGATGGAAGACCGACACTGGCACACCGCGAAGCACGTGCTCGCGCGGATGCCGGTCGAGGCGGGCGACGCCGTCCTCGATCTGGGCACCGGCTCCGGCTACGCGCTCCGCGCGCTCCGCGAGCGCGGCGTCGGCCGGGGGTACGGGCTCGACGGCGCGCCGGAGATGGTCCGTAACGCCCGGCGTTACACGGACGACGACGCGGTCGGCTTCCTCGTCGGCGACTTCGACGCGCTCCCCTTCGCCGACGACTCGCTGGACCACGTCTTCTCCATGGAGGCGTTCTACTACGCGGCGGACCCGCACCACACCCTCGAAGAGATCCGCCGCGTGCTGAAGCCCGGCGGCACCTTCTACTGCGCGGTCAACTACTTCGCGGAGAGCGAGGCGACCCACGCGTGGCAGGACAACATCGGCGTGGAGATGACCCTGTGGAGCCGCGAGGAGTACCGCGAGGCGTTCCGCGACGCCGGCCTGCACGTCGCCGAACAGGACAACGTCCCCGACCGCGAGATCGAGATCCCGGACGCCGCCGCGTTCCCCACCGACGACTGGGACTCCCGCGAGGCGATGGTCGACCGCTACCGGACGTGGGGAACGCTCCTGACCGTCGGCGTCGCGCCCTGACTCGGTCGGCTGTTTATAAGTAGTCGATCGCGGATCGACGGTGAACACCTCCAAAGCCCCAGCCGCTCGGCTACACGCGGGTGAACGCGCATCGACGGCGAACACCTCCAAAGCCCCAGCCGCGAGGCGGGCGCACGCTCGCTGCGGTCCTCGTCGCTCGCTTCGCTCGCTCCTGTGGTCCTTACTTCGCCTGTGCCCGCCTCGCGGCTGCCCCTTTGATTCCCACCCCTCCGCAACCGCACAGCACCTCATACCTCCCCGGCCTCGTCGGTGGTCCTCCGCTTCGCTCCGGACCACCGACTCCAGTGCGGGACTGAAGGTCCCTCTGGCAGCCGGCGCTCCGCGCCGGCGACCTCGCGCGGCGCCGGTTCGCGGCCTGACCGCCGCTCACGGGCGCGCACCGACGTCTGTCTTTATAAATCTCCAGCCGAACCCGCCGATCCCTTTTAACCGTGCGAACCGTTAGCATAGACGATCCCCGATGAAGCTCCGCTGCGAGGGCTGTGCCGGCTGCTGCGTCGACTGGCGGCCGCTCGACCCCGAGGCCGCCGGATCCGACCGCGTCGGCGATCGCCCCCCGCTCGACGACGCCTACGACCTCGTCCCGCTCAGTCGCGACGAGGTGGCCGGATTCCTCGACGACGGGCTCGGCGACGTTCTCGTCCCCCGCCTCTTCGAACCCGCCGAGCGCGACGAACGCGTTTCCGTCGACGGCGTCGATGTGGCGGCCGCCGGCGACTGGCCCGTGTTCGTGATCGGGCTCCGGAAACCGCCCAAGCCGGTGGCACCGATCGGCACCGAGGAGCCGCGCTGGCTCGACGCCTGCGTCTTCCTCGACCCGACGACGCTCCAGTGCCGGATCCACGGCGACGACCGCTACCCGCGGACCTGCGCGACGTACCCGGGGCACAACCTCGAACTCGGCGCCGATACCGAGTGCGAGCGCGTCGAGGCCGCCGGCGGCGGCGACCGCCTCCTCGACGACGAGCCGTCGGCCGACCTCCCGCCGCCGGCGTTCGGCCCGCAGGCGCTCGGATCGACCGTCTTCGCGTACCCCGATCCCGACGACCTCGACGGGGTCGTCGACCGGATCCGAACCGACTCGCTCACCGCCGCCGACCGCGCTCGGTTCGTCGGGGCCGCCGTCGGCTCGCGCCCCGGATCGCTGTCGGTCGACCGCGACCGCATGGCCGAGGCCCGCGCTCGCGTTCTCGACGCCGACTCGTGGGCCGGGCGCGCCGTCCGCGAGTGGAGCGAGCGCGCCGGCGCCGACGGGGACGCCGTCGACCTCGACGCGGCCGCCGTCGCCCGGTTGGTCCGCGAACTGGAGGACGACGCCGGCGCCCCCGGGACGTCGGGGTGGGACTGACGGAGAGGGTCGAACCGCCGTCGCTTCTCGCGTACGCGCGCACACGCGCGAACCCCTTATTGGCCTCGAAGGCGTACCAGACGCGTGAACGAACGACGACCCACCGACCTCGACGAACCGGTCGCGTACGACCGAGTGGACGTCTCCGTCCTCGTCGTCGGCGCCGGCGCGGCGGGAGCGCGGACCGCGATAGAACTGGCCGAGCGCGGCGTCGACGACGTCTTAGTGCTCGGGAAGCGCGGCCACGGCGACGCGCACACGACGTGGGCCCGCGGCGGGATCAACGGCGCGCTCGGCACCCACGACCCCGAGGACTCGCCGGCGATCCACGCCGCCGACACGCTCAACGAGGGACACTTCGTCAACGACCCGGCGAAGGTCGAGACCGTCACCGAGCAGATGCCGGCGCGCCTCCGCGAACTCGACGAGTGGGGGATGGCGTACTCGCGCACCGACGACGGCGAGATAGACCAGCGCTTCTTCGGCGCCCAGTCGTTCCGTCGAACCGCGTTCGCCGGCGACCACACCGGCGAGTCGATGCTGAACGCCCTCGTCGACCGGGCACAGGAGCTGTCGGTCCCGTACCGCGAGAACGTGATGATCACGAAGCTCGTCTCCGACGGCGACGCGGTTTACGGGGCCGTCGGATTCGACATGGACACGGGCGAGTTCGTCCTGTTCAACGCGGGCACGGTCGTCCTCGCCGCCGGCGGTCACGCGGCGATCTACGACCGTCACACCTCCAGGGACGACGAGAACAACGGCGACGGGGCGGCGCTGGCGTACGACGCCGGCGCGTCGCTGATGGACATGGAGTTCATGCAGTTCCACCCCACCGGCATGGCCGTCGACGAGCGCGACCCCGAGTGG
>Ga0102936_1000507_pt1 | contig 15501 bp, 15 predicted proteins | sample SalPon2_A_H2O_MG_FD_78502 | JGI IMG/M metagenome (GOLD analysis project Ga0102936, IMG submission 78502) | Salt pond water microbial communities from South San Francisco under conditions of wetland restoration - Salt Pond MetaG R2_A_H2O_MG | ecosystem: Environmental > Aquatic > Non-marine Saline...
ATCGTCCCCATCACGGTCGGGAGGTCGTGGTCCGCGGGGTTGTCGGTGTGGACGTTCACCCACTTGATCCCGGCGGCGTCCCAGCCGGCCTCCTCGGCGGTGTCCTCGGTGCGGACGTCGAGGTAGGCGGGCATCGACCGGAAGTCGCCGTTGTACTCGGGGAGGTCGATGTACGACTTCGCGGGCATCTTGGCGTTGCCGCGCTCGTAGGCGGTGAAGGCCCCGCGAACCGCGTCGATGACCCGGTCCATGCGGGCGTTCTCGTCGACGTCGTCGGCGTTGAGAAGCAGCGTCTGCATGCCGCGAGCTTTGCCGGTGGGGTACTTGAACCCTGCTGGATCCGCGAGACGGACCGCGGCGATCCGTGAGCGACGACGCCCGCCCGTCTCGTCGTCGCGTGCCGCCGGGAACACGATTATACGCGCCCACTGCCCACACCAACGCATGAGTCTCTCGCTCGACGCCGACCAGCTCGACCGGTACTCCAGACACGTCATCATGGACGAGGTCGGCCCGGAGGGCCAGGGGCGCCTCCTCGACGGCAGCGCCCTCGTGATCGGGGCGGGCGGCCTCGGCGCTCCCGTCATCCAGTACCTCGCGGCCGCGGGGGTCGGGCGGATCGGGATCGTCGACGACGACGTCGTCGAGCGCTCGAACCTCCAGCGACAGGTGATCCACGGCGACGCCGACGTGGGCGAGCCGAAGGTCGAGTCCGCGGCGCGGTACGTCGACCGGCTCAACCCCGACGTCGACGCGGAGACGCACGAGACGCGGCTCGACGAGGGGAACGTCCACGACCTGCTCGCCGGGTACGACGTGGTCGTCGACTGCGCGGACAACTTCCGGACGCGGTACGTCGTCAACGACGCGGCCCGCATCGAGGGGCTTCCCGTCGTCCACGGAGCGATCTACAAGTTCGAGGGACAGGCGACGACGCTCGCCCCCGGCGGCCCCTGCTACCGGTGTCTGTTTCCGGAGGCGCCCGAACCCGGGACGGTGCCCGACTGCGCGACCACCGGCGTGCTCGGCGTCCTCCCGGGGACGGTCGGCTGCATTCAGGCGACCGAGGCGATCAAGCTCCTCCTCGACGCCGGGGAACGGCTCGAGGGGCGACTGCTCTTCTACGACGCGATGGACATGAGCTTCGAGACGGTGCCCTACCAACGGAATCCGGACTGCCCGGTGTGTGGCGCGGACGGGATCGAGTCGATCGAGGGGATCGACTACTCCGGCGGTTGCCGCGTGGACGCGCAGTAGGTCTCCGGCGCCCCTCCCGAGAGGCGGGCGACACGGTCGGGCCGACCGGCGCGCCGGCGGCTCAGAGCGAGCGCTCGCTCATCGTCGATCCGACGCCGGGGCCGGCGTCGGCGGGGGCGAACCCCGACCGGACGCACCACCGGCAGTAGTGGAAGTCGGGACGGTTCTCCGCCCCGCAGTGCCGACAGACGACGGTCTCCCCGCTGACGTCGAGCGGGGGCGGACCCCCCTCCGTCGCCGTCCGTTCGGGTCCGGACCGCGCGGCGGACGCCGGGCCGTCGGCCGGGGTCGCCTCGCCGTCGCTCGGGTCCGAAGCGGGCTCCGAGGGCGGCGTGCGGCCGGCGGAGTCGAGGACGTCCGGCGGCTCCCAGTCCCGCCTCGCGAGGAGCCACGCGATCGCGACGTTGGCGGCGAGCACCCCGACGAACACCGCGGCGACCGGAAGGAGGTTGCCTCCCGTCATGTGTCGTATGTTAGCAGGCGAGGAATATATGATCAGCGGTGGTCGAGGGGGGAGCCGTGACCGTTCGCCGGCGGTCCGCTCCGGTCCCCCGTACTCTTAGGGCGGCCCGTCCCACGTGGAAACGCATGAAGGAGATCGTCCACACCGACGCGGCACCCGAGGCGGTCGGGGCGTACAGTCAGGCGACGACGAACGGCGACCTCGTGTTCACGGCCGGGCAGATCCCGCTGACGCCCGACGGCGACCTCCTCGCCGACGCGTCGATCGCCGAGCAGACGGAGCAGGCCCTCGACAACCTCGTCGCCGTCCTCGACGAAGCCGGCGCGGCGCCGGCGGACGTGCTGAAGACGACCGTGTTCCTCGCGGACATCGACGACTTCGACGAGATGAACGAGACGTACGCGGGGTACTTCGACGAGTCGCCGCCGGCGCGGTCCGCGGTGCAGGCGGGGGCCCTCCCGAAGGGCGCCGGCGTCGAAATCGAAGCGGTCGCCGTCGTCGAGTAGATGGCCGCCGAGGGAGACCGAAACGGGGCCGAGGACGGCGACGGCTCGGAGCCGTCGGCGGGGGCCGCCAGAGCGAAGTCGGCGTCCCTGTGGGGAGTCGTCGGCGGGTTCGCGTTCCTCGTGCTCGCGCAGGGGCTCCTGATCGTCGGAGGCCCGCTCCCGGTCGGCTACGGCGGGCTCGTCGGACTGGCCGCGGCGGTCGCCGTCGCGTCCGGCGGAATCGCCTACGCGACGGAACACCGGCTGCGGTCGAAGCGAGTGAAAAGAAGGACTTAACAGTCACAGCGGATTATCTCGGAGTGAGCCAGGATGGCCGAGTGGTAAGGCGCACGCCTGGAAAGCGTGTTCCCTTCCGGGATCGGGGGTTCAAATCCCTCTCCTGGCGTTTTCCGACGAAACCGAACCCCGTAGCCGCGGCGCTCGTCGGCGACGTCGACCCGCCGAGCGGCGCGTCACCGGTCGACGCGCCTGACCGCACCCCCCGTGACAATCCGATTCGGCAGAAGATTCATATCCATGGGGAGTGTTGACACGGGTGACGATGCCAGACACGAAATCAGGTCGCGAGCGGAAGGGGAAGAACAAGCGCCGCCAGCTGGAGAGCCGTCTCAACCGACGGGAGCTCGACGCCCCCGAGGAACCGCCGGAGCCGTCCCTCGACGAGGTGGAGTCGGAGTATCTCGACGAGGGCGAGTTCGATCGGTGACCGCCCGCGACCGACCGCCGGTCCCGCTTTTGCGTCCGCGTCCGAACAGCGGCGCGCCGGCCGCCGCTACTATTTAAACCGAGTTCGCAGTCAGCGACGCGTCCGACGCTGAGTCGTCCGTGCGCGAGCGACGGCGGTCTGCCGGCGCGTCCGTCCCGTGAGTGAAGCCGGTCGCCCAGCGCGTCCGTCCCGCGAGCGGCCCGAGCGACGTGACCGAAGGGAAGAGTCGGAAGTCAATATATAAATGCGTCCGCAACGCCGCCGCGTTTGCCGCGAAGTGGCGTGCTAACTATCCACATAAAACCTCGTCGAACGCGGTAAGGTCGTGCGGTTTTTCGGAATTCGCGACCGCCGACTGCACTCCGGTCCGATCGCTTCTCAACGAAGTATTTATATAGAATCACAATCAATCAAACGCTGTATGAGCCAGCGAATGCAGCAGGGTCAGCCGATGATCATCATGGGCGACGACGCCCAGCGCGTCAAGGACCGTGACGCACAGGAGTACAACATCTCCGCGGCGCGCGGCGTCGCCGAGTCCGTACGTTCGACGCTCGGGCCGAAAGGGATGGACAAGATGCTCGTCGACTCGATGGGCGACGTCACCATCACGAACGACGGCGTCACCATCCTGCAGACGATGGACATCGACAACCCGACCGCCGAGATGATCGTCGAGGTCGCCGAGACGCAGGAGGACGAGGCCGGCGACGGCACGACGAGCGCGGTCGCGATCGCGGGCGAGCTCCTCAAGAACGCCGAGGACCTCCTCGAACAGGACATCCACCCGACAGCGGTCATCAAGGGCTTCAACCTCGCGAGCGAGTACGCCCGCGAACAGGTCGACGAGGTCGCCACGCGGGTCGACCCCGACGACACGGAGACGCTGAAGAACGTCGCCGAGACGTCGATGACCGGCAAGGGCGCCGAACTCGACAAGCAGACCCTCGCCGACCTCGTCGTGCGCGCGGTGCAGGGCGTCACCGTCGAGGCGGACGACGGCTCGCACGTCGTCGACCTCGCGAACCTGAACATCGAGACCCACACGGGACGCGCGGCCGGCGAGTCCGAGCTCCTCACCGGCGCCGTCGTCGACAAGGACCCCGTCCACGACGACATGCCGACGTCGTTCGAGTCGGCCGACGTCCTCCTCCTCAACGACCCGATCGAGGTCGAGGAGGCCGACGTCGACACCGCCGTCAACGTCGACTCCCCCGACCAGCTCCAGAAGTTCCTCGACCAGGAGGAGAAGCAGCTTCGCGACAAGGTCGACCAGATCGTCGAGAGCGGGGCCGACGTCGTCTTCTGCCAGAAGGGCATCGACGACCTCGCCCAGCACTACCTCGCGAAGGAGGGCGTCCTCGCGGTTCGCCGCACGAAGAAGTCCGACCTGAGCTTCCTCAAGAACGTGCTCGGCGCGCCGATCGTCACCGACCTCGACTCGCTCACCGCGGACGACCTCGCGGTCGGCTCGATCGAGCGCGACGAGGAGGACGGGCTTCTACGTCGAGGGCGAGGACGCCCACGGCGTCACCCTCCTGCTGTACGGCACGACCGAACACGTCGTCGACGAGCTCGAGCGCGGCATCGAGGACGCGATCGACGTGGTCTCCGCGACCGTCTCGGACGGCCGCACGCTCCCCGGCGGCGGCGCCATCGAGGTCGAGCTCGCCAGTCGGCTCCGCGACTACGCCGACTCCGTCTCCGGCCGCGAACAGCTCGCCGTCGAGGCGTTCGCCGACTCGCTGGAGCTCATCCCCCGCGTGCTCGCCGAGAACGCCGGACTCGACGCTATCGACCTGCTCGTCGACCTGCGCGCGGCCCACGAGGGCGGCGACGCGCACGCCGGGCTGAACGTCTTCTCCGGCGAGGTCGAGGACACGGCCGCGGCCGGCGTCGTCGAGACGGCCCAGGCGAAGGAGCAGGCGATCGCCTCCGCCGCCGAGGCCGCGAACCTCGTGCTGAAAATCGACGACATCATCTCCGCGGGCGACCTGTCGACCGGCGGCGACGGCGACGAGGGCGGCGCCCCGGCCGGCGGCATGGGCGGCATGGGCGGCATGGGCGGTGCGATGTGAGCGTCGGATAGGCAATCACTCACACCCCCACGTCGGTCAGACCGCACATCACTCGTCGAACACGCACGCTCGCGTTCCCCCACTTCGTTTTTTACCTGCTAGCCGGCGATCCACGGCGCTCGTCAGTGAATCACGTCGGCAGCAACCGACGGCATAGCAGATGACAGCACCGCAGCTGGACGCTTAATAAACGAAAGAATTCGGTCGGCGGACCGCGGCGGGCTTACTTGCCTTGGCGGTCGTTGCCGGTGACGCTCGGGCGGGTCTTCTCCGTGCCCTTGCCGCGCTTGCGCTGACCGCGGCCCTTCGTGCCGGCCGAGGTGAGCCCGCGGAAGGCGCGCCCGCGGTGGTCGTCCGAGGTGATCCAGCCGAGGTCGTCGTCGTTCTCGATCGCGGGGTGAGCGGGATCGACCAGGATCACTTCGTGCCACTTCTGCGAGCCGTCCTCACCGACCCAGTAGGAGTTGAGCACGCGGAGGTTGCGGTACTTCCGCGACGCGCGCTCCTCGGAGATGCGCTGGATCGACTTGCGGCGCGAGAGGCGGTTGACGCCCTGGCGCTTCGAGCGGCGACCCGCCTTGTGGCGCTGCTTGCGCGAGCCGCCCTTGCGGACGCTCACGCGGGCGACGACGACGCCCTGCTTGGCCTTGTAGCCGAGCTCACGGGCCTTGTCGAGGCGCGTGGGGCGCTCGATGCGCTCGATGGCGCCCTCGTCGCGCCACTGCTGTTTGCGCTGCCACTGCAGCTCCGCCAGTTTCCCCTCCTTGGGGGACCGCCACGCCTCCTTGATGTGCGAGTAGAAACTTCGTGCCATATGTGTGTCCGCGGACGGTTGCGATTCAGCCGCGAAGCGGCCACATGTCGTCTCGTCCCGGGGAGCGAGACCCCTGCGGTCCCGACGCCCGGCGGCGAGTGCCCGCTGTGTCCGCACCAGCGAGTTGCCCGTATTTTCCGCGGTTCGCCCTTAACCGCTTCGCTACGGCGTTCGCGTGGGTGCGGGTAGCACGGAGCGCGTCAGTGACGCCACCGGTCGCCCCGCGCGTGGAGGAGCGGCTCGGCCTTCGCGGGGAGTCGAGGGTACCCGGCACCGTCACGGTCGGAGATGCCACGTCGGGTGCCGACCGTGCGGCGCCGACCGCGAGCGCCGCGACTCGCGGGTCGAGGCGTGATAAAGAGGGGCCGCAAGAAGTCGGCTCGTGAGGGCCGGTAGTTAGCGAGTGTGAGTCGCCGCTGCGTTACTCGGTACGCCGCGTAGCGAGGAGCGCAGCCGCGATGAGCGCGACGAGCGCGCCGAAGCCGGGCGTGGGGTCGTCGGTGTCGACTGATGAGAAACGAGTATCTGTGACGGACACCGGTTGTGGGGCAAAGTCCGGCGCCCGCTGCAGTAATTCACTCACGGATTTTGAGCGGGTGGCTCGTCTTGAGCAGGACCGAGACACGCCGTTGGTGACGAGTGCTGTCTGACTGGGCCGGCTTTGATGCGGTCAACTGGCAATTGCGTATATTGCAGGAAAGTCAATACCCCTCACCCCACGACAGCGTGGGTCTTTACGCTATTACTGGTCGCAGCTGCTCAGTAAGGCCACATAACGGATCGTATCGACGATCTTCTGCACGGGCATTCCGCTCACCCGTCGACAAGGCGTTTAGCAATCTAGAGCCCGTACAGGAATGTGGTGCGTGTCCGGGCACGACAATTACCCGGGTAAGGTGTCGTACCCCCACGTACCGTCTTCTCCGACGCCAAGAAGCGTCAGCAAACAGCGGTGTCTCTCATAGAGGCACACTGGCACCAGTTTGCACGGCCCACAAGCGACTGATCATCGCCTGAATTCGTCTGTGACTATTGCTCTCTCCCTTACCCGTCCGCGAACAGCCCGTCCACGATCGTCTCGATCAGCGCGTCCTCCACGCGCTCGTACGACTCGTCGCTTTCGGCGCCGATCGGCGCGTTCCGCGAGCGCGCCGTGAACACGAGCGCGACGAACAGCTCGTCGATCAGCTGCGGGTCGTCGTACCGGAACGCGTCGAGGTCGGCCCACCGCGCGGCGAAGGGCAGGTTCGAGCCGTGCGCCGCCGACGCGATCCCCCCGCCGCCGTCCGCGTCGGCGATCCGGTCCTGTAACGCCCGGAGCTCCCCGTCGACGATCAGCGAGGAGATGAGGGGGTTCGACCGCACCTCCCGCAGCGTCGTCTTCAGGAGGACGCGCACCTCCTCGCGGGGCGTGTCCGCCGCCGCGACCGCCTCGGCGATCGACGCCTCCAGCGCCTCGCGCTCCGCGACGAGCACCTCGACGTACAGCGCCTCCTTCGAGTCGTAGAAGCGGTAGAACGTGCTCGTCCCGATGCCGACCGCCTCGGTCACGTCCTTGATCCGCGCGCGCTCGAACCCGAACCGCTCGAACAGCTCCCGGCCCGCCGCGACGAGCTCGGCCCGGATCCGATCGCGCTCCTCGTCGGAGAAGCCGCTCATGCCGCCCCCTCGTTCCCGCAGACGCCGACCGGTCGGTGTGTGCTCATGCCCGCCGTTACGAATTCAAAAACAAAGACGTTATTGATTCGTGAATTCACGTGTGGGTGTGAAACGCGCGGCGGCGACGCCCGGCCCGGTTCGACGCGAACGGCCGACGCGGAGCCGCGACCCCGGCGCGACGCCGGATGCGGACCGCCCGGCTCCCGACGCGGGCCCGCGGGACGCCGCCGCGACGTTCGATTCAGCATGAGACGCAACACAGTTCTCGTCGTCGTCGTGGTACTGGCGCTGGTAACGAGCGGAACGGCCGGCTTCGCCGCCGGGGCCGGGTCATCCGCCGAGGGGACCGCACCGAGCCTCGACGCGGCCGGGGCGACGACCGCGCAGGCCGTCGACGCGGACGCGGGCGGAACGCGCCTCCAGACCGCCGGCCTCGTCCGGGGCTCGCCCGAACTGAGCGTGACGACGCCGGACCCCACGCTCACGCCCGGCCGGACCAACGAACTCGCCCTGCAGATATCGAACGACGGCGACATGGACCTCGGCACCGGACAGACCAGGGAAATCGTCACGACCGCGCGCAACGTGCGCGTGACCGCCGACGCCGGCGGCACGCCCCTCGACGTCGAGACCGGCACCCTCGCGATCGGCTCCGTCACCGAGAACCGACCCGGCGAGGCGACGATCGCCGTGGACGTCCCCGAGGGCGTCGAACGGGGCACCTACGAGGTCGACGTCGAACTGGAGTACTCGTACACCTATCAGCAGTCCGGCGGCGTCACCACCGACCGCGAGAAGACCGTGGACGCAGAGGTCGACGTGCGGATCTCCGACGACGCCCGCTTCGAGGTCGTGAACGTCACGACCGACGCCCGAATCGGCGGCGAGGGCACGCTGGAGGCCCGGATCGAGAATGTCGGCGGCGAGGCCGCCCGCGACGCGACCGTCGTCTTCGAGTCGGCGAGCGGCGGCCTCGCGTTCGCCGGCCGCGCGAGCGACGCCGCGCGGATCGACGAACTGGCGCCGGGCGAGACCGCGACCGTCACCTACGACGTCGCGTTCACGCCGGGCGCGCCCGTCCGCGAGTACGCGCTCGACGGGAGCGTCCGGTTCGAGACGACCGAGGGGCTCGAACGCGCCGACCAGAGCGTCTCCGCCGGCGTGGTCCCCGGCCCCGAACAGCGGTTCTCGGTCGCGGACGTCGAGTCCGACCTCTACGTCGGCGAGGAGGGCGAGATAACCGGGACCGTGACGAACGAGGGGCCGGACGAGGCCCGCAACGTCGTCGTGCAGTTCGCCGAGGGCTCCGCGAACGTGATCCCGATCGAGCGCTCGGTGGCCGTGGGCACGCTGGCGCCGGGCGAGACCGGCGAGTTCCGGCTCCCGATCGAGATCGGCGAGGAGGCGAAGGCGATCGACCGCACCGCCGACCTCGCGGTGCAGTACCGCAACGCCGACTTCGAGGCGCGCGCGTACCAGGACTTAGAGCTCGTGTACGAGGTCCGGCCGGACCGCGAGCAGTTCGAACTCGCGGTCGATGACCGCGAGATCGAGGCGGGCGGCCAGCGCAGCCTCGAGGTGACGGTCACGAACAACCTCGACGAGCCGGTCGAGAACGTCGAGGCGCGGCTGTTCGCGGACTCGCCGCTCGACAGCGGCGACGACGAGGGGTTCGTCGCCGAACTCGAACCGGGCGAGTCGACGACGCTCACGTTCGACCTGTCGGCGTCGGGCTCGGCCACCGCGAAGACGTACCCGGTCTCGTTCGACTTCCGGTACGACGACGCGAACGGGAACAGCCAGCTCTCGGACACGAGCCGGATCCCGATCACCGTCGTCGAGGGCGAGGGCGGGTTCCCGATCGGGCTCGGACTCGGCGCACTGGCCGTCGTCGTCGTGATCGGCGCCGGCGTCTACGCCTACCGGAGACGATAGATGAGCCGAGCGGGCGAGCAGGTCGAGACTGCGGTCACGCGGCTCAACGAGATTATCGTCACGCGACCGCGCGTCGTCGTCGCGCTGTTCCTCGTGGCGACCGCCGTCTTCGCGGGCGGGATGACCGCCGTCGAGACGCAGACCGACGCGACCTCGGGGTTCTCCGAGGACCTCCCCGAACAGGAGGCGCTCGACCGGATCGAGACGGAGTTCGACGACCCGTTCGCGGCCGACCCGGTGAGCACGCAGCTGATCCACGACGGCACCAACGTCCTCGACCGCGAGGAGCTGCTCACGATGCTCCGGCTGCTAGAGCGACTCGACGAGCGCGAGGATCTCCGCGTCGAGACCGCGACCGGCCCCGCGACCATCGTCGCGCAGACGCTCGACCCCACGGCGCAGACGCCGACGGCCCAGCGGCGCGCGGTCGAGTCCGCGACCGACACCGAGATCCGGCAGACGGTGCGCCGCCTGAGCGAGAACGACCGGTTCGCCGCGGTCGTCTCCGACGACTTCAACCCGAACGACGCGTCGGCGTCGACGACCGTCACGGTCGTCGTCCACGACGTCCCGCGCGGGTTCGACGACACGCAGGGCCTCCAGACGGACGTGCAGGCGATCGCCGAGGACGAGCCGGCCGACGTCCGCGTGTTCGGGAGCGGGATCATCAACGCGGAGACGGGCCAGATCATCGGCGACTCGCTACTGATCGTCATGCCCATGGTCGTGGTCCTCCTCTTGGGCTTCCTCGTCGTCGCCTACCGGGACCCGATCGACCTGGCGCTCGGGCTGTTCTCGCTGTTGATGACCCTGATCTGGACGTTCGGGTTCCTGGGCTTCTCCGGGATCCCCTTCGACCAGCAGCAGATCGCGGTGCCGGTGTTGCTGCTCGCGGTCGGCGTCGACTTCGGGATCCACTTCGTCAACCGCTACCGGGAGGAGACGGTGCAGGGGTACGACGAAGTGCCCGCCATGCGGATCGCGGCGAACCAGCTGGCGATCGCCTTCGTCATCGTCACGGTCACCGCGGTGTTCGGCTTCGGCGCGAACGTCATCTCCGACCTGGACCCGATCCGGAACCTCGGGCTCGTCTCCGCGGTCGGGATCGTGTTCACCTTCCTCATCTTCGGGCTGTTCCTCCCGGCGGCGAAGCTCGAGGTCGACCGGCTCCGCGAGCGGTACGGCGTCCCGGAGTTCGGCTCGACGCCGATCGCCTCTGAGGACTCGGCGCTCGGCCGTCTGCTGTCCGTCTCCGTGACCGTCGGCGAGCGCGCGCCGGCGGTGTTCATCGTGATACTAGTCGTCGCCTCCGCGGGGCTCGGCGCGTACGGCGCGGGCATCGACACGACGTTCGAGCAGGAGGACTTCCTCCCGCCCGAGGAGGAGCCGGGGTACGTCGAGTACATCCCGGCGCCGTTCGCCCCCGGCGAGTACACCGTGACGGAGACGCTGAGCCTGCTCGAAGACAACTTCGCGGCGAGCCAAGACGCCACGATAACGATCTTCGTCGAGGGGTCGTTACGCGAGGACCACGCCTTGGAGGCGCTCGCCGAGCCGAACGCCGACCCGCCGGGGACGCTCGCGGTCGGCCCGAACGGCGAGGCCGAGACGACGAGCATCGTGACGGTAATCCAGTCGCAGGCCGCGCGAGACGAGGAGTTCGCGGCGCTGGTCGCGCGCAACGACCGGAACGGGAACGGCATTCCCGACCGCAACCTCGGTCGGATCTACGAGGAGCTGATGGACTCGCCGGCCGGCGACCGAGCCTCGCAGTACATCACCGACGACCGGCGGGGCGCGCAGATCGAGTACACCGTCGAGAGCGGCGCGACGCAGGGCGAGATCTCCGCGGACGCGTCCCAACAGGCGGAGAAGTTCCGATACTCGGCCACCGCGACCGGCCAGATCGTCGTCTTCGACGCGATCACGGGGATCATCTTCCAGTCGGCGATTCAGGGGCTCGTCCTCGCCGTGGTGTTGACCGGCGTGTTCCTCGTCATCACCTACGGTATCTTGGAGGGGATGCCCCTGCTCGGGATCGTGAACGTGTTCCCGATCGTGGTCGCCGTCGCGTCGCTGGTCGGGACCATGCGACTGCTCGGGCTCCCGCTCAACGCCCTGACGGCGACGATCCTCTCTATCGCGATCGGGATCGGGATCGCCTACTCGGTCCACATCACGGCCCGGTTCATCGACGAGTTCAAAGAGACCGACGACGTCGCCGGCTCGCTCCGCACGACCCTGACCGGCACCGGCGGCGCGCTCACCGGCAGCATGCTCACGACGGCGCTCGGGACGGGCGCGCTGGCGCTCGCCATCACGCCCGTGCTCGGCGACTTCGGGCTGTTGATCGCGTTGAGCGTCATCTACTCGTTCGTCCTCTCGGTGGTCGCGCTCCCGCCGGCGCTGTTCCTGTGGGACCGGTACCAGAACCGCGGCTCCCGCGTCGGTCCCGCCGCCGAGGCGTAGCCCGCGACGCGGCGGTGCGCGTCCGCGCCGCGGCGAGGGACGCCCCGGCAAGCCCCGATTACGAACGCTCTTGTGAGTCCGCGGGTGACGGCTCGGTATGCCGAAGATAAGCGTCGAGATTCCGGGCGAACTGCTCGACGACCTCGACGGACACGTCGGCGACGACGGGAAGTTCGTGAACCGAAGCGACGCCGTCCGCGCGTCCGTCCGCAAGACGCTCGACCTGCTCGACGAGATCGACGCGCGCCACGACCGGCTCGACCCCGCCGACGACGAGGCGAGCGATGAGTAGCCGGGCGGGGGGCGCCGGGACCGACGGCCCGTTCGCGACCGACCCGCTCGACCGGACGGCGGTGGCCGCGGTCGGGCTGATCACCCTGTTCGTCGTCGCGCTCGCGACGGCACAGCTCACCGCCGCGAAGGTGCTCGCGCTCCCGCTGCCGGTCGCCCTCCCGGTCGTCGGCCCCGAGATCGTGCTGCCGGGCGCCGCGCTCGCGTACGCGCTCACGTTCCTCGCGTCGGACTGTTACGCCGAGCTGTACGGCCGGCGCGCGACGCAGGTGGTTGTCAACGTCGCCTTCCTCGCGAACTTCCTCGTGCTCGCGCTGGTGTGGTCCACCCTCGCCGCGCCGGGCGTGAACCCCGAGGTGTCGGCCGCGTTCGACACCGCGCTCGGCCCCGCGGCGAACGTCGTCGCCGGGAGCCTGCTGGCGTACGTCGTGAGCCAGAACTGGGACGTGGTCGTCTTCCACGCGATCCGCGACCGGACCGGCGAGGGTATGCTCTGGCTTCGCAACATCGCTTCGACCGCGACGAGCCAGGCGCTCGACACCGCCATCTTCGTCGGCGTCGCCTTCTACGCCGCGCCGCTGATACTGGGGAACGGCGACCCGGCGCCGTGGAGCCTCCTGCTCGCGCTCGGACTCGGGCAGTACCTCCTGAAGCTCGCGATCGCCGTCCTCGACACGCCGATCGTCTACCTCGTCGTGGGCGCGGTCCGCGAGTAAGCGGCTCGCCCGCCCCGCTTCCTTTTCTCAGTCGCCGCCGACCGCCAGCGCCCGCGCGGCCCTGCCGGGGAGGTCAGCGGGCACGCGCTCGAAGGAGTCGCCGGCGTCGCCGGTCCGGTACAGCCCCGCGTCGTGGAGCGCCCAGACCTCGCCGGGCTCTCGCCCGCTCGCGAGGACCGCGCGGAAGGTCCCCTCGCCCGTCGGCATCCCGCGGTCGTCGAGCCGCTCGAAGCGCGGGGAGGACGACGAACCGCCTCCTCCCGGACTCCCGTCGCTCCGCCCCGCCGTCCGGCGGTAGAGGTACGCCTCGCCGCGGCGGTGGGCCGCCCCCGCGTCCGACGCCGCGCTCGCGAGGACCGTCTCCGGGTCGCCCGGGTCGACGGCGACCCCCCAGACGTAGCCGTGGTCGAGCCCCGCGTCGACGACGCGCCACGACCGGCCCCGGTCGCGGCTCTCGGCGAACCCGTCGCCCGCGGCCGCGTACACCCGGTCCGGCGCGTCCGGGTGCGTCGCGAGCGCGTGGTTGTCGCGCCGGGATCCCTCCGGCCGGTCGACCCACGTCTCCCCGCCGTCCGGCGTGAGGAGGAGCGCCCCGGCCTCAACGCCGACGAACCACCGATCCGGGTCGGCGGGGCAGGGCGCGATCCACCGGACGTGGTGGCTGTCCGGGCGCGGCGGGAACGACCACTCGGACGCGGAAGGGACCCGGGTCAACCCCGCGACCGGTTCGGCCGTCCGGCCGCCGTCGGCCGACCGGTAGACCCGCGAGGGCTCCGTCCCGACCCAGGCGACCCCGGGGTCGTGCGGGCTGGTCGCGACCGCGGTGACCGCGTCCGGGCCCGACCCGCCGGGACCGAGCGTCTCGCCGGCGACTCGCTCGAACGTCTCCCCGCCGTCGGTGGAGCGGAACAGCCCGGCGTCGGCGGTCCCGGCGAGCACGCGGTCGGCGACCGTAACCCCCGTCTCGCCGCTCGGGTCGGCGCCGGGAGCGACCGAGAGGCACTCGACCGCGCGGTCCGCCAGTCGGACGGAGACGTCGCCCGTCTCGGGGTCGACGACTCGAAGCCCGTCGTCGTAGGCCGCGTAGACGCGTGCGCACATGGGCGGCCGTTCGACGCGCCCGGACAAAAGCGTTCGACGGGCGCAAGAGACTTATCGACCGCCGCCGTGTGAACGGTAAGCATGGATCTTCGCGTGCAGGGTGACGTCCCCCCCGATCCGTTCCTCGGCGCCGCCGACCTGTTCGAGACCGAGTGCTCGCTCACCGACCCCGTCCACGTGAAGGTGCGCGAGGATCCCGACGAGCGGACGTGGGCCGGTCACTACGACGGTTATCACGTCCTCAACGTCTCGAAGCGCGCCGCCACCAGCGCGATGGCCCGAGAGCTGGCCGTCCACGAGCTCTCGCACATGGCCCGCTACGAGGAGGGCCACGCCTCCCACGTCCAGTCGACGGAGGAAGCGCTGTACCTCGGCCTCGCCGGCGAGCGCGTCGAGCGGCGGAAGCTCGCGCACTGTTACCAGATCGCGAACCACATGAAGGACATCTACGCGGACGACATCACCCTCTCCGTCGCGCCCGCCGACAAGCTCCTCGGCTTCCTGGAGTCGACCCTCGCGGCCGCGATCGCCGACCGGCCGGCCGTCTCGCGGGACGGGTCCCCGCCCGTGACCGCCGTCGCCGACCCGGAGATAACCGCGGTCAACGCCGCGTTCGCGCTCGCGTTGGTCGAGCGCCACGACATCGCGGGGCCGGACCACCGGATCTACGACCTCGCGCGCGCCGCCGGCAGCGACACCGACGCGGTCGACGTGGACGCGTTCAAGGAGCGCTTCCTCGCGCTCGGCCCCGACCCCTCCGAGAGCGACTACCGGAAGGCGCTCGTCGCGGCCGCGCGGGCGTACGCGGTGTGAGACAGCGGACGCGAACGCCCGTCAAATACAGCGGACGCGAACGCCCGTCAAATCCGTGGGTGCTGTCCACGGATCGCAGTGTCGAACGAAATCACCGGGCGCCGGCGACTACTCGCTCGGTACATTGTGAGAAGTCGAGTAACTACCCGGGTATATGACAGCCTGCGGTGAAGCGACGACCGGGTCAGGGACGGCCTCTGACACTCCGGGACGTATTCAGTCCCGGAAAGGGCCCTGATCCATCGGTACGCTGTCGTCGCAGACGGTCCGAGAGGTCGCACGGGGAGTCCCCCTCAGAGCGCGACCGAGCGTGGTAGTGACGCGAAGCGGCTGAGCGTCGCGTGAACTGAGAAAAGATGAGGACGGGTTCTCGTCGCGAGAGCGACGACCGTGCGTCTCGCCGCGCTACACCGCGTCGTCGGCCGCCGTCTCGGTCTGATCGCCGTCGTCGCCGTCGATGCCGTCCTCCTCGACGTCGATCACCGTCACGCGCGCCGACATGATGCGGGTGTTGTCCACGCGCTCGATCCGGATGCGGACCCCGTCGAACTCGATCTCCTCGCCCTCCTCGACGAGCCGACCGGCGCGGTTGAAGACGAATCCGGCGAGGGTCTCGAACTCCTCGCCCTCGGGGAGGTCGATCCCGAGGATCTCGTTGACCTCGTCGATGTTCACCTCGCCCTGGACGACCGC
>Ga0102936_1000508_pt1 | contig 15483 bp, 18 predicted proteins | sample SalPon2_A_H2O_MG_FD_78502 | JGI IMG/M metagenome (GOLD analysis project Ga0102936, IMG submission 78502) | Salt pond water microbial communities from South San Francisco under conditions of wetland restoration - Salt Pond MetaG R2_A_H2O_MG | ecosystem: Environmental > Aquatic > Non-marine Saline...
CAGCCAGATCGAACGTCGCCGACGAGCCGGTGTAGGTGTCCTTGTTGACTTTGACTTCTGTGAGTTCGCCGTCACCACTCCGGTCGAGTTCCACGGTGATATCCTTGTCATCCAACCCACCGAGGCTGGTCCCATCTGGATAATCGACCGTTATCGTGTCGACATCCGTCTCGATGTAGAGGTCCCAAACGTTCCACGTGTGTGTCGCCGGTTGGTTCTGGGAATCCGGGACAGTATTGAGCGTGGCACTCACCTCACGCGGGACGACATGAAACTCAGAGAGTGTTGAAACCGAATCGACGAAACTCGCCATTGTCCCGGTAATCGTGAGGCTGATCGATGCGAGTGCGCCCCCAGTAAGAATGAAGTTTCGCCGTTTCATGTGTTTCTCTCACAGACACCCACTGCCGGTCCTAGCGAACAACCTCGGCCATACTGCCGAGGGGGAGTCTACTACTGAACAGTACCAAGTACAGATATATCAACATTCGTGTGTCTCCTCGTCGACTGGAGTCGAAACGGGATGTCACAGCCCTCGAATCGGGAAACCGGGGTTGAACAGCCTATCGCTGGCTTAGCTCATAAAGAGCCGGCGGTCGGCCCGTTCGTGGCTCATCCCCATCACGTCGGCCAGCGGGGCGAACGAACACATCGCCCGGAGGTCGGCGTCGTGGTAGCGGTCACAGATGGCCTCGATAGTCGGAAACAGCCTCGACAGCTCCGACTGGATGTCGGTGTGGCCGAACCGCCCGAGCCGTTGGGCAGCGCTCAACAGCCCGGCCACCGTCGAGTAGGCACCTACTAACGCCGCCTCGTGGGGGCCGGTTCCGGCGGATTGGGCGACTACCCCGAGGACGACCGGGTAGTGACCGGCGGTGCGTCCCGCCTCGAGTTCGGCTCGGTACTCCGCGACGACCCCGTCGACCGTTGCCGCGGCAAAGGGGCCGTCGTCGGTCTCGGCCAGCAGGTCCAACAGCTTCCCACCGGCCTTTTCGGAGCTTTCGCGGAACTCGGCGGGAAGCGTCGCCGCTCCGAGTCGTTCGTCGGCCGCGAGGACCCCATCGAGATCACCCGTGGCCGCCGAGCGATAGGCATGGCCGAGGGCGACTGTTTCGGCGGGACCGATCACGCCCTGCAGATAGCCCTCGATGAGCTCGCCCAACTCCTCGGTGGTCTCGATATATCCCTCGTTGATATACTGCTCGACGCCGTAAGAGGCGGTGTACGTTCCCACCGGCAGCATCGAATCCGAGAGCCGGAGTGCCATCAAAAACGCCCCAGACTCAGTCATGGCTCTGGCCTCCCACGTGGTCGTGGCTGTGATCTGGCTCATGGCTATGGCTGTGGTCCGCCTCGTGATCGTGGTCGTGATCAGACCCATGGCCGTGGGCTGCGGCTGCCGACGCCTCGTCGACGAACCGGTCGGCGTCGACGGTCTCGTACCACGTTTCGGCCCCGGCGGGGAGATACGGCCCGAGAACGTCCTCGATGATCGCCCGGTCGGCTTCGACCGGGATGTAGACCGTTCGCTCCTCGATGGCGATATCCCAGTGTTGGTTACCGATCCGGTGGCCGAGTTCGACCGTCGCAGCGGGCGTCGACTCGGGGAGTTCGATCACGAACGCCTCGCGTGACTCGAAGGCGACGACCACCGCGCGGTCGTCGTCGCACACGAGCACATCACCCGCGGCGAGTTCCGGCTTGTCGACGAGCACGCCGAGATCGGTCCCGGCGTCAGTCTCGACGCGGAGCCGGGACTTCCGACGGTCGGCGCTGTCGAGGACCACTCGTTCAAGCGTCCTCTCGGCCTCGTGGCCGTCGACCGCTGCGGCGAGTTCGGAGTCCTCGAAACGGTTGCCGATGACGCCATCGACACGTTTCATCGGACGTCCTCCTCGATCGGTGCGCCGACGCCGAGCAGCGTTTGTCGGCTCTCGTCCCACGCCGCCTCAACTGCCGCCGTCACGTCGGCGCTCCGATCACCGAGCACCCGAACCGTGAGACCGGCGTCATCTTTTAAAAGGGATGTGCCGCCGTGGATGTCGGATAGCTCGTCGAGCCGGTCGTGAATCGCATCTGCGAGCCCGTCGAGTTCCTCGGAGTTGGGCGCGAAGACGTAGAGTGTGCCGATGACGCCGAACTCGCCGACCGTTGCCGGGTCGCGTGGGTCACGCTCGTCGGGCCGGAGGTCGACTGCGTCCGCACAGACCAGCGACTCTGCGACCGACGCCTCCAGTCGACTGTGGAAGTGGTCGAAACTGAACGGCTCGTGGTCCGAGAGGCCATTCGGCACGAACACGTCGCCGACGATCACCGTTGCGTCCTCAGCCATCTCGACGGTGGTCGTCTGGAGGCAGCGAGCATCCTCATTGAGGATGGTTGGCCCGGGGAGATATTCGAGGTACGCCCCCGACTCGGCGACCAGTGTGGCGTCCAGATGGGCGTAGCTGGCTTTCATGCTCTGGACCTTCGTTGCGCTCTGAGTTGTCACGTGCGCGCGCGCACTCGGACGGGCCTCGACCGATAGTGTCTGGCGGTCGCCCTGCGTAACGGCCCCAGTCGGGTCCTGCAGGCAGATCGTCGTCAGTCCCGGAGCCGGATCGCTGTCCAGAGTACCGGTCAGGTGGAACGGCACCTTCACGTAGTCCGACAGCAGCCGGGTGGGGTTGTCGCCCTCGCGGCCCACCACCAGCTCGGCGACGCCGTTTTTCCCGTGGCCGAACGCCGGCGACTGTGGCAGGTGTTGCTCGCCATACTTCCGGAAGGCAGGCGGCACCGCTTCCCGCTCGGTGTTCGTGCTCACGCGAACAGAACGCTCCGTTCGATGGCGTCGACGACTTCGTCGATTCCTTCTTCGGCCTTACAGTCGGTGAACAGGGTCGGCTCCTCGCCACGGACTTCGTTGGCGTCTCGCTCCATCAGATCGAGATCGGCGTCGACGTAGGGTGCGAGATCGGTCTTGTTGATTACCAGCAGGTCGGCCTGGGTGACTCCCGGACCGCGTTTGGCCGGGATGTCGTCGCCCTCAGCGACCGAGATGACGAACATGAAGTAGTCCGCCAGCTCGGGGTTAAAGGTCGCCGCGAGGTTATCGCCGCCTGATTCGATCAGGACGACATCCAACTCCGGATGAGCCTCGGTGAACTCGTCTATCTTGGCGAGGTTCATCGAGGGGTCTTCTCTGATCCCCGTGTGTGGACAGGCCCCGGTTTCGACACCGGCGACGAGGTCCTCAGGCAGTCGTCCCGCGAACGACGCCTGTAGCTGTTCGGCGTCGGCCTGGGTCATGATATCGTTGGCGATCACGCCGACGTTGTAGCCCGCCTCATCGAGCCGCGGGACAAGCTGTTTGACCATCGCTGTCTTCCCGGAGCCGACCGGCCCGCCGAGGCCGACCTTAGCGACGTCTCTGTACCCCATCAGTCGAGTTGCTCCTCGCTGTCGGCCCGGATCGGCTCGTGAACCGTCACGAGTTTCGTCCCGTCTGGGAACGTCGGTTCGACCTGTACCATGTCGACCATTTCGGGGACGCCCTCCATCACGTCCTCGCGGGAGAGCAGACTCGTCGCCTCCTTGCGGATTTCGGCGACGCTGTCGCCCTCGCGGGCCCGTTCGCAGACCCAATCGGAGATGTAGGCGACTGTTTCGGGATGGTTGAGTTCGATACCGCGGTCCTTCCGACGGCGGGCTAGCTCCGCCGCCATGAAGATCGTGAGTCGTTCGTTGTCCTTTGGTGAGAGTTTCATAGTGTGTACCGCTGTGCGAGTGGAACCTCTTCGGCCGGTTCACAGGTCACGTGGTCGCCGTCGACTTCGACCTCGAACGTCTGGGCGTCGATTTCGATGTCCTCGGGGCAGTAATCGTTGTGCAGCATATCCGACTTGCCGACCTCACGGGTGCCCTCAACGGGCCGAACGGTCGAATCGAGATCCAGCTCGTCGCCGATACCGTTCTCGTAGGCGGCCCTACTGACGAAGGTGGTGCTCAGGGCGTTTTTCGCTTTGCCGACCGCGCCTGCCCGGGAGCGCTGCATCACGGGCTCGCAGGTCATCAGCGAGCCGTTGGCCTCGCCCATCTCCGAGTGGACGGGGAAGCCGTTCTTGATGACGTATTTGGGTTTGATGCCGAAGAACGCCGGCTCCCAGAGCGCGATGTCGGCCATCTTCCCCGGTTCGAGCGAGCCAATGTACTGGTCGATCCCCGCGACCTTCGCGGGGTTGAGCGTGTATTTGGCGACGTACCGCTGAATCCGAGAGTTGTCCGCACCGGTGCCCTCGTCGGCCGGAAGCGGCCCGCGCTGAGCCTTCATCTTGTGGGCAGTCTGCCACGTCCGGCAGATGACCTCGGCCATCCGTCCCATCGCCTGCGAATCGGAGGTCATCATACTGATCGCGCCCATGTCGTGGAGCACGTCCTCGGCGGCAATCGTCTCCGAGCGGATCCGTGACTCGGCGAAGGCCACGTCCTCCGGCACATCGGGGTTCAGGTGGTGGCAAACCATCACCATATCGAGGTGTTCGTCGAACGTGTTCGTGGTGTAGGGCATCGAGGGGTTGGTCGACGACGGCAGCATATGCTCGTAGCCGATCAGTTCGAGCACGTCGGGAGCGTGGCCCCCGCCTGCGCCCTCGATGTGGAAGGTGTGGATGGTCCGGCCGTCGACGGCGTCGAAGGTGTCCTCGACGAAGCCCGACTCGTTGAGCGTGTCGGTGTGGATACAGACTTGGACATCCTCCTCGTCGGCGACCGTGAGAGCGGTGTCGATCACTGCGGGCGTCGACCCCCAGTCCTCGTGGAGTTTGAGTCCACAGGCACCCGCGTCGATCTGTTCGTGGATCGGTTCGGGTTGGCTGCTGTTGCCCTTCGCGTAGAAGCCGACGTTCATCGGGTACTCCTCGGCGGCCTCCAAGAAGCGCTTGATGTTCTCGGGGCCGGGCGTACAGGTCGTCGCCCCGCCGCCGTAGCCACCGCCGAACATCGTCGTCACGCCGCTGGCTAAGGCGTGGTCGAACAGTTCCTTGCTGTTGAAGTGGACGTGAATGTCGAACGCCCCGGGCGTCGCGATCAGACCGTCGGCCGGCACCGCGTCGGTGCTCGCGCCGATAATGAGGTTCTCGTCGACGCCGTCCATCGTGTCGGGATTGCCGGCTTTTCCGAAGCCAGCGACCTCGCCGTTTCGAACGCCGAGGTCGCCCTTCCGGACGCCGAGGACGGGATCGATGAGGACGACGTTCGTGTAGACGTAGTCGAGGGCGCCCTCCGCCTGAGTGGTCCCCGGCTGCATTCCCATCCCGTCGCGCATCGTTTTGCCGCCGCCGAAGACCGCCTCGTCGCCGTAGGTCGTGTGGTCGTGTTCGATCTCGGCCAGCAGGTTCGTATCGCCGAGCCGAACCCGGTCGCCCTCGGTCGCCCCGAAGAGGCTCGTGTAGTTCTCTCGGGAGAGTTCGCGGCTCATTCCTCGGCCTCCATATACCCCGCCTCGCGGGCGCGCTCGATGGCTGCCTGCTTTACGTCCTCGTCGTCAAGCGGCCCCTCGACGAGGCCGCCCATCCCCTTCATAATTCGGTTCCCGCCGAAGGCGACGAGGTCGACGTCCTCCTCACAGCCCGGCTCGAACCGGATCGCCGTCCCCGCGGGGATGTCCAGCCGCATCCCATAGGCGGTCTCCCGATCGAAATCAAGAGCGGGATTTGCCTCAAAGAAGTGGAAATGCGAGCCGACCTGTGAAGGTCTATCTCCGGTGTTTTCGACAGTGACAGAGGCAGTCTCACGGTCAGCGTTGATTTCGACTGGTTCGTCGGCGGTCAACAGCTCGCCCGGCACGAGTCCGCTCATCGGCGGTCGTCCTCCGTGGCCCCTGTTCCGGTATCAATCAGTTGTACCAACATAACACAGCTTTGTTTGTAGAACATAAATAAAACGCTTTCTTTCAGTGTAACTCTGACAGTTGAATCGGACGTTTGACTACTTATACGCAATTGTGTGCTCAAAAACTTCGTGTTCGCACACGCATTCATCCCTCTTGAGGGAGGGAAAACAGAACCCGCCGCGTGCTGTGGGTCGACCCCCGGTGTCAGCGTTCGTCGAGTCGGCGTCGAGCCTCGTCGACCGTCAGCGGGACGGGCTCGTCGCCGTCGAACAGCCGGACCACCTGCGGTGGTCGGAGGTTACAGTCGGCCAGCAGTGACGTGTCGGTGAGGATCTCCCGTGTCGACCCCGAAGCGACTACCGAGCCACTGGCATCAAGCAGCAGCACCCGATCAGCGAGGTGAGGAAGCAGTTCGGTTTCGGGCGTTGAGGTGACGAGTGTGACGCCGTCGGCCGACAGCTCGGCGAGGAGCTCCAGGATCTCGCCGCGGTTGGCCGCGTCGACGTTGCTCAGCGGCTCATCGAGCAACAGTACCTCGGGCTCGACGGTCAGCGCGCTGGCAAGGGCCGCCCGCCGCTGTTCGCCGCCGCTGAGCCGGAACGGCGGTTTCGAAAGGAGCCCAGAGAGCTCCAGCCGCTCGGCGACCGCCTCGACCCGGCGGTCGACATCCCGCTGCGGGGTGTCCTGCTGGGTGGGACCGTAGGCCAGATCCTCCCTAACGGTCGGGTTGAACAGGTAGTCGGCGGGGTTCTGGGTGAGCACGCTCAGCCGGTCTCGTACCGAGTCAGCGTTGGTCGTCTCGCCGAAGTAGCGGACCGATCCCGCATCCGGGTCGATCAGGCCGCCGAGGAGTTGGAGGAGCGTGCTCTTGCCGGCCCCGTTCGGCCCCAGCAGCGCGACCCGCTCGCCACGCTCGATGGAGACGTCGATGCTGTCGAGCGCCACTGTTCCGTCGGGATACGTATAGCACAGATCGGTTGCCTCGATCACCGGCTCGGGGTCGGCCGGATCGGTCTGCACCGAACTGCCGTCAGCGTCGACGGAAGGGTCGCCGCCGTCAATCATGCGACGATCACACCGACGACGGTCACTGCGACGATCAGCCCGAAGGCGAGATCGGCCCGGCCGAGTCGAGTGGGCGGCCGGTGGGGGGTGCCGCCGGTGCCGCCGCGGGCGCGGGCGGCCCGGCCGACGCGTTCGCCGCGTTCGAGGCTTCGCAAAAGAAAGGTCCCGACGAAATTCCCCGAATCGCGCCACGTCCGCCGGAGATCGGGCTCGGCGAGCCTTCGGCTCCGGCGGGCCCGAACCATCCGTTCGAGTTCGGCGAAAAAAACCAGCAGATACCGGTAGGTGATCGCCAACAAGAGCACGGCGATCCGGGGCACACGGAGCCGGTCGAACCCCGACAGCAGCGTCGAAAACCGGGTCGTCAACAACAGCAGCGAGAGGAAGCCGACACAGGCCGCGACCCGGACCGTAAACGTCGCCACGTAGTCGACGCCCGCGACCGACAGCGGCAGTGTGGCGAGCCGCGGGCCGTCCATCAACACTGCCTGTGGGGCGACGACGACCGCAGCAACGAGGGGCGGACCAGCCAGTCGACCGAGGAACGTCCGAAGCGGAATCCGCGAGGCGACCGCCAGCAGCACCGACAGGACGACCAGTGGGCCGACGGTCCGCAGTTCTTGCTGGATGACCGTCACAACCACGAGCGCGAACACCCCAACAACCTTCAGGCTCGGCGCGACCGCCTGCAGGAGTCCTTTTCGGATCGGCAGCTCCTCGATGAGCAGGAACCACTGTGCCCGGGCGGCAATCGCTGCGACCGTCCGGTCGAGCACGTCAGTCCGCATCCGGATCGGTGCCGAGCAGCCGACCGATCGCCCCGGCAACAACGAGCGTCAGCGCCGTCCCGACGACCGCCGAGACGAAGGTGCCCGGTGCTGCTCCGAGTCCGGCCACGCCGTAGTCCGGCATCAGGGCGATCTCGACGGCTTCGACGCTACCAGTTGCCCCGGTGGCTTCGGCCGCGTTTTCGAGGGGCTCGGCGTAGCCGACCGCTCCGGCCGCCCAGCCGAAGACGGGTGCGAGCAGCGTCAAGGCGACCAGCACCGCCAGTGCACGTGGTAGCCAGTTGGGGAGGGTATCGCTCACGAGAGGCTCACCTCCGCGTCGGCGGTCGGCCGGAGGTCGGGCCGGGCCTCCGCGAGGAAGCGGTAGACGACTGCCGTGATGGCCCCCTCGATGAGACCGAGGACGAGGTGGCCGATGCCCATGATCGACAGCGTCGTCAGCAGTTGGTACTCGAAGGCCGACGACAGGCCGAGTTGGAGCCCCGCGGTCAACGCGCCCGCAGTGATCCCCAGCCAGCCCGCGGCGAACGCCGCCCGGTACTCGCCGTAGGGAGCGAGCAGTCGGTAGAGCCCGTAGCCGACGTACACCTCGACGATCGCCATGTTGAACACGTTCGCCCCCAACACGAGGAGGCCGCCGTCGCCGAACACCAGCGCCTGGATCGTGACGACGGTCGCCACACACAACGAGCCGAGATGCGGCCCCAGGAGGATCGCCGCGAACGCGCCGCCGACGAAGTGGGCGCTCGTTCCGCCGGGAATCGGCCAGTCGAGCATCTGTGCGGCGAAGATGCCCGCGGCGACTACACCTAACAGCGGGGCGCGACTCTCGGGAACGGTTCGACCGACACGTCTGGCGGCAAGGCTTAGTATCGCCACCGAGAGCGCGCCGAACAGCACTGCAAGCCCGATATCGATGTATCCGTCCGGGATATGCATATCCGACATATTTCCGCACCTGCAAATAATACTTTGGTATCGCGCAGTATTATTGGCCCGGAGTAGCCATTCATAAGCAGTGAGGCACTATTGGTGAACGTATGAACGACATCGACCGCATCAGCCTCACGCTCCCGTCGACGATGGCCGACCGCCTCGACGGCATCGTCGCCGACTGGGAGTACGACAGCCGGTCGGAAGCGATCCGGGACTCCTTGCGGGATTTCTTTACGAACTACCAGTGGGAAGCCGGCGGCGAGGCCCCCCATCACGGCACGATCGTCGTCGTCCACGACCACCACGTCGACGGACTGGCTGACGACCTCCAGACGATCCAACACGAGATGGCCGAGGTGATCACTTCCGTCCAGCACATCCACCTCTCGCATGACGCCTGTATGGAGACGTTGATCGTCAACGGCCCCGGCTGGGAGATCACCGAGCTGGCCAACCGGCTGCGGGCGCTCAGTGGCGTCCAGCAGGTCAAAGTCATCGTCGTCGACGAACAGCACTGACCACAACCGACAGCGATCCGAGTCCACGTTCGGCCACCCCCGAGACCCAAGCCACCAGCGCCAGCCAGCGGTCGACGACGTGATCAGCCCCCTGGTGCGCGGGGGGTCTGAAGACTGCGATTGGCTCGCAGTTTCGGCCGCCTCAACGTGTAATTACATGTTATTAAATTTAATTACTGGGGCCGTATCTTGATTTTTTGAATATTTAGGCTCAATAGTGAATGTACATACAGACAGCAGTGAACAGACAAGTAGAAATTAGCTATATAGCCCATATATAAGGAAATACAAACACCTACAATTCATCCATAGAATATATTTTGTTAGGCGATACTGACTGAAAACATTTATATATATCACCCATGTGCACCATTTTGTCGAATATGAGTAGACGAACGATGTCAAAACGAACTGACCAAGCCGAATCTGCACACAATTTTGCCGATCCGATTGGTGATCTTCAATGAACTCGGATCGTATCTCTCGCCGCTCGGTACTGGCGGCGGCCGGGACCGGCCTCGGTGTCTCGATTGCTGGCTGTTCGGGCGGCGGTGGCGGCAGCAGCGGCCCGACCGTGGGGATTCTGGAGGATCGCTCGGGGAACTTCCAGCTCAACGGGACCTCGAAGTGGCAGGCGACGCGACTCGCCATCGAGGAGATCAACGAGGAAGGCGGGATTCTCGGCGAACAGGTCGAAATCGTCGACCCCGACCCACAGTCTGACAATCAGCGCTACCAAGAACTCACCGAGCGGCTCATTCTGCAAGACGAGGTCGACGCGCTGTGGGCGGGCTACTCCAGCGCAACGCGTGAGGCGATCCGGCCCATTATCAACGAAAACGACCAGCTGTACTTCTACACCACCCAGTACGAGGGCGGTGTCTGTGACAGCACGATTTTCCCCGTAGGCGCGACCGCCCGCCAACAGCTGGGAATCGTTACGCCCTACTTGGCCGACCAGTACGGCGAAGACATCTACATCATCGCCGCCGACTACAACTTCGGCCAACTCTCTGGGGACTGGGTGAACGTCCTCGCCCAGGAGAACGGCTACAACGTCGTCGGCGAAGAGTACATTCCGCTTTCGGAGACCGACTTCTCGTCGGTCATCAACCGCATCCAGCAGGAGGACCCCGACTTCATCATGTCGATGCTCGTCGGTGCGAACCACGAGAATTTCTACGACCAGCGGGCGACCAACGATCTGGATATCCCGATCGGGACGTCGACGGCGATGGCCCAGGGCTTCGAGCACAAACGCTACGACCCACCAGCGCTGACCGACGTCTTCTGCGGCGTCAGCTACATGGAAGAACTGGGCGACCTCCGCGAGGGAGAGAACCTCGTCGAGGACTTCTACAGCCGGTGGCCGGACGCGAACTACCTCAACCAGGAGGCCCAGAACAACTACTTCTCGGTGTACCTCTGGCGGGATGCCGTCGAAGAGGCAGGCACCTTCGATCAGGAGGCCGTCATCGAAGTGCTCGAACAGGGTCGGGATATCAGCGCGCCCTCGGGCGAGCTGACCCTTGACGGTGCGACCCACCACATGGAACACGAGATGCGCGTCGCACGGGCCGACGAGAACCACGAGATCTCCTTCGATGGCCAGCGTCGCATCGAGCCGAGCTTCCTCCGCGAAGAGGTCGAAGGCGGTGCGGGCTGTGACCTCCGCGAGGAAGACAAGACGACCCAGTACGTCCCAAGCGACGTCTACAACGTCTAAGGAGCACCAATGAGCATCTGCATACAAACACCAAGCCATTGGAGGTCGGGACACCGTGTTTGAGTCGGTAGCGATGCCGCTGCAGTCGACGTTCGACAGTCTGGGAGCGCTGTTCTTCCAGTTCCTCAACAGCTTCGGCTTCATCGTCTTGGCAACGGTTGGACTGGCCATCATCTTCGGGATGATGGGCGTGATCAACCTCGCCCATGGCGAGTTCATTCTGATCGGCGTCTACGGCACTGCACTGCCGTACCACGCAGGCCTGCCGCTGCCGCTGGCGATGGTCGTCGGCGTGCTGGTCACGACCGTCTTCGGAGTCATCGTCGAGCGGACCATCGTTCGGCACTTCTACGACCGACTGCTGGACTCGATGGTCGCTACGTGGGGGCTCAGCCTCATCGTAGCCCAACTGCTGTTGATCATCTTCGGCTCCAGTCTCGACAGCATCTCGACACCGCTGGGGAACATCAGCTACGGACCGTTCTCCTCGTCGATCTACCGGAGTATCCTGCTGCCGATGATCGCTATCCTCGTGCTCGTCGGGCTTTATGTGCTGTTTACCCGAACCGAGTTCGGCATCAAAGCACGCGCGACGATCAAGGATCCCGAGACGGCACGGGCGATGGGAATCGACACCGACCGGATGTACGTCATGACGTTCGCCATCGGTTCGGCACTGGCCGGGCTGACCGGCGCGCTCTCGGCACCATCGCTGGGGTCGATCACCCCGAACCGCGGCGGGACGTTCCTTGTCGAAGCGTTCGTTGCTGTCGTCGTTGGTGGACCCTCGGTTATTGTCGGGACGCTCTCGGCTGCTGGAGTCCTGAGTGTGTTCAACGCTACCGGGAGCTTCTTTGTCGACACCTTCTTCGGACAGATGCTGATGCTCTCGGTCGCCATCCTCGCGCTTCGGCTGCTGCCGGAGGGGATCACCGGCTACGTTGAATCGTGGCGGCGACGCCGGAGGGCCGAAGAATGAGCGAACGGAACGCCGAAAGCCTCGTCGACCGCGTTCGCGGTCGGCTCGAAGGGCCAAATACGCTGGGCAACTCCACGACGTTCTGGATCGGCTTTGTCGTGGCTGTTGCGGCGCTTGCAGCCTATCCACAGGTAACTGATCCGTACACCGCCTTGCAGACCTCGCGATACTTCGCACTCGCGTTTTTGGCGATCAGCCTCTGTTTCGTCTGGGGCTACTGCGGTGTGCTGAGCTTCGGGCAGGTGGCGTTTTTCGGCATCTCGGCCTACACGTTCGGCACCATTGGCATCAACTTCGCGTCAATGACAGGAGCCACTGCGGGGCTGTTCGGCGCAGTCATCGTCGGGACGCTGGCAGCCGCGGTCTTGGGCTACTTCATGTTCTACGGGGGTGTCCGTGACGTCTACGTCACGATCATGACGCTCGTCGTCGCCCTCGTATTGAACACGTTTATGGGCCAGACTGCCGGCAGCGAGTGGGCCATCGGCGCAGCCCGACTCGGCGGGTTCAATGGGATGACAAACATTCCAAACCTGACGTTCGGAATTGGTGAGGCCGGAATCGTCTTCCAGACGGTCGGCTTCTACTACGCCGTACTGTTCGCGCTCGTGGCGACCTACCTCGGACTTCGGGTCTTGTTGAACAGCTCCTTCGGGATGACGATGGTCGCCGTCCGTGAGGACGAGGAACGAACCGCGACGTTCGGCTACAACGTTCCGTTCATCAAACTCGTCGTCTTCACCATTGGCGGCGGCCTCGCCGCGCTCGGTGGCGTCTTCTATGCCAGTTGGGGCAACTACGTCGACCCCAGCGTGTTCAGCATCGCCTTTGCGGCCTTGCCGGTCGTCTGGGTGAGCATCGGCGGCCGCGAGTCGCTGTTGGGCGCTATCGGCGCGACGCTGCTGATCGAGCGGATGCGAACCGGGCTCTCCAGCGGGATCGGACCCGTCGGCCCGGAGTGGGCGCTGGTCATCGTCGGCGGACTCCTGCTCGGCGTCATCCTGTTCATGCCGGCCGGAATCGCACCGACACTTAACGACCTCAAAGACAGCCTGCTGGAGCAGCGGTCGAGTCGGTCGCCCTCTAGCAGCCCAACGGAGGAATCAGTCGAATGAGCACCCCACAGGACATCAACGCACGACAGAAGCCCGCAGTCGCCACGACTGGCTCCGGCAGGGATGCCATCTTGGCGACCAGACAGCTAACCAAGAACTTCGGCGGGCTGACCGCCGTCGACGACGTCGACTTCGAGGTCAACGAGGGCGAGATCCGGTGTCTCATCGGCCCCAACGGCGCTGGCAAGTCCACGCTGCTCAACCTGATCACGGGCCAGCTCTCTGCCAGCGAGGGCGACGTCTACTTCGACGGCGTCGACCTCACCGACCTCGATCCCCACGAGCGGATCGACACCGGTCTCAGCGTCAAGTTCCAGTCGCCACACGTCTACGAGAACCTCTCGGTCAGGCGGAACCTGAAGGTACCGCTCCAACGGACCGACCGCGATATCGACCGCGTGCTGGCCGAAACGCTCGACCGGATTTCACTCACTGAGGAGGCCGACACTCCGGCCGGTGATCTCTCACACGGCCAACAGCAGCGACTGGAGATCGGGATGGCGATCACCCTCGATCCCGAACTAATGTTGCTCGACGAGCCGGTCGCCGGCATGTCGGTCGACGAGACCGCCGACGTGGCCGCGCTGATCCGCTCGCTGCACGACGACGGGATGGCGTTTCTGGTCGTCGAACACGACATGGAGTTCGTCCGTGAGATCTCCGAGCAGGTCACGGTGCTGAATCAGGGAGCGGTGTTCCGACAGGGTCCCATCGAGGAGATCGAGACCGACGAGGCCGTTCGCCGGATCTACCTGGGTGAGGATGCATGAGCCTGTCTGTCACCGGCCTCGAGGCTGGCTACGACGGGACGCCGATCCTCCACGAGGTCGACTGCACCGCCTCGGAGGGCGAGATCGTCGGCATCATCGGCCGCAACGGTGTCGGTAAGACGACGCTCCTGAAAGCAGTCATGGGACTTCTTGAGCCTGAAGCCGGGAGCGTCCAGTTCAACGGCGAGGATATCACCGCCGAATCAGCCGACGGCCACGCCCGCCGTGGGATCGGCTACGTCCCGCAGGGCAGAGACGTCTTTGCTGGCCTGACCGTCAAGCAGAACCTCCTGATTGGCGAGAACATCGGCACGGGCGAGGAGACGCTCTACGACCGAGTATACGAGTACTTCCCGATTCTCGAAGAGCGAGCCGATCAGGACGCCGGGACCATGAGCGGCGGCCAACAGCAGATGCTCGCCATCGGGCGGGCGCTGGTCGGCGATCCCGACCTCTTGCTCGTCGACGAACCCTCCGAGGGCGTCCAGCCGTCGATTGTCCAGTCGATCACCGAGGACCTCAAGCGAATCAACGAGGATCTGGGAACGACGATCCTCTTTGTCGAGCAGAACCTCTCGGTGATTCAGGGCCTCGCCGACCGGTGTTACGCGATCGACCACGGGAAGATCGTCGACGAACTCGACGGCGACGAGTTGGCCGACCGCGGGCAGCTCGAAGAGTATCTCGTCGTCTGATCCGGTCCACTCTTTGTGTCAGTTTTCAGTGTAGAACCGTAGCCGCAGCTCTCGTTCGTCGACCGGTCGGCCGACTCAGTTGCGAGCGATAGCTGTTGCTTGTACGGTGAAAAACGAAAGAGAAAGCCCCGGATTAGCGGGCTGCGGCGGCGACGCGTTCGCGTTCTTCCTTCTGGTTGATCGCGTACGCCCCAACGTCGTAGTCGGCCGCGCCGGTGAGCTGTTGGGCGAGCGCCTCGGCGGCACTCGTCGACGATTTGTAGCTCGCGTTCTTCGTGCCCTGGGCGATGAACTTCAGTGCCTCGTCGACCCGTCGCTGTGGGGCGACGTCGACGGCCTTGGGCACCGAGATACCACCGTACTTGAGGCGGACGGTCTCCTCGCGCGGGGCGGCGTTCTCGACGGCGGCAACGAGCACTTGGATGGGGTTCTCGTCGGTCCGCTCGTGGACCTGCTCGAAGGCCTCGCGAACGATGTTGGTCGTGCGCTGCTTCTTGCCGGTGTTTTCCTCGGTCTGCATCAGGCGGTTGATGAGCCGCTCGACGATCGAGATCTCGCTTTTCTCGAACTGTTTCGAGGCGTGTCGACCCATCGTGTGAGCGATCGGCGTGACGTTCAGGTAGCGCTTGGTCGAGGGGTCGTCGTACTCGATCTCGCCGACCTCCCAGACACCGAACAGCTGTGCGCTCTCGACTGTGTCGTCGCTCTCTTCGGCTTCGGCTGCTTCGGCTGCTTCGGCGTCGACTTCGTCTGCGTCTTCGGGGGCGTCGGATTCGCTCTCGGACATTATCGCACCGGTTTCTCGGCGTTACCGCGAACGAGTTCGATCATCGAGACGCCGTTTACTTTCTCGACTTTGTAGTTGACACCCGAAAGGTCGCCCATTGCGCGACCCTTCGCGCCACCGATCCCTGCGATCGTGACCTCGTCGTGTTCGTCGATAAAGGAGATGGCACCGTCACCAGGACAGAAGGCGGTGACCTGCTTGCCGTTCTTGATCAGCTGAACACGAACGCATTTTC
>Ga0102936_1000509_pt1 | contig 15446 bp, 13 predicted proteins | sample SalPon2_A_H2O_MG_FD_78502 | JGI IMG/M metagenome (GOLD analysis project Ga0102936, IMG submission 78502) | Salt pond water microbial communities from South San Francisco under conditions of wetland restoration - Salt Pond MetaG R2_A_H2O_MG | ecosystem: Environmental > Aquatic > Non-marine Saline...
AAAGCCATCTCGCGCACCGCACAAAAAGCTGTCTCGCTGAGCGGAGCGAAGCGAGGCTCGTGAGGCGCGTGCGCGCCTCACGGTGGATCAGGAAGATCCGCCGGCTCGTGGGTGATCAGCCCAGTTGAAAAATAGAGAAGGGTTCGACGGCTACAAATCTCCACCCTCTACGAGTCGGCAAACCCTCCCAGAATCCCACCGATAGCTACAACAGCCGCACCGATCACGTTCATACTGATTCCCGAATACGTGACTGTTAATGGCTGAACGATCAGAAGGACTGCGATAACGATCGCTGCAGTACCTAGCGGCTTCGGGTTGACCATTTTTAAAAGATTCCGAAGCCGCCATCCTCATCCCAACCCTCACGGTACTCGTTGAGAGTCTCCCTCACATAGGAAGCGGAGCAATCGCAGTCGGCTGCGATTTGGTTCGGATCGGTAATACCGAAATCGTACTGCTCCAGAATATGGTCCTGTAGTTTCGTGGTATCCTTACTGCGGTCGTCAAACATAATCTGACCTGAAAACGAGTCCTCATAAAGTTTGTGGCGAGTGACATATGCAGCCGATGAGACCGTCATAGAAGGCTGCCCACACGAAACAGAAATCGCTCAGTTCAGGTGAGTTACCTACCGCGAGCGACCGCAGGGAGCGAGCGGGCCAAGGAGGCCCCGGAGAGGGAGTTCACGAGAACCGAGGTTCTCGTGAGCCAACCAGAACGCGAAGCGTTCTGGTGATGACGCCGCGCTTTTGACCGAGCTTTCGCCAGCGAGTGAGCGGGGCGGGACCGGAGGTCCCGCTGGCAGCCGGGCGAAGCCCGGCGACGAAGCGAACGAGCGCAGCAAAAGGTCGTTATTCGTCACCGGGCGCGACGCCGCGCCGCGACGATTCCAGCGAGATGTCGAGATCGTCCAGCAGTTCCTCGGCTTCCGCGCGCTTCTCCTGGTGATCCTCGAGGAATTCGGCCATCAACTCCGCGGCCTGTTCCTTGCACCCGCCGCAGAGCCGCTCGCCGCCGACGCACTCGTCGTAGACCCGCTTCGCGAACTCGTCGTCGTCGCCAGCGAGTAGGTAAGCGTACAGCTCGTAGACCGGACACTCCTCGGCCTCGCCGCCGAGTTCGCGCTGCTCCTCGGCCGTGTCGCGCCCGCCGGTGGTCGCGGCCTTCACTTTGTCGTAGCCCTCCTCCGGATCGTCGAGCAGCGAGATGTGCGACGCCGGGATCGACGACGACATCTTGCCGCCGGTCAGCCCGGTCATGAACCGGTGATAGATCGACGAGGGCGCGACGAACCCGTAGCCGCCGTGGTCGAGTTCGATCTCGCGGGCGAGCTCCTCGGCCGCCTCGCGGTCCAGGTCGAACGCGTCGACGTGGGCGTCGTACCGGCGCTTCTCGCCGTCGATCGCCTCGATCAGCGCCTCGAACGCGTCGTCGGTGGCGTTGGCGTCCAGGAACCGAACCCGGGGGCGGAGCGGCTCCATCCCGGCGTTTTCGAGTTTGTCGGCCGCCGACTCCAGGGCCGAACCGTCGACGACGACGCCGAGGGCGTCGAGCGCGGCGTCGTCGGCGCCGCGCAGCCACGCCGCGGCTTCCTCGCACCGCGGCTGGTTGGGGTCGTCGGCGTACGCCTCCCGGTTCCCGTGGACCGCGGCGACCAGCGGCCGCTCGGCGTCGGTGAGCTCGAAGCTCGCGTACGCCTCGGTGACTTTGAAGTACCGCATCCGCGCGGCGAGGTCACGGGCGAACCGGACGTGGGGGTCCTGGTCGGGACCCACCGGGATCACGGTGGGCTTCGGCTCCTCCAGCTGGGGGTAGAGGATGTCCGCCATCTGGGTCACCACCGACTGCATGTGCGAGACGTTGGTCTCGCCGTCGAAGCCGTAGATGCCCTGGAACTCCGAGAAGTTGGCCTTCGACCCCAACTCGAACGCCAGATCCTGGAGCTCGCGGTTGTCCGACTGGCGGTAGAGCTCGCCCGCCTCCGGATCGAATCCCAGCGCCAGCAGGCTCAGGAGGTAATCACGGGCGTGCTCGTCGATCGCCGCCCACGTCATCCCGCGGGCGGCGTGCGCCTCGAGGTCGGCGATCAGGCCGTAGGCGTCGGCGCCCTGCTGCTGGTGCCACACGATCTCGTCGAAGACCAGCTTGTGGCCGATGTGGGGGTCGCCGGTGGGCATGAATCCCGACAGCACCGCGGCGTCGCCACCCTCGCGGAGCGCGTCGGCGACGGGGGTGTAGTCGCGGTGGCCGAAGATGACCCCGCGGCGCATCAGGTAGTGGGGGCTCGGAACCTCGGGGAGGATGTCGTCGAACTCCCCGATCCCGAACTCCTCGAACAGGCTCCGGTAGTCCGAGACCGTCGACGACCCCCACGGGTCGAGGGCGACGTCGTCGGCGCCGGGCGCCGCATCCGTCCCGCCGTCGGCACCGCTCTCGGCGCCGCCGTCGGGTGCGATCGATCGGCCGTCGTCGGCCGGGGCACGGCCGGGTCCGTCCTCCGTGGGGGCGTCGTGATCTCGTGTCATGGCGTGAGCCGGGCTACGGAGAGCCAGCGTATCCGACCGTTGGCCGCGGTGCGCGCAAAAACCATTCGCTTCCGGACCCCGCCCGCCAGCCGCACGTCCAGGGAGAGGTCTCGCGGGTGGAGGGTGTGATCGGGGCCGACCACCCGCACGAGGTCCGTGGAGTGGCCCAGCGAGTCGACGCCGTCGAACGCGTCGTACACCCGGAAGTCTGCGCCGAACTTGAACCCGCTCTTCGGGATCACGCCGCGGTCGCGAAGCGCGGCGTAGACCCGCAGCCGGCGGTCGAACCGCTCGCCCTCGACGGCCTGGCCGCGGTCGGCGACCGGCACGGGATCGGCGTCGAGGACCCCCCGCTGAGCGAGGTACGCCGCCTCGACCAAGGAGAGCTGGAGCGGCCCCGAGTCGGCGTTGCGGCCGAACAGCCGCTGGCCGTAAAAGCCGCATTCGTAGAGTTCGTCCGCGGCGTAGCACACGACGCGGTCGTCGAGCAGGTCGGCGTCGATCGACTCGGGGAGGTTGAGGTCGGGGAGCGTGCCAGGTGCATCGTCTGTGGCGCCGATCTCGGGGTCGGCGTCGGTGTCGAAGTAGGTGAGCTCGCCGTCCTCGTCGACCACCGCGAGCACGACCCCCCCGAGCGACGCCGGCGCGACCGCGTCGCGTTCGCCCACCACGCGGATCCGGTAGGCGACCGCGTCGTCCCACGGCCCCTTCCCGCGAGGGTGGACCACGAAGTCGACCGATGAGCGGGTGCGGTCGGTCGCCCGCGTGCGGGCGGGCGCGCCACCCGGTTCGGGGTCGTCGCCGCCGTTGCCCGTCGCGGCCGCGTCTTCGGCGCCCGCAGCGTCCGTGGTCGCGTCTCCGACGTCTGCGGCGTCGACGCCGGGCCACGCCTCGCGGGCGGGCGAGAGGTAGAATCCCCGATCGCGGAGGTCCTTGTACACGGTGAAGCGGAGCGCGGTCCCGGTTCGGGCGAGGAACGCCCGGAAGTCGAGGCGGGCGGCGTCGGGCCCTGCGTCCGACCCCGATCCCGACGCGTCGACGACGGCGTCCAGGTCTCCCCGAGAGAGCAGGTGGGCCGCCTCGACGGGCGCGAGCTCGATCCGGTTGCGATCGAGCGGGCGGCCGTATCCGTGGGCGTCGTGGAACCGCTGTCTGGCGTCGCCGCCCACGCGAACCACGCCGTCGGCCAGTGTCCCGTCCATACCGTGGGTGGTGCCGGCGGCGGCATAGGGGCTGCGGTGTGACCTGCCGACCCGCCAACCCGCCGGCCCGGCGACGGATCTCGGAGCTGATCAGTCCGCCCGCGCCGACGGCAGCGTGAACGGCTGCCACCCCGAGGGCTGCCCGTCGAGCCCGCGGATCCGGAGTTCGCCGTCGGCGTCACCCTCCGGCTCACGCACGTCGATCCGGGCGTCGGCGACCTGGCTGAGGGTGTTCACGGTCCGGGGCTCGTGGGTGGCGGGGTCGATGGTGAACGCCCCCAGCCCGCCGGCGCTGTCGATCCGGCCCGAGAGCGTCTGGGCGAACTGGAACAGCTTCCGGAGGTCGACGTACATCGACAGCGACGAGAGGCTGATCAGGCCGGTCCGGACCCGACCGCCCTCGACCGCGCCGTACAGCGACTCGTACAGCGCGGAGAACTTCATACCAATCCCGGTCAGGTCGCTCTGCGTGGAGACGTACTTCACCTGGACGTTCGACACCGACCGGCCGATGTCCTGGCCGCTGCAGTCGATCACGCCCACCCGCGAGCGGTCGAGCCCCGGAACGGTCCGCCGACACGATTCGAGCAGCTTCGTGCAGGTCTCGTTGGTGGCGATAAACAGCGCCCCCTCACCCTCCCGGGTCCCGCCGCCCACCATGGACTCCGTGAGCTCCTCGACGTTACTGAACGCGGGCCCGGCGACGATGACGGTCGACCCCGCGGGGACCGGCTCGAGCGGGAGCCACTCGGGGAAGCCGTAGGCGGAGTCGGGCCCGTGGCTCATCGGCGCCCCCCGTCGGCCGCCGCCGGGCCGGTCCGCAGCTCGATGAGCTCCATCGCGACGGCCGCCAGATCCCGCAGGTACGCCTCATCGGCCGGCGAGAACGACCGGGGCTCGTCGTCGTACACGCACAGCGACCCGATCGCCAGTCCCGCGGGGGTGACAAGGTTCGCGCCGACGTACGCGTGGATTCCCATCTCCAGGAGCGTCTCGCTCCGGGACTCGAATCTGGGGTCTTCGGTCACGTCCTCGACGGTCATGACGCCGCGATCCTCCAGGATCGTGAACGTGCAGATGGAGTCCTCCCGGTCCATCGCCTCCCACCCCTCGGCGTCGCCGTAGCACGCCAGGAAGTCCTGACTGTGTTCGCCGATGATGTTCACCGAGGCCTGGTCGGCGTCGAAGTAGGCGGCCGCGACGTCGGTGATCCGCTCCAGCGACGACACCAGCCCCTCGCTATCGAGGCCGTCGTCCTCGCTATCGAGGCCGTCGTCCTCGCTGTCGCGGCCGTCGTCCTCGCTGTCGAGGCCATCGTCCTCGCTGTCGCGGCCGTCGTCCTCGCTGTCGAGGTCGTACGAGCGGAGCGCGGCCAGCCGCTCGGCCTCGGTCTGCGGCACCGGGTAGGTGGTCTGGGGCTTGGTCTCGACGGTCGTCCGGACCAGCCCCGTCAACCGCTCGGCGCCGAACGCCGACCCCTTCCCGACGTACTCGGTGATCGCCCCCCGGAGTTCGTCGGTGGCGATCGTGTCGGGGTCGACGTCGGTGTAGAGCACGCACCCCGCGTCCGGACACGTGTCGCGGGCCGCGGTGATGACGTCGAACCCCGTCCCGTCCGGGAGGGTGTACTCGGTGACGACCGCGGCGGTGTCGGTCGTGAGGGCGGCGTCGGCCTCGGCCACCGTTCCGGCGGTCACGATCTCGATGCTCGGGCCGGGCGCCTCGAACTCCGCCCGGAGCGCGTCGACCGTCTCGGTCCGGGCGTCGTCGTCGGGGTCGACACAGAGGATGCGGCGTGCCATCGTAGTACGCCCGAGCTATCACCGGGAACCGGTATGTACATACCGGTCGTTGCGGCCGCGGAGATGTCACTGATACCGCCCTGTCGACCTCAGCGCTCCGGCATTGAACCGTCGAATCGGTCGCAGGTTCCGTCGAGACACCGCCGGCCGCGGGCGGTCTCGAACGTGGGCAGCCCGCAATCGCACTCGCCGTCGACGACGCCCGCGGGGATCGCGAACGCGGTCTCACACTCGGGGTAGGCGTCACACCCCGCGAGCAGCCGGCCGCCCCGCCGGATGATCCGGAGGGCCGACCCGCACTGGGGGCAGGCCCACTCGCGGTCGAACCGCTCCCGGACGGCGTCGTCCAGCGGTTCGCACGATCGGTCGAGGCAGACCTCGAAGACCTCGCCCGCCTCCGCGCGGATCGTGGGGAGCCCGCACGACGGACACGACTCGTCGGTGACGGTCGCGCCCGCGGGCAGCGGATACCGGACGCCGGAATCGACGCCGCGGACGTCGCCGCCGGCCCGGACCAGCGGCTCGCCGGTCTCGGGATCGGACCCGACGGGGACGCCCGCCTCCGAGACCGGGTACGTCGCCCGCCCGGAGCTCCGGTGTGAGATCACCCTGAGGACCTGGTCGCCCGCGCGGGCGACCAGCCCGAACCCCGCGTCGCCGTCGGCGGCTTCTTCTCGCGGGCCGGGGGACGGCTCCGCCGTCCCGTTCGAGGCGGCTTGGCCGCCTCGCAGCCCGCTCGAACGGCCCGAGGCGCTTTGCGCCTCGCTGTCACCGGGCGAAGCCCGGTTGCCCGAGGGACTCTGTCCCTCGCCGTCGCCGTCTGCTCGTTGCGTCCCCGACGCAGCGCCGGCCTCGACCGTCAGGGAGTCGGGGCGGGTCAGCCACGCCACGGGCTGGTAGCCGTCGGCGTCGTGGACGAGCGTCGTGCGGTCGGGCTTGACCACGACGACGACGCGGCCCCGGTGGGTGCGGGTACGCTCGCCCTCGAAGGTGGTCGTGCAGTCGCCGGCGAAGACGCGGATCGTCCCGGTGTCGGAATCGGACATACGGGGAGCCTGGCCCCGGCATCCGGTATAGACCCTCGTGCAAGGGGTCTGGTGTGATCGGTGGCGGTCCCGTCGGGTGAGCGGTCACCTCTCGATCGCGACCGTCCGGGTCGCCCGGACCGGATGCAGCGGCTGGTCGGGGACGGTCACCTCGACGACGAACTCGAGTTCGTCGGCGTCGGCGCCGAACACCCCGACCGGAAGCGTCTCCGACTCGGCGAGGTACGTCTCGGTGGCGGTCATCTCGACGCCGTTGACCGTCACGCGGATCCCGACGCTCGCGCCGCCGCCGGCGTTCCGCACCGCGACCTCGCACATTCGGCTGTCGCCGGCGGCGACGGCGTCGGGAAAGTCGCCCCACGACACGTCGATCGCGGGGAACTCCCGGGCGTTCGCCACGATCCGGTCGGCGACGCCCTCCGAGAGGCCGGCGCGCCGCAGCTCCGCGGCGCCCGCTTCGACGACCGCCGCGGGGCCGTGGAGCCCGCCGGTGGCGAGGGTGCGGGCGCGGGCGGGCCCGATCCCGTCGACCGCGGTCAGCCCGACCGCGTCGCGGGGGACGCCGTGTTCGATCCGGGCCTCGACCCGGCGGGCGAGGTTGGCGGCCCGCGGGCCGGCGAAGGCCGCGAGGAACTCGCGGAGCGCCGAGACCAGCCGGAGAGCGTTCTGCCGGATGATCCAGGCGTCCGACCGGAGGTCCGCCGGGGTGGCGTCGTCCATCGCGGCGTGGAGGATCGCGAGCACCTTCCGAGGGCCGCCCTCCAGCTCGGTCGAGATCCCCGACAGCACGTCGTCGACCGCGTCGGCCTCGGAGTTCCGCGCCGACGCGGAGTGGAACTCCGCCGCGCCCGCGACCCCCTCCAGGATGTCGTCGGCGGAGATGGTCTCCCGTCCGGCGAGGTCGTGGAACCGCGCCGCGGTCTCCAGGCGGAGGTAGTACTTCGAGGCCAGCCGCCCCAGCGTCGTCCCGCCGACCGAGAGGTCCTCTCCCATCTCCACGAACCCGCGGTCGACCAGCGTTTCCAGCGTCTCCCGCACCCGGTCGCGGAGCGTGTCGAAGGCGTATGCGTCGGGCTTCGACCGCGCGCGCTGGTAGTAGAACGTGGTTTCGAGCCACGCCATCACGTCGTCGAGGCCGCGGATGGTCCCCATCGCGATCTCGGCGTTGAGGTGTGAGTCCAGGTCCTCCGCCAGCCGCGACTCGATCTCCTTGCCCTCCCGGAGGAGCCGCCGGTACTTGTCGGCCTCCGAGCGGTCGCACACCACCCACCCGTAGCCGACGTCGTCGTATCCCGGCCGACCCGCGCGCCCGAGCATCTGGAGGATGTCGAGCGGCGACATGTCCACCTCTCCCTCCAGCGGGTCGTGGTACTTGGTGTCGCGGATCACGACACACCGCGCGGGGAGGTTCACTCCCCACGCGAGCGTCGACGTGGAGAACAGCAGTTGGATCCGGCCGTCCTTGAACCACGCCTCGATCCGGTCGCGGTCGGCCTTCGAGAGGCCGGCGTGGTGGAACGCCACCCCGTCGGGAGCCCCCTTCGCGAGCGCGTCGTTCTCCAGGTTCTCGGCCTCGGTGTGGAAGTCGTAGTCGCCGCGAGCCCCCATCGGGACGTCGCGCTCGGCGATCTCGTCTCTGGCCTTGCCGGCGGCGCGAACCGCGTCCTGCCGGGAGGAGACGAACACCAGCGCCTGGCCGCCGTCCCGGAGGTGCTCCTCCGCGAGGTCCAACGCGCGGTAGAGCCGGCGGTACTTGTCGGCGAAGGAGTTGTCGCCGTGGGCGTAGGTCTTCACGTCGGAGTGAAGCTTCACCGGGCGGTACGCCTCCCCGAACTCGAAGGTGGTCTCCGGCGGGGCGTCGAGCCACGCCGCCACGTCGTCGATGTTGGGCATCGTCGCCGACAGCGCCACGACCCGGGGGTCGCACAGCCGGCGGAGCCGCGAGACCGTGACCTCGAGGACGCCGCCGCGGGCGTCGGAGTCCAACAGGTGGACCTCGTCGATGACACAGCAGTCGATGTCGGTGATGAACGTGTACCGCGCGGAGTCGTGTTTCCGCGTGGCGGAGTCGGTCTTCTCGGGGGTCATTACCAGGATGTCCGCGCGCTCCGCGCGCCGGGGGTTCAGATCCCGCTCGCCGGTCACGACGTACACCGAGTAGCCGAGGTCCTCGAAGCGCTCCCACTCGGCTTCCTTCTCGTTGGTGAGCGCCCGCATCGGCGCCACGAACAGCGCCGTCCCGCCCCGCTGCAGGGTCCGACAGATGGCGAGTTCCGCGAGCGCGGTCTTCCCGCTCGCGGTCGGGGCGGCGGCGACGACGTTGTCGTCGGACTCCAGGATGGCGGGCGCAGCCTCCCGCTGCATCCGGTTGAACTCCTCGAACCCGAACGCGTCGGCGAACTCCGGGAGGACCTCCGCGACCTTCACGCGACGCACCTCCGGGACGGCGGTCGGGAGAGCGAACCCGTCAGGCGTGCCGAGGGCGGTGTCGACGCCGCGGGCGAGCGGGCGGGACGGCGCGGCGACGGGAAGCGAGTCATACGAGCCACCGGGGACTCCGGGGGGAAAGACGTTTCTCCATCGCTCGGGGTCGGGACTCCGGTGGGCGTGGCGACGAGACACTCACCGTCTGGAACGTCCGGACAGACCGATCCGACCGGGACGGCCTACGAATCAGTCAGCTATGCTCGTCGATCCAGCGACACCACGCGTGGAAGTCCTCCGCGCCGCACTGGTCGGCGATCGACTGGAGGGTACCGGTCGGGATGCTGTCTTCGGACTTCATCGGAACGGAGACGACGCGAACCTCGTCTGTGTCGGGCGATTCGTAGCGCATCTTCAGGTGGCTGCCCTCCCGGGCGACGCGCTCGTATCCGAAGTCGTGGAGTACGGACGCGATCTCGTGTCCGGAGAAGTTCGTCCGGACCATTCACTGCATAAATTCGGGGAGTTCCTTGTCACCAGGGTCGGTGTCTTCGAGCCCCCACTCTTCGAGGTCGTCTTCGGTCAGGGGTTCACCGCCGCCCTCGTGAAGTTCGATCGCCTCGGCGAGCATCCGGAGAGCCTCAGCCTTCGTGTTGCCGAACGAGGCGACGCCGGTCTCCAGATCCTTCGCGGTGATCGAGCCGTCATCCTCGTGGATGAATTCGACGCCCTCCTCGTCGGGTGCATCGCGTGCGGTACTCGCCATATCCCGTATTCGAGGACTGCTCGAATAAGCGTTCTGTCGGCACACTCCCAACTGTACACGACTGGACAGCGTCGCGATGGTTTATATACGAAGCCGCGGCCACCCGGCGTATGCTGTGACGACAGCCCCGCGTCGGGCTGCGGTTGCTCGGCACGTCGACGCGGGAGCGCGGAGTGCCGACTGTCCGCTACGCGTGCGCCGAGAGGAGGTCTCCAACCCGCAGGCTTTTGCTCGGCCGCCCAAACAACGGGGTATGAGCGGCAGGCGAAAGCCCGACTGGCTGAAGATGCGCCCGCCGTCGGGGCGACAGTTCACCGACATCAAGCAGACCCTCCGCGATCGCGACCTCCACACGGTGTGTGAGGAGGCCAACTGCCCGAACATAGGGGAGTGCTGGAGCGGCCGCAACGGGCCGGGGACGGCGACGTTCATGCTCATGGGCGATCGCTGCTCCCGCGGCTGCAACTTCTGCGACGTCGAGACCGGGGGGATGGAGCCGCTGGATCCCGACGAGCCCGCGAACGTCGCGGCGGCGGTCGCGGAGATCGGGCTCGATTACGTCGTGCTCACGTCGGTCGACCGAGACGACCTGCCCGACCAGGGCGCGGGCCACTTCGCGCGGACGATCCGCGAGATCAAGCAGCGCGACCCGGGGATCCTGGTGGAGGTTCTGATCCCGGACTTCGGGGGCGACCCCGACCGCGTCCGGAAGATCATCGACGCCGGCCCGGACGTGATCGCCCACAACGTCGAGACCGTCGAGCGGCTCCAGTGGCCGGTCCGGGACCGTCGGGCGGGGTACGAGCAGTCGCTGTCGGTGCTGGAACGGGTGTCAGACGAGTCCGACGTCTACACCAAGACCAGCCTGATGCTCGGGGTCGGCGAGTACGACCACGAGGTCTACCGGACGCTGTCGGACCTCCGGGAGGCCGACGTCGACGTGGTCACGCTGGGGCAGTATCTCCAGCCCTCGCGGTCCCACCTCGACGTCTTCGACTACGTCCACCCCGACGCCTTCGAGACGTGGCGCCGGGTCGCCGAAGAGGAGCTCGGGTTCCTCTACTGCGCGTCGGGGCCGATGGTCCGGTCGTCGTACAAGGCCGGCGAGCTGTTCGTCGATGCCGTGATGCGCGAGGGCAAGACCGTCGAGGCCGCACGTCAAGAGGCGCGGGCCGCCGGGGATTGACCGCTCCGCCACCGCGACCCGCGATCCGACGGGGCCACCGCACCCAACAGTATAAGCCGCCCGCCCGTGGAATCCGGTAGTGTATGTGGGAGGCGGACAGCCGAGAGCCGACAGTACGGACGTGGTGGGCCGGATGACGCTGGGGCTGCAACTCCAGACCGAGGGGACGGGCATCACGGGATTTCTCGGGGATCTGCTGGCGAGCGTCGGGTTCCCGCCGCAACTCGCGAGCGCCGCCGCCGCGGCCGTGGTGTTCGTCGCGGTGTTCGTCGCCGCCTACGCCGTCAGCCGGCTGGTGATCGTGCCGGTCGTCGAGCGCCTCCTCGCGCGGCGGGCGGTCGACGAACACGTCCGGAAGCCCGTGGTGCTTCTGGTCAACGGGATCGCGCTGTTTTTCGGCCTCGCGCTGGCGTTTTCCATCGCGGGGTTGGGGAACATCCTGGTGGCGCTGTCGACCGTCACCGCCGCCGCCACGCTCGCGATCGGGTTCGCCATGCAGGACGTGCTGAAGAACTTCGTCGCCGGGGTGTTCATCTACACCGACGAGCCGTTCCGGACTGGCGACTGGGTCGAGTGGGAGGGCAACTCCGGGTACGTCGAAGACATCAGCCTCCGGGTGAGCCGGGTGCGCACGTTCGACAACGAGCACCTGACGGTTCCGAACTCACAGCTCACCGACGGCGTGATCAAGAACTACGACCGGAACGGGACACTCAGAGTGAAGTTCACCTTCCGGATCAGCTTCGAAGACGACATCGACGAGGCCATCGACATCATCGTCGCGGCGGCGAGGGCACAGGAGGGCGTCCTGGACGATCCGGAGCCGTCGGTGCGGCTGATCGAGATCAACGACGCCTCGTTCGGGCTCCAGAGCCGGATCTGGATCAGCGACCCCGGCCAGTCCGACTTCCTGGAGATCCGCGGCCGGTTCGTCCAGCGGGTGACCGACCGGTTCGAGGCGGCGGGGATCACCATCCCGTACCCACGCCGGACCGTCGACGGGTCGCTGGAAGGGGTCGGCGAACCGCAGTCCGCCGAGTCGGGCGACGGTGGAGACGGCTGATCGGGGGCGGCCGCGCGAGCGACACGCCGGATACGCTCCCGTCCGATCGGATGGGGGTCGCGTTCGCCCCGTCGGCATCCCCCGACGATGGCCTCGACCGGAGTGGTGAGGGTGCTGCTCCTGGTCGGCGGGTGGGCGGTGGCCGGCGGGTTCGCGACGGGAGTCGACACCCCCTACGGCTTTATCATTCGGGGGCGGAGTCGTAGCCATGCCAGGGATGGATGCCGACACCGCAGACGAGATCATGTCGGTCCGGAACGACGGCCGGCGACGGGCGCTCCTCTCGACTCTCGCGGACGGACCGGCGAGCGTGTCGGACCTGCGGGAGCTCCGGGGAGGCGACGTCGACCCGATCCTCTCCGAGTTCGCCGACAGCGGGATCGTCGAGGTCGAGGGGTCGACCTACGGGCTCACCGACTACGGGGAGCGCGTCCACGAGTACGCCACCCGGGACTGGAACCCCTCGAACGAGGGGACCAAGCGCGCGGCGACCTTCGAGATCCTCGCCGACTGCGAGTGGCACTGCTCGGCGTGCGAGCTGCCGAGCTCCCAGCCCGCGAAGGACATCCAGATGCTCCGGAAGGAGGGCTTCGAGTTCGTCCAGAACACCGGTCAGGGGCAGGGCGACTACCTGCACTGCGAGACCTGCGAGGCCACGACGTTCCACCGGAAGTTGAAGTACCCGTTCCCGACGGGGAAGTCGATCACCAGGCAGGGTATGCCCGAGTCGTTCAAGCGGCGGGTCCGGGACCTCTACGATCACCGCGACGCGTTCGACGGCTCCTCGCCGAGCACGACCTTGGAGGTCGACCACCGGGTGCCGGAGATCCGGTGGGACGAGTCCGAAGCTTTCGACTACGCGTCGATGACCGACGACGAGGTACGGGAGCACTTCCAGATCCTGACCCGGTCGCACAACCTCCTCAAGAGCCGGAAGTGCGAATCCTGCAAGGAGACCGGAACGCGCCCGCCGTTTCTCGAAGTCGAGTACTACTACGAGGGGAGCGAGGAGTACGAGGCGTCGGTGGGGTGCGTCGGCTGCGGGTGGTACAACCCGCAGGCGTGGCGGGCGTCGCTACACGCGGAACTCGAAAGCGAGTAGCGGCCTACCGGGCGGGTGGCGCGCGACCGATCACAGCCGCTCCGCGTCGGGGTCGATCTCGTGTCCCGGGAGAACGCCGGTCGACTCCAGCAGGTAGTACGCCGCGACGTACGCGAGCACGGCGGCGACGAGTCCGTTGAGCGCCGCACCGGCCACGCCGGGGATCACCTGCGGGGCCGCGACCCCCGGAACGACCTGCCCGGCGGTCAACACCGCGACCGCGGCGCCGGCGACGTACGCGAGAATCCCCGTCCACCGAACGCCCGCGAACGCCACGTCCGACATCTTCGGGACGCGCAGCCGCCAGCAGAGCAGGAAGTCCGCGATGATCACGCCGCCGAGCGGCGGCACGTACTGCGCGAGCGTCTCCAGCCACGGGATGAGGAGGCTGTCGGCGCCGACCAGCGCGAGGGCGATGCCGATCGTCCCGCCGACCAGGATGAACGGGCGCTTGCGGTCGAACTCGAAGGCCTCGCTGCCGGCGACCCCGAAGGCGTAGGCCGCGTTGTCGTTGGTGGTCCAGATGTTGAGGATCAGAGCGATCAGCCCGACCGCAGCCAGCCCCTGCGCTGCGAGCACCTCGTAGAGGTCGCCCGCGGGCGTGACGTCGTAGACCGACCCGCCGACCGCACCCGACAGGAAGAGGAAACCGTTGCCGACGAGGAAGGCCACCAGTCCCGCCCAGAAGCCGACCCGGCTGCTGGAGGCGAAACGCGCCCAGTTCGGCGCCTGCGTGCCGCCGCTGATGAACGTCCCGACGACGATCGTCACCGCGGCGGCGAAGCCCATCTCCCCGGTCCCGCCGCCGAACAGCCCGTCGATACCGCCGACGTCACCCACGGCGATTGCCATCGAGAGCAGCCCGACGATCACGAGGACCGGGACCGCCACGAACGAGAGTCGCTCCATCCCCTCGTAGCCGAAGTACGCCGTCGCGAGGTGGAAGACGCCCCAGAGCAGGATGAGCGCGGCGGTGAACGTCGGGGTGTCGAGCCCGAAGAACGTCGCCGTCGGGATCGCGACCAGGGGGATGGTGACCCCGAACCACCCAACCTGCGTGCCGCCGAGCATGAGGTCGGCGAACTTCGCGCCGCCGCGACCGAACGTGTACCGCGCGAGCAGGACGGTCGTCAGCCCCGCCTCCGCCGCGATCCCGCACAGCGCCGCGACGTAGACCCCCAGAATGACGTACCCGACCGCCATCGCGGTCAACATCGGCCCGAACCCCATCGCCGCGCCGACCTCCGCGCCCGCCCAGATCGTCCCGGCGAAGAACACGAAGCCGAGCAGCACCGCGGAGATGCTCGCGAGCCCCTTGCGTTCGTCGCCGGGGACGTGATCCAGCGGGTAGTCCGGATCCGGGAGGTTCTCGTCGCCGAGCACGAAGCGTCGCCACGCAGGCGTGTCGTCTCCTGTTGCCATCGGGCACGAGTTAGGATCTATTTGTATAAAACTGGGGATCGCGACGGTATTTGTGTGCAGTATCCTGCATCAGTTCCCCGGAACGGACAAACGGTTAAGCGTCCGCCTCGCGACGACGAGGTATGTCCGATTACATCGTGTGCGACGGCCGGACGCTCGCCGGTGACGCGGTCGACGTCGAGATCCGGGACGGGCGGATCGAGCGGGTCGTCCCGGCGGGCGAGGGCGACCCGGAGGGGTTCCCGGCCGACCGCCGGACCGACGCCGGCGGGCGGCTGGTGACGCCGCCGCTGATCGAGCCCCACGTCCACCTCGACGCGACCGGGACGGCGGGCGACCCGTCGTGGAACGGCACCGGGACGCTCGCCGAGGGGATCGAGGTGTGGGCGTCGTACAAGGACGACATCGGGGTTAACGACGTCCTCGACCGGGCGACGCGGACCGTCGAGTGGTACGCCGCCCACGGCGTGACGCGGATCCGGACCCACGCCGACACCACCGAGCCGTCGCTGACGACGGTCGAGGCGCTGCTCCGATTGAAACGGGAGGTCTCGGACCTGGTGGACCTCCAGGTCGTCGGGTTCCCGCAGGACGGGATTCTCACCGATCCCACACACGAGGACCTGCTCCGCGAGGCGGTGGAGATGGGCGTCGACATAGTCGGGGGGATCCCGCACAACGAGTACACCCGCGAGGACGGAGTCGAGAGCGTCGAGATCGCGTGCGACATCGCCGAGCGCGGGGACCTGCCGCTCGATCTCCACATCGACGAGACCGACGACCCGAACTCCCGGTTCACCGAGACGCTCGCGAGCGAGGCCCTGAAGCGGGGGATCGGCGACCGGGTCACCGCGAGTCACGCGACCGCCATGCACTCGTACAACAACGCCTACGCCGACAAGCTG
>Ga0102936_1000510_pt1 | contig 15439 bp, 12 predicted proteins | sample SalPon2_A_H2O_MG_FD_78502 | JGI IMG/M metagenome (GOLD analysis project Ga0102936, IMG submission 78502) | Salt pond water microbial communities from South San Francisco under conditions of wetland restoration - Salt Pond MetaG R2_A_H2O_MG | ecosystem: Environmental > Aquatic > Non-marine Saline...
CCTCTCTTAGTGTCGAAGCTATCTCCACACTGGTCGCACTTGAACTCATCCTCGTCCTCGTCGTCACTACTGTCTTCTTCGCTCTCTTCTGAATCATCTTCTTCCTCTTCGTCATCGGTTTCGTTCTCTTCACTGCTTTCTTCTTTTTTCTCTTCCTTTTGCTTCTTTTCTTCCTCTTTTTTCTTCTCTTCTTTGCTGCCTAGTCTGTCCATCGCAGCTTCTTTGACGTCTTTGTCGGTTACTTCGTCATCTTCCTCTTCTTCGGGCTGCGAATCATCCATTGTGTCCTTAAGCTGCTCAACTGCCACGGCTTCACTCTCTGTTAGTCCGGCCTTAATGTCTAGTATAATTATCATTCGATCCTCTAAGACAACTACGTTTTTAACGTATTCTCTGTGGATCTCTTGCTCAAGGATTTCTGGTGCTTCCCTTACTTTGTTGTCATCAACACGCATGACTTCCTTTACATCGTCAACCAGAAGGCCTGCCGGGGTACCATTCAACTCTACTATAACAATATAATTATTATCATTGTGGGCAAGACTGAGTTTCTCCTCTAAATCAATTACGGGTACAACCTGACCTCTTACGTTTGTAATACCTCTTATAAAGTCCGGAACATTTGGTATATTAGTAATCTGCTTTTCCTCGGACTTAATAATCTCTCTTACTGAATTTATGTTAATAGAATAATCTTCTCCATCAAGTTCAAAGATGAAAATCTGCCTTCTCGTATCATTAACCATATTGACTCAACTATCTAATGATGTTGAAATCCTCGTTTATAATGTTACCCGGACCTGGACTAGATTAATAACTCCTCCACACAAAATCATAAACAATGATAAGGGCGGCTATAGCTCATCAATCAAAAGAAGTAATAAACCAACTATCTTCCACAATTTCGAACACTGATGAAATAGAAATTGTCTGCAGAGTTAAAGACGCCACAAGATTCTTCAAAAAAATAGAAAATACCCAACCCGATGTAGTACTCATAGGAACAGAGTTCAATGGCCTATCAGGACTAGATCTCATACACGAACTAACTGAAACATATCCTACTCCTGTACTAGTAATTAAAGAAGAGGACAACATTGACTCAGTGAAAGCGTTTAGCTACGGAGCAATAGACATTATATCTCCGCACCAGGGTCTCGAGGAAACAGAATCGCTCATAAAAATGGCATCAAAGGTTGAAGACTTTAATTGGCTAGAATCCAAGCCAGCAGGCAGCCCAAAATCTTCAGGAGAGTCTGCTATATGTATAGGAGCGTCAACAGGAGGGCCAGGATCACTAGAAACCGTTATATCCTCACTGCCAGCTAATATTTCGTCTCCAATCTTTGTAGCACAACACATGTCAACAAATTGTATACAAGGTTTCGCTGAAAGACTCAATGAAATATCTTCTCTAGAAGTAAAGAAGGCAGAAGATGGCGAAGAACCTGGAGAAAACACAGTTTACATCAGTCCCGCTGACAAAGACATGATAATAAACGAAAAAAATGAAAAACCAATAATAAAACTTGAAGAACCCTCTAGGAAATTAAGTCCTTCAATAGATCGTCTCTTCGAGTCTATAGCTGAAGTATACGGTGATAAATCAGTTGCTATAGTCCTTTCAGGGATGGGAAAAGACGGTGCTCTTGGTGGAAGATACCTTGATTCAGCAGGAAGTACTTTAATAGTCCAAGATGAGAAAACCAGTACTGTAAACGGGATCGGAAGTCACGTCCGAGATCAAGGAAATGCAGACAAAGTACTACCGCTCAGCAAGATCCCAAAAGAAGCCGTGAGGTGCCTATGAGAATATGTCAGAACTAAACGAACAAATGCTCAAGCCCTACCTAGAGGAAGCAAACGAAAAAATAAGTGAACTCAACGATGGAATGCTTGACTACGAACAGGAAGGAAGCAGTGAAGGACTAAAACTGATGTTCAGGGCATCACACACACTGAAAAGCTCCTCGGCATCAATGGGCCTAGACGACATATCCGAACTAGCCCACAAAATGGAAGACGTCTTTGACGAACTAAGAGACGGAGATCTAGAACCAGACACTGACGTATACAATCTTCTATACAAAGCAATTGACACACTCGAAGAAATGGTAGAGCATGTAGAAGAGGAATCCGAACCACCAGAAATGGATGTAGACGATCTAATAGGCAAACTTGGGAAAGCAGAAAGCGGAGAAGACTTTGAAATAGAAACGGAAAGCCAAGACGAAGACTTCGGTGGAGTATCAGAAATAAAAGTAAGCGTAGACCGACTAGACAAACTCATGAACCTAGTAGGAGAGCTACTCATCAAAGAAAAAGAAATTAACAGGATAGCAGAGGAACAGGATTTGGAAGATCTCAGCTCGGAAATGGATCAAATGAGGAGACTGGGTGAAGACATAAGAGGAGAAGTATCAGATGCCAGAATGATACCGGTATCACAGGTATTCGACAGATTCCCAAGAACAGTAAGAGACCTAAGCCAGAGAACAGAAAAGGCAATAGACTTCAAAGTCGAAGGATCAGACCTCCGAATGGACAGAACAATAATAGAAGAACTCGGAGAACCAATCATCCACATGATAAGAAACGCCGTAGACCACGGCATCGAACCACCAGAAGAAAGAAAAGAAAGGGGAAAAAGCGCCGAAGGCCAAATACTACTAAAAGCAGAAAGAGAAGGAAACGCAGCAAAAATAACAGTTGAAGACGACGGAAGAGGAATAGACACATCAAAAGTAGTAGACAAAGCAATCGAAAGAGGAGTAATCTCCAGAAACCAAGCAGAAAACATGGAAAGAAAGGAAAAAATGGAGCTCCTATTCAACTCAGACATGTCCACAAACGATGAAGTAACAGAACTTTCAGGAAGAGGAGTCGGCCTATCAGTAGTAAAAACAACAGTACAACAACTACACGGATCCTACGAAATAGAATCAGCCGACAACGAAGGAACATCCATCTCAATGAAACTACCTCTCTCACTAGCAGTTACAAGATGCTTCCTAGTAAAAGTAGCCGACTCCAAAGTAGGAGTACCAATAAACACAGTAAGAAGAGCAATGCACCTCAAAAACGTTAAAACAAGATCTATAGAAAACCACGAAGTATTCCTACACGAAGGAGACGACATACCTCTCCTTGACCTGACAGATGAACTAAACTTGGATGGAGATTCATCTGGAAGAGTTATAATTCTTGTAGAGGTAGGAAACGAAAAAGTAGGGCTAAAGGTAGACGAAATACTCGACGTACAAGACTTCGTATCAAAAGACCTAGACCTGATGGATATAGACCAGGTTGCAGGAGTAACAATGCTATCAGATGGTACACCACTAATTATTCTAGACATAGCAGAACTAGTAGGAGGGTGATCCAAAATCGAACTAACAGAACAAGAAAGAGACAGACTAAGAGAAATATTCAACATGGGAGCAGGACAAGCCTCAGCAGCACTCTCAGAACTAACAGACAAAAAAGTAGAAGTAGAATACCCTACAATCCAAGAATTAGACGCAAGAGAAATACCGGACGAAATAGGACACAGAACAGACAAATACGCAACAATACTCGTCAACGTAGAAGTAAAAGAAGGCTCAGAAAAAGACAGACTAGGAAAACTACTCCTCGTACTAGACAAAGATTCAGCCAAAAGATTCTCAGAATACCTCGAAAACGAAATATACGACACAGACGAAGACGAAACAATAGAACTAACGGCTCACGATGAATCAGCGATGAAAGAAACAGGAAATATACTAACAGGGGCATGCCTAGCAGCAATGACGGGGTGGGTAGACCTCCAACTCAAAGAAGGAATACCATCAATAGAAACAGACATGCTATCAGCAACACTTGACCACGTACTGGCAGAAATGTCACAAGACCTAGAAAAAGTATTATTCTTCAGAACAGAATTCAACTTTGAACATAAAATATCTGCTAGCTTCCTGTTTATCTTCGAACCAGAAGGAGAAAGAGAAATACTCGACAAATTAGAGGTGTAATGCTTGAGAAAGAAAAGAGACGTTAGAATGGGGGACTACAAAATAGGAACTGATGAACAAGTACTATCAGCACTTGGTATAGGAAGTTGCGTTGCAGTATGCATATACACAGAAGAAAAATCAAAAGCAGCACTAGCACATGTAATGTTGCCAACAGAAGAAGGAAAAAACACAGAAAAACACGCGCACATACTACTACCACAAATGCTAGAACACCTCAAACTAGAAGACATAGAAAAAGAAGAAATGAAGGCCAAAATATTTGGTGGAGCAACAATGTTCCCAGACAACACCATAGACATAGGGAAACAAAACGTAAAATCAGTAAAAGAAATACTTGGTGACGAAGATATTGAAATTCAGGAAGAGGATACGGGAGGAGCAAAAGGCAGGGCAGTATGGCTCAACTGCCGCTCAGGAGACGTAGTAGTAAGGAAAAACGGCGAAAAAACACAGAGATTCTAAAAAAGCCTCTGAAGAACTTCGGTAAAAAATTGTAAAACAACTTAAGAATATCTTAAACTATTTTAACTGGCTGTATTCTCTCTGAAAAACTTTGAAATTAATCTATAACTTGTTTAATATCTTTGAAATGTTTTGGATCAATTCTCAAATTGTTTTTAAGCTACTATTGTAATTTGTTGAAGGTCAGAATATTTAAATCAGGAATGAGATTTCAATAATCATGATTTCTGATGTGGTCAACACCCCACACAAAAACCAGGTCTTTAGTGGAGGATTAAAATGAACTTTGGCTTCGGAAACTCGGATTCGGAAGATGAGGGAAATGACAAAGGTAAGTCTAGACAAGAAATAAAACAGGAAAGAGATGAAGCAAAGGAAAAACTACAAGAGCTCCAATCAGAGCTGGAAGAAAAGAAGGAAGAGAAAAAAGAACTGGAAATGTCCGTAGGCCACCTGGCTACAGTTATAAAAGCTAACGCTGAAGGAGACTTGAATGAAACGCCTCCGGATCCTGGCTGTGAATCTGCAGAACGTGTTTATAATGCCTACAATTCTTTACTTGATGAACTTAGAGACACAGTAGACAGAATGAAGTCATTCAGTGATCAGGTAAGCTCATCAACAGAACAAGTCGATATGACCATAGGATCTGTTAAACAGGCAAGCAGAGAAGTAAGCGGAGAGGTTGAAGATATATCAGAAGATTCTGATCACCAAAAAGAAGAAATAAAAACAATATCAGAAGAGATGAGGAGCCTATCTGCTACAATACAACAGATCGCAGCTTCGGCAGATGAAGTAGCAGATATAACAAATGATGCAGCTGAAAAAGGATTCTCAGCACAAGAATCTGCCAACGAAGCAATGGATGAGCTAGAAACGCTAACAAAGAGGGCACAAGAAGCTGTAGAAAATGTCGAAGAGCTAAACAATCTTCTTGGAGATATAGAAGAAATAGTAGAATTCATAACCGACATAGCCGACAAAACCAATATACTAGCATTAAACGCAAACGTAGAGGCAGCAAGAGCGGGAGAAGCAGGAGAAGGATTCACAGTAGTTGCAGATGAAGTCAAAAATCTTGCAACTGATACAAAAGAAGCTACAGAAGAGATTGAAAGTTCTATTCGAAAAATACACGATCAAGCAGCTGAAACAGTAGGTGAAATGCACGAAACCAGAGATACAGTAGATAAAACTCACGATACTGTTCAGGATGCACTTGACCAACTTGATACTGTTGTAGATCATGTAGAAAATGTTGACAGCAGTGTCCAAGAAATAGACGGTGCCACAGATCAACAGGCAGAATCCACAGAAGAGGTGGTAGATAAAGTAGATGAAGTAGGAGATATCAGTATAAGAACTGCTGACAAAGCGGACAAAGCAGCTGAAGCAGCACATCAACAGACAACAGAACTTTCAGAGGTATCAACTCGTGTGGCAACTCTGACAGAAAGAGCAGAGTCTTTAGAAGATACATTGGACGAATTTGATGTTTCTAGAGATAGAGCTGCCTCTGATGCAGACGAGACTGTGGTTGAGTTCTGGCACGCAATGGGTGGAGAGAAAGCAATTCTACTGCAAAATCTTGCAAATGAGTTTGAAGAAACTCATGATGACATAAAAATTAAACTATCTTCCAAGGGAAGCTACAGAGGAACCCTAGAGGCTACGCTAAGAGCTGCTAGAAACGGACAACCGCCAGCCATAGCTCAGATTTTTGAGATAGGTACAACGAGAGCCAGAGAAAGTGGCTTCTTCCGTCCTGTAGGAGGACTCGTCTCTGACAGCCACGTTGATTCTCTGGTTGATCAGGTAAAGAGCTACTATCGTTTCGGTGGAAAGCAGTACTCCATACCATTCAACTCATCTAATCCTGTCCTAGCTTATAACAAAGAGATATTCGAACAAGTGGACGGCCTAGATCCAAGAGAGCCACCACAGACATTTGAAGAAGTTAGAGAGGTGGCCAACAAGATCGTCTCACAGGATCACTCTGACTACGGTATAACGTTTGCAAACTATTCGTGGTTTGTAGAGCAATGGTTTGGAGAAGCCAATGAACCACTTGTCAATAATGAGAATGGAAGAGAAGGCACTCCAACAGAGACCAATTTGAATGGAGAGTTCGCTCAAGACTTGGTGGAGTGGTGGAAGGGAATGGAAAGTGAGAGTGTTTACTACGACCCGGGTATAGAGAACAGAGGTGAAGCCAAGAATAAGTTCCACGCTAGAGACTCTGCCATGCTGATAGGTTCAACATCATCTCTCAGAGGAATAGAATCGGGCGCAGACTTCGAAGTAGGAACAGGAATGTTCCCGGTAAGAGACAACCGCACTGGTGTACTAGTAGGAGGTGCATCGCTATGGGTTGGAGCAGATCTGCCAGAAGATGTTCACAACGCAGTAGCAGAGTTCCTAGAGTGGTTGACCAGTCCTGAACAACAGAAGAGATGGCATAAAGAAACTGGTTACTTCCCGGTACACGAACAAGCTATTGATCAACTAGAGTCTGAAGGCTGGTTCCAAGAAAACCCATTCTTTAGAATAGCCTTCGACCAATTACAGAATACAGAAGACACAGTTGCAACAAGAGGAGCACAAATAGGGCCATTTGACACAATAAGGACTATGATAGAGGACAGCATCGATAGCATCGATTCCGTCGACCAAGTTACTGAAACACTTGATAGGCTTGACTCGCAGGTCCAGAAACAGCTTCAGTCATATGAATCAGATGAATAAACTCCTTAAAACTCTTCTATTTCACCTGTTTTCTTGATAACATTTATATGGTGAAATATTACATCGTATTATAGGTGCATAAATCTATACATGACTGACAAGTTTATAGGAGCTATAGACCAAGGTACGACTGGTACCAGATTCATGGTTTTTGATCATGATGGCCAGGTCGTCGCAAAAAAGTACAAAAAGCACGAACAAATATATCCACAAGCCGGCTGGGTAGAGCACGATGCAGAAGAGATCTGGGAGAACACCAAAGAAGTAATTAAAGGAGCTCTCGACGATGCAGGCCTAGATGCGAGCCAGTTAGATGCGATAGGGATCACTAACCAGCGTGAAACCACGATTGTCTGGGATGCAGAAACAGGAGAACCGGTCCACAACGCGCTTGTCTGGCAAGACAAAAGAACCACGCCAAGAGTTGAAGAACTTGAGGCAGAAGACAAAGTAGAATGGATCCGTGGGAAGACGGGTCTTGAAGCAGACTCTTACTTCTCAGCAACCAAGACAGAATGGATTCTAGACAACGCTGACGAAATCGGTGTAGATCGTTCAGAAGCAGAAGATCTAAGAGACCGAGCTGAGAACGGCGAACTGATGATGGGAACTATTGACTGCTGGCTAATTTACAACCTAACCGGTAACCATATCACCGATGTTTCCAACGCTTCCCGTACAATGCTTTTCAACATCCATGATCTTGAATGGGATCACGAACTTCTAGAAGAATTTAACGTACCAAGAGAAATGGTTCCAGAAGTACGACCAAACTCTGACGAAGAGTTCTATGGAACAACCGATAAGGATGGATTCCTAGGAGAAGAAGTACCCGTATCAGGATCACTTGGGGATCAACAAGCAGCACTGTTCGGAGAAACATGTTTCGACGAAGGAGACGCAAAAAACACTTATGGAACAGGTTCTTTCTACCTGATGAATACAGGAACAGAAGCAGTAGAATCAGAGAACGGCCTACTGACAACAGTAGGTTTCCAGCTTTCTGACGGTGAAGTACACTATGCTCTTGAAGGATCAATCTTTATGGCAGGAGCAGCAATCGAATGGCTAACAGATGTAGAGCTTATCGATGATCCAAGCCAGACAGCAGACATGGCCAGAAGTGTAGAAGACACTGACGGTGTATACATGGTGCCAGCATTCACAGGATTAGGGGCGCCACACTGGGACGGAAGAGCAAGAGGAACCATGGTAGGATTAACAAGAGAAACGAGAAAAGAACACATAGTCCGAGCAACCCTAGAAGGACTATCATACAGAACAAGAGACCTGGCAGAAGCAATGGAAGCAGATTCAGGAGTAGAAACAAACTCACTCCGTGTAGACGGAGGAGCAGTCAAAAACAACTTCCTATGCCAACTACAAGCAGACATCATCCAAACAGAAATTGTAAGGCCAAAGGTACAGGAAACAACAGCGCTAGGAGCAGCATACGCTGCAGGACTAGCAGTAGATTACTGGGAGAGCACAAATGAACTACGATCAAACTGGGCAGTTGACAAACGTTTCAGTCCCCAAATGGACTCAAATCAAGCAGACAAAATGTACGACAAATGGAGTGACGCAGTCGACAGATCGCTCGACTGGGCTCACGAGGACGAGGAGTGATAACCAATGGCAGTAGAAATACTCGGATGGCAGATAGCAAACTGGCTCTTCATGATGCTCGCGGCCTTCGCAGGAGGAGCATTCGGAGCATCAATTGGGGCATTGCCGTCATTTGTATTTGCAGGACTTGCAGTAATTGCTGGTGAAGCAGCTGGTTTAGCAACTGGTACCAGTTCCACGCTCACAGGTCAGATAGGATTTGGAGCCTTTTTTGGCCCACACATCGCCTTCGCTGGTGGTGTAGCTGCAGCAGCATACGCAGCTAAGAATGACATGATTGAGTCAGGATTTGCATACCACAACGCAAAAGATATCACGTATGCTTTAGGAACACATCCTAAGGTACTAAGCGTAGGTGGAGTATTCGGAATCCTTGGACTAATCATTACAAGAGCAGCAACACACTTCTCACTGCCACTAGATCCAATTGCACTAGGTGTAGTCCTATCAGCAGTTGCAACTAGACTCGTCTTCAGATACCCACTAATTGGGAAATCAAGAGGAAAAGGACTTCTAGATATGTCTCCATTTGAAGAAGATGAGCACAGAGGAGAAGATGAAGACTCACGACTATCAGTTGAGCCATGGCTACCACAGGAGTACAAATGGTCACACGTATCTATCCTAGGATTTGTTGCAGGAGTACTCGGAGGATTCACAGCAATCTCAACAGGAAGCGCATTCCTAGCATTTGGAATCTCAGCAGCAAGCCTACTCTTCCTAGAGCTAGGTGTAGAAAACTTCCCGGTAACACACCACATGACCTTGCCAGGAAGCACAGCAGCACTTGCAATCTTCGCAGGTGCACCAGCAGTAGGATCTGCTAATGCAGTTATCGCACTAGCAGTAGCAGGACTGTTCGGAATCTTCGGAGCAGTAGTCGGAGAACTAGTAGAAAGAATCTTCTACTCACACAGCGACACACACTTCGACCCACCAGCAGCCGCAATCGTCGTTACAACATTTGTAATCGCGATGCTGGCAGTAGCAGGAGTATTCGAAGGATCTTCATGGCTAGCAATTCCAGAAATGCTGCAAAGCGGAGCATAAATCATCTTCCTTTTTTTCTTTCTATAATTTCTTCAATTTGAATTCTCTAAAATTGTGCAGTGCTTTCTTTGGGGAAAAATTATTTTATTCTGATGAAATACTTAAACCAGCAGTAAAAACAAGAATTTGTGAAGTAAGTATGTCAGCAACGAATAATGTATCCGAAGTTGAGGGAAAAATTGAAGATCAGTATGACTCCCTATCAGAAGTCGGACAGGATCTGAGTGAATTCAAGTCTTTTATCAGAAGACTATTCGACTCCATAGGCGAAGCAACTGAACAAAGTGAGAAAACAAAAAACCTAGCTGAGGATGCAGCACATTCATCAGAAGACACAATAGATAGTATAGAAAGTTCTCAAAGTGCTGTAGATGAAGCAACTGAAAGAATGAGTGCACTGAAAGATACAGTAGATGAGATAACAGATATTGCACAGGCTATCAATGACATTGCTGATCAGACAGATATGCTTGCTCTAAACGCTTCGATCGAAGCCGCCAGAGCAGGGGAAGCAGGAGAAGGATTTGCAGTGGTTGCAGATGAAGTCAAAGGTCTAGCAGAAGAAGCGCAGGAAGAAGCAGACAAAATAGAAGGAACTGTTGATGAAGTCCAAAATAAAATGACACAGACTATCAACCAAGTTCAAGAAGTAAACTCCCAAACAGCAGATGCGGTCGAACAAGTGAAGAAAATTGCTGACTCGCTGGCAGAAATCGAAGACAGTGCAGAGAAGAACTCTGAGGTCGTACAGGAAATGTCTGAACGAACAAGCGATAAAACAGACAGCCTCGACAAAATAGGTAATGAAATGATGAATGCCATGGACATTTCGAAGGAAGTAGAAGAAGACCTAGAAGATTTGAAGAAGAAACTTTAAATGGATTTTAAAGTTCTTTACCTTTCTAACTTTTTCATTTAATTTCCTCCCTTACTTCTGCGTGAAACTGAAGCTTATCTCATCTATCTTTTCTGCTCCTTTCGTTGCAATAACCACGAACACTCCCTTACTTATTATGTCAAGGTATGAGACTACAAGTGCCTGACCTTCAACATTCAGCAGTCCAAGTGCTTGAGGCGCTAAGACAACTACTAGAGGGTATAGTGCCCAGAGCACTAATGTTAAATTTCTGAGCTTTACGAATAACATGTTAATTGCTTCATTTTCTAAACCTGGTCCTGAGGATATTGGACCCATTATTAGGTATGCCATCGCTGCGAAGCATATACAACCAAATCCGAACAACACCCAATACATCGGGAAGTCTACAAATGGCCCTAGAATTCCCACGCTCATGACTAGTAGGTCTAGAACTATCAGCTTCACCACTGTTTCATTCCCGGGTTTGCTCAGGGCCGCCAAGGTTGCAACCATGAATGGTGTGGTCAGCAACCAGTCCATGTAACGCGTTAATGCAACCTCTGTTCCATTTATGTTGATTATTCCGATGTTGAGGTACATGAATAGGTATGCTACCATGGCTATTCCAGTGATTGCTATCTGTGATAGATAGAAGTTTAGTTTCTCTCTTGTTTGGTAGTATTTGTATGCCGGGTAAATTGTTGCAGCTGTCATTCCCAGAAATCCTATAAAGAACCACAGCTTTGCGTTAAGTCCTATCATTTTATTCTTTCACCTCGAATTTTCCTACTATCTGTTTCAGTTTCTTAGCTCTCTGTGCCATTTCCTCTGTCTGAAGGCTTACCTCTTTCATTGATTCTTTCTGCTCTTCAGCAGCTCTATTTACTTCATCTGTCTTTTCATTTGTTTCCTGACTGATATCAGCCACTTTGTCTACCTTCTCCATCACTGATTTAGATGAGCTAGCCTGTTCGCTTGTTATCTTTCCTACTTCCTGTATGGTACTGTCCATGGACTCTACCTTGGAAATTACTTCTTCAAGTTCTCCTATACTTTCCTCAATAGTCTCTACACCATTCTCTACACCGCTGTTAGTATCGTTTACTCTTTCTACGGTCTTGTCAGTCTGCTTTCTTATTGTTCCTATCTGCTGCTCTATCTGTGATGCAGATTCTTTGGTTTCTTCTGCAAGTCTTTTGATTTCTTCTGCGACTACTGCGAAGCTTCCACCGCTTTCACCGGCTCGTGCTGCCTCGACTGATGCGTTTACAGCTATCATGTCGGTCTGTTCTGCTACCTCTGTGATAACCTCGACTATTTCGTCTATCTTGTCCATGTTGTTGGAAAGTCTTTCTATCTCATCGACTGTTTCTTCTGTAGTGTCTTGTATGTCTTTGACTTCTTGTACTGCGTTTTCTGCCATTTTTTGTCCTTTCTGACCTTTCTCTCTGGCTTCTTCTGAACTCTCTGCTGCTTTCTCTGCTGAGGCGGCCATTTCCTGTGCTTTCGTTGACAGGTTTTCTACTTCGCCGGATACTTCCTCTAGGTAGCTGTACTGTTTTTCTGCCCCTTTTTCTATTTCCGTCACTGACTGATCCATGTTCTCACTTTTATTCATGACTGTGTCAGCCTTATCCCTAAACTCTAGCAGAGAGTCAGATACTTCTTCTGTGAATGACTTCATTTGGCCTACAGTTCCCTCCAGTTCGTCCATCATCGAGTTGAATGTCTCTCCTATTGCCTTCATTGCCTTACTCTCTTTATCAACAGGTACTCGCTTCTTTAGGTTACCTTCTGCACATTCTTTCATTATGTTCTGGTACTTTTGAGCAGTTTTCTCCAACTGTTCACCTTTCTCTTTCGCTTCAACTTCCTTCCTCTCCGCCTTCTCTATATTCTCTTTAAGTGAACTTCTTGTGTTGTCGAGGGATCTGTAAAGTTTTCCTATCTCGTCACTCCTGTCTGTTGTGAAAGCTACTTCAAGGTTGCCGCTACCCATCTTCTCAGCTTTTTCACTTAGTCTCTTCAAGTGGATTACAGTGTTGCTGCCTATCGTAGTACCTACTAAAGCAAGGCTGATAACTGAAACAAGTATAATCGATAGAATACCTGAAGAAACCTCATCCATACCTTGGCTAAACTGATCTGCTGGAGTTGAAATTACAATATATCCATTAACATTGTCTAGATCGCTAGAGGTGAAAACTGAATTACCTGAACGGTAAAACTCCTCCTCAATTTTTTCTCTTTCTAAACTCTTTGAGTTGTTAGTTGAAGCAGCCAGTTCATTACCTACGTATATGTGAATGTCTTTTCCTTCTCCTATGTCTACGTTTTGAAGTATATATTCTAACTCTGACTCAGATAAACTTGTGTCTGAGTTGGTTGTTGCTATCTTTGAGTCTATAGCTTTTGAGGTAGAATCTGTTATAGCATTTAGTTTTTCTTTTGAGTCTTCCTGTAATGTGTTTGATGCTTCGGTATTGACAACCAGTCCTACACCTGTTGTAATCAGTAGTGCTACTGTAAGTGCAAGACCTAGTCTTACATCGTACCTTCCTCTAACAAAGTCTAAGTTCATCTATATTTCACTTCGCTAATCTCGTTAAAAAAGGTACTTACTTCGTCCACCATCTCAGAAAATACTCTGGTATCTCGACAAGAATTGGTTGTTTAAGTAACTAAGAATAAGGACTGATGGATTTGTTTTGGTTTGAAACAGGACGTCCTACAGTTTTTCTTCCATGACTTCTATGATGCTATCGATATCCTCTATTTCCAGGAAGAACGTTATTTCTCCTGTTGTCTCCTCATCATCTCCACTTATAGAGAACTCTGTGTTGATGATTAATGCGTCAGAACTATCTCCTTGTATAGATGAAGAGATCTGTATTAGTAGAGTGTTTAATGGAAGTGAGATTAATCTTGGCTCTCCTGTGTCAACATCTAATGAGAGGAAAGATTCCAAAGCGTTTATGTAGTAGTTTGAAACTTCTTCGCTTATTTCTAAGAAGTCCTCACCATCGCCCATTTGTAGGAATTTTTGATAATCTTCCTGTGTAAACAGGAATACAATACCTCCTGATGGGTCTTTTGTAGGCATTAGCACAGCCATTAACTGTTCGTTTGATGGTACATCCATTATCTGTGATACTTCATCGCTCCCGGTACTCAAGGAAACAATATCAACTTTTGGAATACCGATGTTTACCTTGTTATCTGCAAGATCGGAAAGATATCTTGATGCTCTTCCAGCACCTATATTTCCAAGTTCCTGCAGTTCATCTCTCTGTGTATCTTCCAACTGTGAAGACTCCATACCTATAATCTGAATTAACTCAATAATAAAGGTTTTCTCAAACCGGGAAAATAAAAACCAAAAATTTATTTCTAGAAAGCTATTCTCCGAACTTCTCTTTAACATCTTCTCTGTTTTTATCGTGCTCTTCTTCAGCGTGATCCGCAAGTTCGTCTAAAGTGTCGAAAGTGGCTCCACAGCCACAAGTAAATTCATCATCTGACATAACTAAACGTTTTTTGGCCTCGTTAATAAATCAACGATAATCTATAACTCAGTAGTTTCAATTGTGTTTGTCATAAAGAAAAGAAAGAAAAGAAAATATGGTCGAAAAACTTTATTGGTTGGTCTCAAGGAATTCTTCAGCTGTCTGACCAGGTGTCTGTTCGTTGTCAGATGTAAGTACAACTGAGAACGTTCCCTGCTTCACTTGTCCTTGAACTACTCCTCTTGGTACTTCGATTGCTGTGTCGATCTCAATGGATTGTCCAGGTTGAAGCATGTCAGCACCAGATGTTGCGTCGAACAGGTACTGAGCTGTTCCACCGTCTCCTTGAAGATCACTTCCGTCTGTTGTTCTGATTGCTTCAGGGATTGGGTTGAACTTTGTTCTTGTAAGTGCAACGCCTCCGCTTGATGTCTGATTGACTAACACATCGTACTGTCTTGATTCGAAGCTTCCACTGACTGATTCGCCATCAGCCCATGAAAGTGTGTCGCCGTTAGCGTTGGCTCTGAGGTTCAGATCGAAGATCTTACCGACCGGAACTTCGCCACCGTCTGTTTGAATGTCGTAAACGGCGTATCTTACAGGTTCGTTTGGTGCGCCTTCATCTGTGAAGTCGTAAGCACCGAATGTGTCAGAATCGTGGTATGCAACTTGACTGTCGATAGGATTATCGATGTTCCTATCTGGGTATTCTGCATCCGCGATTCTTAGCTCAGCTTCGTTACCAGAAGCTTCAGGGTCGCCTGCTTGCTGGGATAGTAGCGCCCAGTAGTAATCTCTGTCCGCTACTCTCATAGTTCCTACCCATACTTCGTTAGGTCCATTACCTGTGTAGATCTGGTCGAATGTTGATCTAGCTTGATCAACTTCTTCCTGTGGGTTGTCACCACTGTCAATGTTATCGAAGTCGATCATGTTCATATCGGAAGGGTCTGCGTTGATGAAGTCAGGTATCTGTCCTGTGCTTCCAGAAAGCTGGTTTCCACTTGAATCGTATGATCCGTATGAGAATTCTCTTCTGTTAATGAAGTGGTAAGCTTTCTCAGTTGGATTGTAGATTGAATTGTTCAGATTCCCAGATTCTTCTGTTGTTCTGATCTGGATGAAGTTTCCTGCGTTGTGTGTGCTTCCTGACAGACTGTTTTGAG
>Ga0102936_1000511_pt1 | contig 15436 bp, 17 predicted proteins | sample SalPon2_A_H2O_MG_FD_78502 | JGI IMG/M metagenome (GOLD analysis project Ga0102936, IMG submission 78502) | Salt pond water microbial communities from South San Francisco under conditions of wetland restoration - Salt Pond MetaG R2_A_H2O_MG | ecosystem: Environmental > Aquatic > Non-marine Saline...
GTCTATGTAGAAGCCGCCTTCTTTGCCTGCCCGGTTTAATGGGTCGTAGTTGATGACTGTTTCACGAGCTAGTTCTGGTTCTATCTTGTCTTGGTCTATGACTACTACGAACTTGTCTGAATTTTTTTGTGTGGACATATTTTTTGATGGTTCTATTAATCTTAATTAAAGGATTGTGTTTTGCAAAATTATCGTTTTAGGTATGTGCTATTTGGGCGTAGGTTATCAAATTTGTGAGCGGACACTAATACCTAGTTTTTTGTAATCTTGAAAGAAAAAATTGAAGGGATGATGTTTCTAGAGGTAGCTTTGTTTATCCTGCCATTCCGTATTCATCGTCTCTGTAGGGTGATGAGGCTACCATATTCCATGTTGCTCTTCCGTTAAGTTCTGCGATGTCTTTGGTGGCTGAATTTAACGAGCCTAGCATGCTCTTTAGATCTTCACTTTGGACTTGGCTTGCTGTTATTTCTGCCTCAACTGTTCCGTCTTGATTTATTTCTACTTTTTCAACATTATCGTTGCCAACTTGATCTGAAATCAGGTCTTTATATTCGGATCTGAATACCTCTTCGTAATCTACTTGATTTACGGCTTGAGCTGGTATTTCATAGACATCTTCTGGTGATGGGGAATTGGACTCAGACAGAAGTCTCTGTATTTTAAATGGAACATCGCCTTCATCTTCAGTTAATATGATTGATGCATCAACCTGAGAGTCATCATAAGTTAAACTGACATCCGCTTCTAAACCTTCAGAAGATCTCCTATATAAAGTGAAGTTTACTTCCTCATCAGACCTCACTGCCTCCCCAGCCTGTGTCATTATTTCTCCTCTACCATGCTTAGGTGATAGAGCCCATGGAGTACCCCGTTCCAGAGCCGAATCCACAGTATTTCTCAAGTTCATGAAATCCTGATACTCGTCATCAGAGAAGTCGATACCCAATCCGACTGCTACATCATTTGCTTCATCTCTTCCAATATCATCTGATTCAATACCATTCTGTTCAAGTACTTGTTCTACCAATGTGTCAAATCCATTTGATACATTTCCAATATCCCACGCATGTGGTCCTGTGCTTCGAGTGCCATACCTCATGTTATCACGATACAATAATAATTTTACTCAAAAGTTTTAAATCAAATCCGATACAAATTTCAGAAAAAGAGAACTGTAAAGAAATGAACTTAGTGCTAACTATGTTTCTTCGAAGTTAAGTAGGTATTTGGTTCCTGTTATTTTTTCGATGATTTGTTCGAATTCGTCTTCGCTCATGTTGATTTTGCCTTTGTATTGTTCGTCTGCGACGATTTTTTGGTGTTCGCCGTCAGGTGTGAAGACTGTGTTAATTGACTCGATTTCTGCAGGGCTTAGGAGTCCTTTGATTACTTCTCTGTCGTTTTTGTTTTTTTCTACGACTCTGATGCTTTTGCTTATTTCTTCTGCGACTTTTTTGACGATTTCTCCGCTTCTTCCTACTACTTTGGCTCCGTCTCCTTCTGCGGTTACTACGACTACTACATTTTCTGTGTCGTGGATGTTTAGTATTTCGCTGTCTCTCAGACTTCCGTATTCGTCGCTGAGGCTTTGTAGTTTTCGTGAGATTTTGATTTCGAGTTCGTTGATGTCTCCGTTCTCTTTTTTTTCTTTACAGTTGGAGCAGAGAACATCACTTTTTAGACATACATTACATATTGGCGCCTTCATGAATGGATGGGTGTCGTGAAAAATTAAATAGGTGGAAGTTCGCGGCTTGTAATTTTTACTTTTGTGTGGTTGTTTTGTAGAGGCTGTAGACTAGGTCAATAAGTGTTAAACTGGTTAAGACAGCTATCCCGTATATTAGGAAGTATTGGTTGAGTGTTGTGGCTATAAGTGCTGTGGCAAGTACTGTTACTCTTTCTTTTCTTCCAAATATTGTTTTTTCTTTGTTCGTACTGTTTTTTATTTCTTTTTTTATGTTTGTAGATAATCCTATTGTTGTTACAGCTGTTAGGAGGATTATGGGTTGTGTTGTGTGTATTGCTGTGGTTAGTAGTGCGGTGTATTCTATGAGGTTGGGTATGATGCTGTTTATTGTTTTTATTTTTTGTGTTCTTCCGTGTATGTTTGATGTTTTTTCCGCACTCCTGTATAGGATTAGGCTTGTTATTGCTGTCAACCCTAGTATTTCAGGGTTCTTCGTTTTGATTGAGGTTGCTATGCCTGTTAGAAGTATTGCTGTGGATACTGCTGCTTTAGCTGCGTAATCCTTTCTCACAGTAATTTATTGGCCTGGTAAATGTTAACAAAGTGTATGTTTTAATTGGGAAGAAAAATTATTGTTGGAGGAGTCCACTCTTGAAGGACTTCCGGTTACCTAAAACGGGGGGAGGGGGGAAAGTGTTTCAGGTTTTTAGGGGGAAGTGCCTTGCGAAGGGCTCCTGCCTAACATTGAAGACGGATAACCTTGTTGAAAGGGTTTTTCCGCCTATTTTTTAGCCTTCTCAGGCTCGTGTCAGTTGCCTGACTTTATGAAAATCGAAGATTTTCTTGGAAGCAGAAAACCTCCGGTTTTCAACTTTAATTCATAACTTCTAGTCCTAGGTCGTTGACATCGCCAGTGACTTCTGTTTGTTCTTCCTCTTCGATGTCTCCGAGGACGTAAGGGCTCTCGACTCCTGTAATGATGGAGATGACTTGGAGTTTGCCTTGTAGGTCTTCTTTGACTCGTGCGCCCCAGATGGTCTGTGCTCGGTTGTCGAGTTTGCTTTTGACATGTTGTCCGACTTCGTTGATTTCGTTGAGTGTGAGGTCGTTGCCTCCTGCTACATGGAGTAGTGCGCCGTTTGCTCCGTCGAAGTCGACATCTAGTAGTGGGTTTGAGAGTGCTTCGTGGATTGCTTCTTTTCCTTTGTTGTTTGTATCTGACTCACCGTATCCTACTACTGCGACTCCGCCGCCGTTCATGATTGCTTGGACATCTGCGTAGTCTAGGTTGACCAGTGATGGTTTGCTGATTGTTTCTGTGATTCCTTTAATCATTGTGGTGATTAGTTCGTCTGCGACTCCGAATGCTTGGTCAAGCGGCATGTCGCCTGCGATGTCGAGTAGTTTGTCGTTTTCAATTACTATTGCGGTGTCGACATGTTGTCTTAGTTTGTGGAGTCCGTCTTCTGCTTTGCTCATTCGTGCGCCTTCTATTTCGAATGGCATTGTTACTGTTCCGATTACTATGCAGTCTTCTTTTTTGGCTAGTTGTGCTAGGACCGGTGATACTCCTGTTCCTGTTCCTCCTCCGAGTCCTGCTGTAAGGAAGACCATGTCTGCGTCTTTGAATAGGTTGCGTAGTTCCGCACGGTTTTCTTCTGCTGCTCGTGCTCCTTTTTCTGGTTGTCCGCCTGCTCCTAGTCCTTTGGTCAGGTCTTTTCCGACAAGTATTTTTCTGTCTGCTGAACTCATTTTAAGGTGTTGTTTGTCTGTGTTAATTGCTACTGTGTCTGCTCCGTCTACATCCTTGTTTTGGATGCGTGTTATCTGGTTGTTTGCTGCACCTCCTGCCCCTACGACCAGTATTTTGGCATCCTTAACATCATCAAGATTTTCAGGGTCTTTACCCTCGTTCTCAGCGTTATCGATTATAGATTCCATTGTAATATCAAACCTGCAAATAGCATTACCTTTTTAAATCGAGAGACCTAATTCTCCTATAGAAGATACGAGTCTTGCCCAAGACTCTGACTAACATGCATACTGATTCGAACTTTGCCCAAAGTTCGTAAATGCTTACAACGATACTAAATTTTGAATGTCCGTCTCGTTTCAAACTCGTGCCCGCGAGTTCAAAACAAATCCTATGTTCGTTCTCGTCCGCCCAAGGACAAAAACTAACTTTGTAATTAACAAATTACTAATCCTGGTTTATAAAACTTCGGTAAAACCGGGTACTGTTCACAACCGTTCACGAAAACAAAAACAGAAATACAAATACCTACAGAGAACTTCTCAAAAATAGAAATACTAGGAAAAATATTCTAACAATTCCAAGAAAACCATCTATCGCAATCCATTAAAACTCAATAAATTTTCCTCGGAACTTCCATCAGTTGATACAAAAAACTTCACAATTCAAAGGTAAATATGGTTGATGTTGAAGATGTCAAACAGGTGGCTGAAAACTCAAGAATCAATATCAGCGATGAAGAGGCTGAAGAGTTCACTGAGGACTTTCAGGAGATTCTCGGCATGTTCGAGACCCTAGATGAAGTTGATACTGAAGATGTAGAACCAAGCTTCCATCCTGTAGACACAGACTCCAAGACCCGTGAAGACGAGAAAGAAGAAACACTTGAAGTGGAGAAAGTTTTCCAGAACACAGGAAACAAAGAAGACGGCTACTTCAAAGGACCATCAGTGTAGAAACTTCCTATCTCTTAATAATTCAACAAAGTATCTATTAATCATGCCTGAAGATCACAGACCGCATACGGCCTCTTACTTGATTCTCCAGAAACAAGACGAAGTTCTATTGATGAAAAGAAAGGATACAGGATTCAAAGATGGGTTTTACAGTCTTGTGTCCGGACATGTGGATAAAGGTGAAAATTTCAGGGAGGCAATGGTTCGAGAAGCCAAAGAAGAAGTAGGAATAAATGTAGATAAGGAGGACTTAGAGACGGCAAATATTATTCACAGAGACTCCAATCAGAAAACATACATAGACATATTCTTCATTGCTGATGAATGGGAAGGCGAGCCTGAAAATCTTGAACCGGAAAAACACGGCGAGATATCATGGTTCAAGAATGATAACCTTCCAGAAAACACTATAGATTATGTAGAATATGTAATCAAGGATTCAAGAAACGGTACAAATTATAATGAGTGGGGCTGGGAATGAAAATCGGGATAATTTCAGATACACACGACAACCTGGATAAAGCGGAAAATGCAGTGGATTTCTTCGAATCTGAAGAAGTTGACAAACTAATTCATTGCGGCGACATAATCGCTCCGTTCACAGCAGAACTGTTTGACGCAGACTTTGATTTCCATTGTGTCAGAGGAAACAACGACGGCGAATGGAACCTGAAAACAACAGTTGAAGAATTCGGAAACTACCATGATAATATGGTTGAATTAGAGTTTGAAGGAATCAGCATTGTAGTGTACCACGGCACTGAAGAAGCAATTGTGGAGGGGCTGGTTGAGAAAGACTATGACTATGTCTTCAGAGGCCATACTCATGAGAAGAAAGTCGAAGAAAACTCGGGTACAGTAGAATTAAACCCTGGCGGCATCAAACTCCCAGGACAGAACGAAGACTTCCATGTAGCAATTTTAGACCTTGAAACACTGGAAATAGAATTTCACAGAATAAACTAAAACTAAAACCCAGAAGCACTAGCAAACAAGTAAAAAACTCAAGGCCGAAAGTGAATTTTTAAGATTCTCCTCAATGACTGTTATTCATGAGTGTACGGGAAGTAGTAGAAGGCGACCAAAAAGTGGACCAGGAAGAATTCTTGGAAGAACTCAAGGAAAAAAACGAGGAACTCAACTTCATGAGAGAGATTAATGTCGGAGAGGACAATTCTGGAGAGTTGAACAATGTTCCTTTTGTCGCCAAGGATGCTATCTGTACTGAAAATGTTACTACTTCCGCCGGCAGCAAAATACTTAAAAATTACACGCCTGTATTCGACGCAACAGTTATAGAAAAATTGAAGAGTGCTGGAGCCAAGTTCTACGGCAAAAGCAACATGGACGAGTTCGGATTCGGATCTTTTTCCATCACCTGCTCGTTCGATACTCCAAAAAACCCTCACGACTCGGAAAGAGTAGTCGGAGGCTCAAGTGGAGGCGCAGGAGCGATAGTCGCAGCCATGGACAAACCATTAATCTCACTGGGAGAAAGCACAGGAGGATCAATCACTAACCCTGCAGCATACAATGGAGTAATAGGAATAACACCAACATATGGCAGAGTATCCCGTTATGGATTAGTTGATTATGCTAACAGTCTGGATAAGATTGGAGTCCTGGCAAAGACAGTCTACGGGTCGGCAAAAGGGCTTGAAGTGATTGCCGGCGAAGATGAAAACGATCAGACAACATCAAGCAGAGAAGTACCTCAATACGCAGACAATCTTGAGGAGACGAGTGGAAAACTAGCCGTACCGAAACAATACTTAGAACTTGACGGCGTTGAGGAAGGAGTTATGGAGAACTTCCAGGAATCTATTGACGAGCTTGAGGAGGCTGGTTTTGAAGTTGAGGAGGTTGACATGCCTCTGCTTTCAGCAGATGTCGCACTTCCGTCTTACTATATAATGGCAGTCAGTGAGGCCTCAACAAACCTGGCAAAAATGTCAGGTATGCGTTATGGCTTAGAATTCGATCCTGAGGACTATGAAGACTTTAACGAATATTTCTCAGAAGTAAGAAGTGAAGGTTTCGGTGAAGAAGTTAAAAGAAGGATTTTGCTTGGTACTTATACTCGTCAGGCAGGTTACCGTGACCAATACTACATCAAAGCCGCCAAAGTAAGAACAAAAATCATAAACCAATACAAAGAAACATTTGAAGAATTTGATGCTGTCATAAGTCCTTCAATGCCAAACATAGCACCTAAAATAGAAGATGCTGAGAACATGGATCCAACAGAAATCTATGCTATAGATACCTTGACAGTTGGACCTAACTTAGCTGGTATGCCGATGATCAGCGTACCTAACGGAAAAAGCAAGGGTATGCCGACTGGTCTTCACATTGTTGGTGATCACTTTGATGAGCAGAAGATACTAGATATCGCTTACAGCTTTACAGGAGGTGGCGAATAATGTCTGAAGACGAAACTGATGTGATGATTGGTTTGGAAACTCATGTTCAGTTGGATACTGAGACTAAGTTGTTCTGTGGTTGTCCAAATGAGGAAGCGGACGAACCAAACACTCATGTTTGTGAGGTTTGTTTGGGTCATCCAGGAAGTAAGCCGCGTTTGAATAGAAAGGTTTTGGAGTATGCGGTGAAGACTTCTCAGGCTCTTCAATGCAGTGTGAATGAGGAAGTGTTCTTCTCTCGTAAGACCTACTTCTATCCAGACCTCTCCAAGGACTACCAGATTACCCAGTACGAGGTCCCGGTTGGAGAAGACGGAAAAGTTGAGATTAAGATAGGTGACGAAAGAAAAGACATCGGAATCACCAGGCTACACATAGAAGAAGACCCAGCTAAAACAGTTCACAAAGGCGGCGACATATCAAATTCCAAATATACTAAAGTTGACTACAACCGATCCGGAACACCACTACTCGAAATAGTAACAGACCCAGACTTCACAAGCCCGAAACAAGCACGAGCATATCTACAACAACTCGCACAAATGCTAGAATACTTGGAGATTTATTTCCCAGAAAGCAGCTTCTCACTCAAATCCGACGCCAACATCTCAATCGACGGAGGACAAAGAGTAGAAGTCAAAAACATAACAGGAACCGCAGGAATCCAAAAAGCACTAAGCTACGAAATCAGCAGACAAAAACAACTCAAAAAACGCGGAAGAGAAATTTCACAGCAAACAAGAAGCTACAACCAAAACCAAGAAATCACAGAAAAACTAAGAGAAAAAGAAACAGAAGAAGACTACGGATACATCTTCGACCCAGACCTCACCACACAAAAACTAGACCAAGAATTCAGACAAAAAATGAAGAGTCAAATACCAGAACTACCACACGAAAAAATCAAACGCTTCAAAACAGAATACGGACTAAAAGATAAACTAATAGAAGCACTTGTATCAGTCCCAGAAATGGCAGATGACTTCGAGGAATTATCTGAAAGCCATGACGCAAATCTTGTGGCGTCTTGGATGACTGGTGAAATAAAGAAAACTCTCAACTACAATGAGATAACATACAGTGAATCAAACATCACTAACCGGTTTTTGGATGATTTATTCCAACTTATTGAAAATGAGAAACTCTCAGATAGAAACGCTGAACAGGTTCTAAGAGATCAAGTAGATGGCAGCCATGTAATAGACTATGCAGAAAAAGCGAATGCCGAAGCCTCAACATTAGAAGCATCAGCAGAAGAAAGAAATCTATTGAAATCTGAAGAAGATGAAATCTCAGAGTTCGTCAAGGAGGCGATTGATGAAAATCCTGATGCAGTTGATGACTATAATTCCGGTGATGAGGAGGCTGTTAACTTCTTGGTTGGTCAGGTTATGAGTATTAGTCAGGGTAAGGCTGATCCTAAATCTGCTAGAGAGATGATTATGGAAGAGCTTGAATGAGTTTAGAGGAAGCACAGCAAAAATTTGAGGAAGTTTCGGAGACTAATGATGTCGGTGAAAAACGGTTTCTGATGTATCGAGCCTTAGAGGATATCCTTGATGAAGTTAAGAAAGATTCAATCACTGAATTAAACGGTTACCTATACAAGTTGACACAGGACTTTCTTACTTCTTCCAGCACATTTGAAAAGACCCAGAAAATGGAAAAGATACTTGATTATATTGAAACCAAAGCAGAGTAATTTATAATTTAAGAATTGTTTTGGCTACATCGGATTCTTTGAAATGTCTATAGGAAGCTGTTTTGAGTTGAAAATTAGAGGTGGTTGCGGGGGACAAGATTCGAACTTGCGAACGGCTAACCGACTGGCTCCTAAAGCCAGCGCCTTTGACCACTTGGCTACCCCCGCTTTTGTGGCGTGTAATGTGTTTTTCTGGAGTAAGTTTGAAAAAAAGGATTATTTGGAGGGGGTGTATTGATTTAACGGTTATTGAACTTTGGTTTTTGTGTGATGGAGTTTAAGGGTTTGAAGGTTTTTTGGGATGGGCATGCTTCTGTTCATGTTTGTGATGATGGTTTTACTGTTGCTGTTGATCCCTTTTCTGAGGTTGGTACTGGTTTTGAGGCTGATTTGGTGTTGGTTACTCATGGTGATGTCGGTCATTTTGATGAGGGTGCTTTGGAGGAAGTGAGAACTGGTAGAACTGTTTTTGTATGCCCTGAGTCTGTTGATCTGCCTTTTAGGGATGTTGAGTGTGTGAGTGAGGGCGATATGATTGATGTTTATGGGGTTGAGGTTGAGGCTGTTCCTATGTACAATGGTGAGCATGATCGAGGGAGTGGTGTTGGTTATCGTTTTGTCATGGATGGTACTAGTTTCTATGTTGCAGGGGATACAGGTTTGATTAGTGAGATGCGTGACTTGGAGCGGCGTGTTGACCTAGCTTTCCTACCTATTGAAGGCGAGTATACTATGAGTGTTTCTGAGGCTGTCCGGGCAGCAGTAAGAATTAAGCCCGAAGTTGTTGTTCCTTATCATTATGGAGAGCCTTTCTTCCCAGGTAAAGGACCTGAAGCTAAACAGTTCCGAGCGGAACTCTTGGACAGAAACATTGAATGTAAATTAATGAAAGAAGAAAAACAGTAAAAACAAGATTCTCTTTATTTAAAGACCTATTATTGATGCTAAACTGTTTAATGTATCGAAAATTTTCACTTTGATTCCTGCTGAGACGCTTCTTGTTTCATATTCAATGTTTTCAGATTGAAGCTGATTTCTTAACTCCTTGAAAGGCTGCTCCGATTCGACAACAGTTTTAATTGCTGTATCTGTGACATTAACTTCTAAAGTATAGTCTTTATACCTAGACTTCGAAATATTTTCTATTTCAACGCCTTTGAACTCGGCTCCAATAGTCTCAGAAGACTGGTTTGACTTTAAATTGATGTTTACAGTTTCTCCCCCGACAATATTTCCGACGAAACCTGGTACTTTTGAAGACTGATTGTTGTAAGCTTCTTTAACTTCTTCTAGGTTCTCGCCTTCAGGAACTGGTTGTCCAACTGCTACTGCAGCAAACAACAAAATCATCAGAGCTACTACTGTCTTTTTCATAATTCTGTAATTGTACTTATGTAATTAAATACTCTTCCAAAAAAAATTGGATACGGTTACTTAACCGTAACGCTCTTCGCCAAGTTACGCGGCTTATCAGGGTCGTTACCTTTTTTCACCGATGTCAAATAAGCTATCATCTGGAATGGGGCAATCTCCAGTATTTCGCTGTTCGGATCCTCTGGTATTTCTATGAAGAACCTGAACTTGTCGATAGGCTTCGAACCGACTCCGATGATGTCTGCGCCGCGACTCTTCGCCTCTAAAGTATTAGAAACAATATCTTCATAACCTGTAGATTTCAGAAAACTGATTACAGGTACTCCTTCCTCAATCAACGCCAGGTTACCATGCTTGAACTCTCCGCCTGGAAAACCTTCCACATGTATGTAGGAAAGCTCCTTCAGTTTCAAGGCAGACTCCTGCGCCATCTCATGACCCTTCTCACGGCCAATAGTGAATACATGGTTCTTCTCCTGAAGGTAAGTGCTGATGTCATCCAATAATCCTTCATTCTTCCTCAGTACTTCATCCAACTTTTCGGCCGTCTCCAAGATGCTTCTTCTGCCTTCATCCAACTCATCTTGAAGCGCGTATTGCAGGAGTTTTAATACTGCGACCTGTGCAGTGAATGCTTTAGTGGATGCAACGCCGATCTCTGGACCTGCATTAACAAAGAGTGTATGTTCTGATTGTCTGGCCAGTGTTGATCCCACTACATTGACTACTGCTAATGTCGGTGCCGGAGAATCATCAAGCGTTGCCAATAAATCAGCTGTTTCACCGGACTGGCTGACAGCAATAACTAAATCATTTTCAGTTATTTCATCTGTACGGTATTCTAGTTCGTGGCTTTGTTCTGTTACTACCGTAGCGTCTGTTTCTCTCAGGTATTTTGCTCCGAGACTGGCTGCGAAACTTGCTGTTCCACAACCGGTTAAGTATACTGTGTCAGCGTCTTCAACCATTTCAACGGCTTTTTTAATATCGGTTTCGTCTTGGAAAGCTGCTTTTTTCACTGTCTGTGGTTGTTCTTTAATTTCTTTTTCCATGAAGTGTTCATGTCCTTCTTTACATGCTTCCTCCGCGTCCCAGTCTATTTTTCTGGGATTTCTATCCATTTCTTCTCCATCCTTGTAGATTTGGTAGTCTCCGTTTAATGTAACGACCTCACCATCTTCTAAGAAAATTGCTTCATCTGTGTGTTCTAGGAAAGGTGTTACATCGGATGCAAGGAAGTATTCGTCGTCTGCTACGCCAAGTGCGAGCGGGCTTTCGTTTTTGAATGCTACTAGTTCTCCTGTGTCTAGGACTGCGACTACTGCGTAGCTTCCTTCTATAGTATCTGCAACTTTTTGAGCTGCTTCATGTAAAGGTTTTCCTTTTTGCAGTTGTTCTTCGAGGAGGTGTGGTATTACTTCTGTATCTGTTTCGCTTTTGAATTCGTGGCCTCTGTTTTCTAGTTTCTCTTTGAGTGTTTCGTAGTTGTTTATTATTCCGTTGTGTACGACTGCGATTTCTCCGTTGCAGTCTTTGTGTGGGTGTGCGTTGGTGTCGTTGACTCCGCCGTGTGTTGCCCATCTTGTGTGTCCTATGCCTGTTTTACCGTCTGTTTTTTCTGGTTCGACTTCTTCTATTGTTCCTTCTCCTTTTTCGACTTTGACTGTTGGGTTTCCGGCTGTTGCTATTCCTGCGGAGTCGTAGCCACGGTATTCCAGTTTCTTCAAGCCTTCAAACACTATTTTGGAGGCTTGTTTATCTCCTTTGTATCCGACAATTCCGCACATAATAAATTAATAATAAGTTCCGAACTGTATAAAAAAGAAGTTGAAAGAACACAACTGGTTAAAAATTTATTTTACTGGTTGCTTTGATTTAACCAATTTAACGGTTTAAACAGGATTTTCTGCATCGCCCTCGAAGGCTTTTATAAGTCCGGTTAAAAGTATTTGTTAATGGTTGAGTTTCTTAGAGATGGGAAGTTGTTTGAAGCTAGAAGTCTTTCAGAGGAGGAATTGAAGGCTTTAGATTCTGATTTGAGGGTTCAGGTTCTAAAGTCTTTGAGTGAGAGTTCTTCTTATCCTGCCCAGCTAGCCAAGGATTTTGACTGCAGCAAGCAGAAGATGTACTATCATTTCGAACAACTTCTAGAAGCTGGCATAATCGAAAAGGATTATATTGAGGATAAGTCTGGCGGGGAAGCCATTTACTATACTCCTACAAAAAGAGGGTATGTACTAGATCTAGGGGGCGAAGGCGACAGCTTTCCTGTCCCGGACAGAAATCAGGATGTCAAAGATTTTTTCAACCCTTTAATACAGGACTCCGAGATGAATGGTTTTTTGGTCGTTGGCTCTCCAGATCAACATGGCCCCGACCAAGTTCAAGCACTTGATGGACACTTAGCAGGAGAGATATGCTTCAAATTAGGGAACTACTCAAGGAAAGACAAGCTAGTTACTAAATTGGATACTGAAGTGGTTAATGAAGAACTTTTTGAAACTAACATGGTAATTTTAGGCGGTGTACTGACTAATGTCATCGCAAAAAGGTTTAATGAAAGCTTTCCAGTCAATTTTCCAAGAGAGGAGTTTCCTTACCGCCAGTTAAAAACTCCAAGATCCTCATTTACTGATGGAGAGATAGGAGTTATCGCAAAAACTTCCAACCCAGAGATAAGAGAGAACAAGATATTTCTAGTTGCAGGAATCCAGAGTAAAGGAACCAAAGCTGCTGTAAAAGCCTTCCAAGACTTGGAAGAGATAGTTGAAGGTTATTCTGCCGGCCAGTTCTATGCCGTGGTAAGGGGTTTAGATTTAAACAGCGACGGAGAAATAGATGATTACAAGGTGATTGAAACTAGTGAACAGTGATTGGAAAGTATTTCAGACAGATGTATTGGATCTTCTCAGACAGTATGAAGGATTTATGGACTTATTTGAAAGAGTTGGCAGCCTATCCGACAACTCAAGGCCCGACGCATTCGCCAGAATAACCAGGACAAACAAAAAAGAAATCTGGATACTCGATGCCAAAAACAAAAGTGAAATCAACTGCGAAGACGAAAAAAGAATGCAGAAATACATTCGCCAAATAAAATCAAATCCTGTTGATGTGGGACTTGAACTATCAGAACTCACGGACCACGAAATCAAAGGAGTATTCATAACACCTACAAAAACAGAGTCAAGTTATCAAGTGGTGGAGTTCAAAGGTCTTCACCAGTTCCTTCAAAAAGAACTGATATACATCGATACTGACAAAATTGTCCGAGATGTCGCTAAAATGGCAGGAAGAAAAAAACTGAGTCAAAGCCAGGCACGTCTACTACACGAAAGCCTCAAACCATTCAGAGACAGACTGGAAAAAGTCAGAGAAGACCTCTCCAAACTCGAAGAAGACTTTATAGGACTAAAACTGTACACGCCACCATTCAATAATTTAGATTTCAAGCCTCCTTCAGACGCAGTACTCAAACACACAGAAAGAGACGAACTATTCCTTATAGACATCCCTTACTCACCTGATGAAGCCAGAAAAGCTGAAGAAAAAGCACAAGAAGTAGAAAAATACATAGACGGAAAAGGATACTACGCATCACTCCACAACTTCGAAGTAGACTCAAAGTTTGCATGCCCACCAGAAAAATTCAAAAAACAAATAAGACAAGTGCTTAGGGTAGTATCTCCAGAAACAATAGCAGAAATATTCCAACCAAAATTCAATGTGGAGAAAAAATACAGAGATGGATACATAGAGATGAAATCTGATGAACTAGGATTCAAGCTTAGGATATCATCCGAAGACGACACCAAGCATAGAATCGAAGCATTTCTAAACTCCGAAGCCGTATCCAGAATCAAAGACAGAAGTATGAACTCCAGAAGGGACTTCGGACAGTTCCACGGCGACAAATGGATACAAGATATAACGGTAGAGGATGACCTGACAATTGATTACGGAAACCAAGAAAAATTGGAAGAATACAAACAATCAGTTAAAAACATTTTCCATTCAGCTGTAAACCCGGTATACAGCAAAAAAATCGCCCAAAAAACACAAAGATGAACAAAAAAGACTACATCGAGAAAAAACAACTCGAAAAAGTAATCAAAGAAATAGAAAAAACAGTCGACACAATCATAGTAGAAGGCTGGAGCGACAAAAAAATGATACAAAAACTCGGCTACAAAGGCAAAATATTCCTCTCAGCCGAAAAAACAGTAGAAGACCTAGCCGAAGATGCGGCTCGGAGAGCAGACAAAGCAGCAGTACTGACAGACTTCGACACACACGGCAAAAAACAAGCAAAGGAAATCAGTAGAGAACTGGATAAGGAAATAGATGTTGTAAGGAGTGCCAGGAAAAAATTTGGAAAACAACTCACCTCAACAGATAGACACGCAGTAGAAGATATAAGGCCACTATTTCAAGATAAAGATGAAAAATTTGTGGAAGCAGCAATGGACCAAATATTTTTTGAACCGTAATTTAAAAATCAATTAAACTGCTTTGGTTCTTTTTCAGTGCTCTTGCGTTATATCCTTTTTCTCTTTTTAGGTAGGATGCGAATTGTTCGTCGAATCCGTGTTGTACATATACTTTTTCAGGGTCAACCTGTTCAACGAGTTTGATTAGCCCGTTGAAGTCGCAGTGGTCGCTGAGTTGGAATGTTTGGTCGTAGCCGCCACGGTATTTGAAGGAGTCGGTTGCTGCCCAGCCTGAGAATCCTGCTTTAACGGCATCGGTCTCTTTCACTAGTTTTTCGACCCAGTCTGACTGGCTGCTTCTTGATGGTGCTATGAGTATTCCGTTTTCTTTCATTATGTCTCTGTTTTCTCCGTATGGCTTGGCTCTGAAATTTAGGTTGGAAGATTCTTCTACCGCATTGTTCATTTTTTTGACTGCTCCATGGGCCAAGATTGGACGGTTTGTAGCTTGTTCAGCTAGTTTTTGAATTTTCTGTGCTTTTCCCAGGCTGTAACCGAATAGTATCTGAGGCTTATTCTCATCTTGTATGAAATCTTTGATCCTGTTTTCGATTACCTTTTGTTTTGGAAATGTGTACGCCGGTATACCATAAGTAGATTCAACAATCAGGATATCGGCTGAGACTGGTTTAAAACCATCAAGGTAGACACGGTCTCTTAGTGATACATCGCCTGTATAGAGAACATTTTCTTCTCCTTTTATCTTAGCTGCGCTACTTCCAAGAATATGCCCTGAATTGTAGAGCTCTACTTTATCATGAATAATTCTTTCAACCTCTTTGTCTGCCCGGGCACCTGCCAATTTCGCTGTTAATTCTGAGCAAACCACTTCTGAGTCATTGAGATGCATATGGTCAAAATGAGCATGGCTCACCAAGTTAATATCGCCTTGACTGCTCCTAGAATCAGCAACAACTGTTTTTTCTCCTTCAATGTGGATTCCGTCTTTTTCGGTTATCTTCACATCCTAAGGTATTCTCTGGTTTTTTTATCTCGATTGGTTTGAAATAGTTTTCCTGATGATCCTAATTCATGGATAAGTCGA
>Ga0102936_1000514_pt1 | contig 15413 bp, 13 predicted proteins | sample SalPon2_A_H2O_MG_FD_78502 | JGI IMG/M metagenome (GOLD analysis project Ga0102936, IMG submission 78502) | Salt pond water microbial communities from South San Francisco under conditions of wetland restoration - Salt Pond MetaG R2_A_H2O_MG | ecosystem: Environmental > Aquatic > Non-marine Saline...
ACGATGTCTTCCTCGGCGAGTTCACCGCCGACTGCGACGGTCGCTTGCCCTTCGATGTCGACTTCCTCTTCGAACACCACCGTCTCGGAGTCGTTTGCCGGCGTTACCGTGACCGTCTGTGTGCCCGTCGCTGCGGCTTCGTAGTCGCTTTCCTCGCCAAAGTCGATATCCGCGAAGACCAGTTCGTCGTCGACGTAGACGTCGACTGCCGGCGCGTCGGGGACAGCGTGGACGACCCGGATTTCGGTCTCGGCTTCGTCTTCTTGTGCCGCCGCGACGCCGACACTGGCGACCACCACGCTCCCGAGGACGGCCACCGCCAGCGCGATGACGAGCAGCCGCGATACTGTCGGGCTGTGTGCTGTGTTGCTAGACATACAAGAAGTAGTGCAGCTAGTGTCAATATTGTTATTTATATCGTACGCTATCGGCTTTCGCGACCGTTCACTCGGCGACAATGGGAAAGCCCAGGTTGTCGACCGCCGGTGGCGACCTACCGTACAGTTCATCTCGCTTATCTGTAGTATATTCGTGAGCAAGATGCCAGACTCGTCCGCACTCGCAAAGTGGTGCCGACTCACGCGCCGACTGAGGCGCGGACACAGCGACCGAGCTTTCTCGGCCGGTCGTCTCGCAGTTCCCGCTGTCCGGTCGCGGTCGGCCGCCCCCAAATCTATAGGTAGACCCACCTGCTATTGAGCGTTGATGGTGGACAGTCCCTGTACGAACGTCTGTACCCTCGATAGCGGGCTCTGTGTCGGCTGTGGACGGACCATCGCTGAAATCACCTCGTGGCAATCGATGAGCGACGACGAACGGGAACACGTTATCCGGGCAATTCGAGACGGTGAACGCGCGTATCCGAAACCCGAGTAGCCAGCGGGCGTCGGCCCGTTCGCGAGACGCGGTCGTCGTGCTAACGTGACGCTTGGACGTCCCTGTCCGCTCGGCAGTTTCACGGCTGAAACATTGTTCAGGCGGTGGCTATAATCGTGGGATATCCCTGCTGAAAGATATGGAGACGACTGCTACTGGGCCCTCGGTGCCGACCGACGGGGGTGCGACACAGCCCACGGAGTCGGACGCGACACCGTCGACCGGCTCACCGACTGACACGCAACCCACGGACACGGATACGGCACCGTCGGCCAACTCACCGACAGACAGGCAACCCACTGACTCGGACGCGACCGACCGACCCGACGACGCCCGCACCACGACCGGCGCTGACGGCCCTGGCTTCGGCGTCCTTATCGCCATCGCAGCGATACCGGGATTTGGCGGCCTGACCCGTCCCTAGCGCGGGAGCGGCCGTGACGCGGGACGTCGGGCGGTGCGGCTCGACCGTGACGGCGAAAATCGGGACTGCCGACAGCTACTTGTCGTGCGGTACCATGTAGCAATACGAATCGTCATGCAACCGTGCCAGAACTGTCAGGCGGTCATCGACGAGTACTACTTGGACAAACATCTCGAACCCCTGCGTGACCTCACAGTCGACGACTTCAACCTCTGTGTGGACTGTACGACCATCGTCCCCGAGGCGTGTACGGAGTGCAACGGCGCGGCCTACGTCCCCCTGAACGAATCGCGGACCCCGGACTACTGTCCCGCCTGTCGGGCCGACCACATCGACCGGACGGGCACCGACCCGGGCTGGCATCTCGACACCGCAACGAGCTGAGAGCGACGGCTTCGCCGTCGAAGAGTGAGTCGCTTCTCAGGCACCGTTCTCTCGGACTCAGACAGCGCCCGTCCGCAAGGAGAACGGCGAAGGGCCGGTGTTGGCGCGAGGATTCGTATGCGATGACGGCTCACACCACAGGAAGCCCCGATTCGTAACGTATTTCTGTGCCAGCGGGATACCTAAGAATGCTTCAGCCAGCGTGTCCGGGTTGGGGTAGTGGTATCCTTCAGCCTTGTGGTGGCTGAGACGTGGGTTCAATTCCCGCACCCGGACTTTTCTTTCAACAGATTTTCAACGGAATTTCTACGTGAGTGGGTAATCCACTACATTCCCCTCACTCCCGATGAGCGAAGTGCCCCCCTCATATCTCGTAGGCTTCCGCTTGTCGGTGTTAGGCTCGACACAGCGAAGTTACGCTATCGGGAAGGCCGAATCCCGGCGCTCGTGGTCGTCTAAATCGACGAACCAGCGTCTTAGAGAGAATCTCGATAGTTCACTATCTCTTCTAGCCGGTCTATAGCTCCTCGATCAACGACCTGAGAGACTCTGGCTCTATCTTGCCAAACTCGGCCTTTCGATGACAGCTGATACAAAGCGAGATGACGTTCTCCAGGTAGTGCGCATCTTCGTGATTGTGGTCGTCTGAGGCGATAAACCACTTTACCGGTGTGATGTGATGGACGTCTGGATTCCTGCCCAGCTCTTCGTCTGTCCGTCCGCAGACGACGCACTGGTGCCCATCTCGTTCAAGTGCCTGCTGTCGAACCGCTCGCCAACCTTTGCCGTAGTCCTCGTTTCCACCACTCTCCCATTCGGATGCCCCTCGCCACTGAATTCGTCTGAGAGCCACGCACTGTGACAGGCTTTGCTACAGAGAACAGTCTCGCCGATCTGGCTGGGATAGCGCTCAACTCGTGTTCCGCACACTGCGCACTGGCAGACTCTCTTTCCGCCGTTCCATCGGGGATTCGCTGTTTCCGTTAACCGCGTGACGGTCTCTTTGTCATCGTCTGCATAGCATGGTGAGCAGTACTTTCCAGTACGTCTGGATGGGTAGTACTCGAAACTCTCACCGCAGCTCGCACATTGTGTTTGCGCTTTGGCTCCTTGTAATCTGCCTGCACGCAGACACTCGTCTGAGCAATATTTTTCCTGCCCGCTCTGGTCGAACTGCTCGCCGCAGCTTTCACATTTCGTCGTCACAGGCGACACTCTGTGGGTGTGACGATGGTGGAGTTCGCGCCGTTTTGTGATTTAAGCTCGCGCCCACATTCCGGACAAGTGTGGTCCCCCATCACAACCCCTCCGTTTCGGGTGTGGACCGTCCACCGACTCGCTCTCTAGACAGTACAACGGCTCTTCGCTGCAATCGTATTCGTGGCATAATCGATGACGGGCACTTGTGCGCCCGCACCCGTCGCGGGCGCACCTAAAAAATCGGGGCGCGATAGCTGAGAGAGTAGTTAGATTTCAATATGGACTGGGCGATAGGGTCTGGCGATGTGATATTCACTTGGATGTGGATCGTCACTATTCGCTCACGTAATCTGTAGTTCGATCTGGAATGTCCTCGAGCATTCTATCAACCGTCAGGCTCTTGATTTGGCATATGGCTGGAGACTGGACAGTTAGCAGGTATTCAGAGGCGTTCTCCTCCGATACGAAACAGAACCTTCGGGACCTCTACTCGCACTGTTGTGCAATATGTCGCCAACGGTACGAATCTCCGTTCGGACACCCCGAGACCGAAGCAGCACACATTCATCCAGCCCAGCACGGAGGCCCAGATAAGGAGACGAATGGGTTGCTACTGTGCCGGCGCTGTCACTGGGGTTTCGATTCTGGCTGGTTGAGCCTCGGAGACGATCATCGGGTCGTCACCGCGAACGATGACTCAGTTCATGGCTACGAATACTTCCACCAGTTTCGCGATCGACCGCTTATGACTCCCAGTACTGAGGACCTTGGTCCGGCAGTGCGCTTCATCGAGGCGCATCGGAAACTGTCCGGCTTTGATTCCATCAACAGCGGTGACCGGTTGACCTTCGGTGGACTACGAAGCGGTAAAACGAGTCTCGTCGACGGGCGGCGTGTTTGTATCGAAGGGGCTCCAGACGAAGCACTCGTTGTCAATTGTAGTGTCACGGATGTCAGACCACAGCAACTGCGCTGTACTCACCACCGAACTTTAGCGACTCGACAGGTCACGGGTCCAGAAATTCCTGACCCTCCGTTCGACGACACAGCAGAAATTTCATTCGAGCAACTAGCCAAGAAAATTCAGGAAATCAAAGACGATTACACGGGCATCACGCAGAAGTGGGAGTGGGGACGGATCTTCCGCAGGGTTCGGGTCAAGTCCGGCCTCTCCTGCGAGGAAATCGCTGAGAATATTGATGTTGAGGGTGCAAGCGTGCTTCAAATCGAGCGTTCAGAGGGTGTTTACGAGATGTTTCCTGACCGGGAGTATGAGGGAGACGAACTCTCGTATTCTGCTATCGCTGAACTGCAAAGAGTGTTCAGCAATACGGACGATGTCCGAGCCGCATACGACTGCATCATCGCAACTGGGCACTCGCTTACAGTCAAGGAGACTCGTGTATGGGTGGAGATCCTGATGGCGGATGCCGACGTGACACGCGAAGCCGTCCGAGAAGAAGTGGAAACATACAAACAACTGCGCAGGAAGAACCCGCCTGAGAGTGCTCGGCGCATCCTCGATGTGCACGCCGAATACGAATCGACCTACGGGTGGGAGTAACTATATATACTCTTAGTGTAATCCAAAGATATGTCTTGAGTTGCTGAATCAGTCCTTCTCATTCCCTACGGCTCGTATCCCTTTTTGTAGAATAGTCACGATGGGCCTCTGTCACTCACCAAACCACGCCACCCCCTCATTATACTCCCGCAGATGCGCCGTCTCAACGCCATCATCAGGAATCGCCAACTGCTCTCCGTCACGCTCCACAATCGTCCGCTGCAATACCTCACTCTCGGTCTCGAAGCTCGGAGACACCTGAAGCCGGTACTCCGAGGCGATTGTGAACAACTCCCGATCAAAAGCTGCATGATGAGTCTTGCTCAGCGGCAGCACGTTCCCTGGATCCGCCCGACGAATCGCGTCGCTGCTGCACCGTCAACCACGTCGTGGTCAACCGTAACCGTGAGAGCGAGCAGTTCTCGGGTCCTCGGCTCCCCGTCGACGGCCCTCGGTTTCTCGCTGATACCACCGACAGTCAGCTGTAGCGTGTAGTTCGTCGGGCTGATTACCCACCCACCGCCCTCGCCGAACATCCCGACGGAGGTGACGGCGACGGTTCCGGCTATGGCTTTCCAGCGCTCGGGAAACCACTGGAGCAGCCGCCAGAGGAGTCGCCGGACGAACCCGGGGAGTCGAAACGCCAACTCGGCCACCGGGGAGAGGTCCGTCGGGTCACTAGCCGTCTGTGCCGCTCGGATCTCGTCGTGAATCGACCGGACGGAGCGCTCGTTTGCTCGGCGCACTACGTGGGGGACGCCCAGCCGCCCGCCACGGACCGTCGTCTCGACAAAGATGTTCACGTCGACGGCGTCGAAGACGTGGCGGCGACTATGCCAGTCCCGATACGCGTTGATATCGGGACGGTCTTCGAGGGCCCGAGAGAGACAGTGAGCGAGAGGGACTCACCGGTCTCCGCTTCGATGGCCTCGATACGGCGTCGCGCCTCGGTCACGTCGACCTCGACGAGTCCGTGGACGTTGCTCCGTCGGCCCGCCGTTCGCATGGAATCGACCGTTCCGCGGCGGCGAGCAGGGGGCGGTTCGATACGGTCACTTCGATTGCTCAGACAACTCGTTCGTCGAGGAGCGACATACCTGTTGAGGCCCAAGAACGGCAGGGCGAATCAGCCGTCGGCGAGGACGGTGTCGAGCGGCCAGCGTGGTGTGTGCTCGGACTTCTCGTCGGCGTAGCCCAGTCGAAAGAGGTGTTGTGGTACCCCTGGTGTGTCGAGTAGGTCACCCAGTTGCGTCCGCAACGCCGGCCGTTCGAGCGTCTGGCTCATCGGATGGACGGCGACACCCTCACTGCGGGCAAGCAGTGCAATCCGTTCGAAGGTCTGTCCAGTCGTGACCTGTGCGATAGGGTCGTCCGAATCGGTCGACAAGACGGCGATTGCCGGGGCGCTCTGGACAAGCTTTGAGTTCTTGGCGGCCTCTCTGTCGCCGATATCGAGGTGGGTGACAACGGCCTGCTCGATGCGGGCCAGAAGCCACGAACTCCCGAGGGCGCCGATACCGACCCAGTGACCGAGCTCTTGCCGGTAGGCAGGGTCGTTCATCTGCCGTCGGTCGGCCTCGGCCTGTAGCTCGGCGACGGTGGTTTTCGATACCGGGTCGTCGACGACCTGAAGTGTGACGTCCTTCGCTGTATCCACTGTTTCCAGCAGTTCCCGCGTCGTGTCTTCGAGCGGACGCCCGTCGAACAGTTCGTGGCTCGTCGTCCGTGTGGTGAGTGTGTCGAACAGGTCAGCCGGCCGCGGGTCGGCCGGTTCACCCTCTCCGAGTGTCACGGTCACGACGCCGGCTGACGCCGGGTCGTGATACTCGACGTGCGGGTCGAATCCGAAGTGTTCGGCCGCGACACAGCAGTTTTCGACGGCACAGCCGAGGCTGACGTACAGTTCGCGTTTGTCCGGGTCGGCCGCCTGAAGCCACCGTGACTCCTCGGCCGCAATCACAATCTCGTTCCCGGTCACGTCGAACGACCAGGGCTGGGAGTTGTGACTCGACGGCGCCAAGATAGCGTACCTGAGTAAGAACCTGGTCTGGTCTTCGATGAGCCCGTCGGTGGGAAACTCGTCGGCCTCGACGTCCCAGACCGACCTCGTGAGGGATGTTGCCTGCATACCGGAAAATGGTTGTGGGGATACATAACTCGTGACTGTGAGGAAACTACCGCGCGTTCGCAACCAGGACCCGAAGCTCGTCCATCGACAGTGGTTCTCCCTCGACCAGTTCCCCCACTCGCCGAGTAGAAGAGACTCGTCGACCATCACGTACTCACAGCCGCCGCACTCCGCTCGGGGACACTGGCCCGTCGCTGCCGAACGTAGCGTGAGCCGGGTAGCGCCAGTATAATGTCACTATAATCGGAAGAATCATTCTTCGGGCTCGGGATATCGACTCGTGACTGCACTCATCGGAACCCGAAACGGGCTGTTCAGCGCCGACTCGGTGCCGTTCGACGAGCGGGACCGACGCCTCGACTGCGGCCGAGTTAGCCAACTCTGTCGCCACGACGAGCTCACGGGTACGCTCGCTGCGACCGAAACGGGGCTGTATCGCTCGACAGACACGGGCCGCACGTGGGACGCGATAGCCCTGCCCGAAGACGACGTCTGGAGTGTGTTCGTCGCGGCCGATGGCGATGTCTACGCGGGAACGGACCCGGCGCGACTGTTTCGGTCGAGCGACGGCGGGGAGACGTGGACCGAACTCGAAGGGCTGCGAGCGCAGACGACCACGGACCTGTGGCGGTCGGCATACCGTGACAGCGCACACGTCCGGGCGGTGGCCGGCCATCCGGACGCGCCGGACCGCCTGTTCGCCGGCATCGAGGTCGGTGGCCTCTATCGGAGTGAAGACGGGGGCAAGCGATGGTCGAAGTGTGAACTCAGAGACGAAGCGGGCGTCGTCCAAGACGATATTCACGATATCACGTGTCTCTCGCCCGAAGAGTACGTCGTCGCTTGTGGGCGCCTCTCGCTGCACGACGCGAACCACGCCGCAGCCGAGGGCGGCCTCTATTACACCGGCGACGCCGGGGCGACGTGGCAGCGGCTCGACCGGGACATCGGTCCCTCGTACTACCGAGCCACGCTGTCTCACGACGGCGAGTTCTTCACCTGCGGTGCGACCACCGTCCCGCCCGAGTGGTCGGGCGTGTTGGACGCCGACGCGACGATGTTCGTCTCGGACGACGCCGGTGACACGCTCGAACCGGTGTCGTACCCCGGTGGGCCGGACGAGATGATACTGGCGTACACCGCCGACGACGGTCACGTCTACGCCGGCACGGCTGTCGGTAACGGCGGGCGGATTGTCCGCCGGTCGGCCGACCGAGCGTGGGAGACTATCGGGCACGTCCCCGCGGACGTGTTGTCCCTCGCCGTCTACTGACTGGGAGCGAGATGAGGGTCGCGTTCTGGCAAGCGGGTCAGCACTCACGAGGGCGAGCAGTGCCGTCACGACACCGAGTCCCAGACCGTCCGCCGACGACGGACCTAACGTGTCCACCCGTTTCATACAAAACTTCTCTCTCGATAGTCAGAGTTTGTCTAGATATTTTGTACTTTTAACACGTATTTTCGCGTTGTAGATATTTATATGGCATATTCGCCATCAAATTCACATATTTGGGTGTGCTTTGACATTTGTATCTTTATTTTGTCTATAAAATAGCCATATAGAACACCATACTGCGTAATAAGACGAGCTACGAGAGCGAAAGTAGATGTGGACGGCGTAGTTTCCAGATTTGGGGATATCGCTGTACAAACCCCCGGTACAGAGTCGAATTCGAGAGATAGAGAAGCAGATACCGCTCGGATAGGTCTATTCAGACCGAACGACCGGAGTGCTGTCCCAGTCGAGGCACACCCGTCAGGCGAGTCCGGTTCGTCGTTCCATGTAGGGGCATACCGGCGAGTCCATGACAATAGTACGATTGTCATGGAATTAGTGTGGCCACATGACAAAATCGTTTTTTACCGTGCCGACCGAATCCTCCGGTAATGCCTGAAAATAATACAGGAGCCACCGGTCGGAGGGGGAAAGTAGCGCGTGTCATAGACGAATACGACCTCGCCGCGCTCGGGGACGAACTGGTCGCCCATTGGACGGCCGAAAAAGACCGGATGAGTCTGCGCGAGCTCGCGGACTACTTCAACAAGCAACTGCTCACCGACCAATTGGACAGCCGACAAGTGTCGACGCTCGCCGGGGAGGTAGACAATCTCTACGAGTTACTCACCGGCGACAGCGTGACGAGTGGCACTCGAATCCAGACCGAGAACCGACTGCAGGAGTACGGCATCGACGTCGAAGCGCTCCGGTCCGATTTCGTCACCCGGCAGGCGATACACACCTATCTCACGAAACAGCGCGAGGCGGAGTACGAGACACCCGACGCCGAAGCCATCGTCGACCGGCGTCTCGGTGAACTTCAGCGCCTCGAGAGCCGCCAACGTGCGGTAACGGAAAAGACGCTCTCGACGCTGTCGAACAGCGACCGCCTCAGTCTCGGTGAGTTTCAGGTGCTCGTCTCGACACAGGTCCAGTGTGCGGACTGTGGCCGACAGTTCGAGGTCAGTGACCTGCTACAGCGCGGCGCGTGTGACTGTGAGGAGTCGTAGTCCCGTGCGACCGACCGGTTCCCCGTCGGCAGGTATCTATGACGAGCATATGACTGTCATAGGAACCCGCCACTGACCGATTTCTTTTAGCAGAACACGCAGTACGCAACGCACCCGTGACCCAATCCGAGCACGGACAGGTGCCAGCCACGTTCGACATCACGAACGGCGGCGGCATCGACCAGTCCACACAGACTGTAACCCCGGTGTCAACGTCCTCAGCGTAAAGAACGTGACCAACCGGACCTCGTTTGGCTATCATAGCCGTCTGTGGGAGCGAGTTGGCTACGAGAACCTCGAACGAGTCTGGATAGACCGAGGTCCGCGAGGGGCGGCGCAAAGTGACGACAGACCAGTTCGACCCGCACGCGGTTCGGAAGGGGGCGGTGTCCGAGGACACCGACTATCTGGTAGTCACACTGCTGGAAGGGGGGACTGCCAAGCCCTCGACACCGACTACCCACGCATCGAATCAATCTGAGACCGACCGGCCTCGTCGCCGCCTCGTTCGGCTGTTGCGAACTGATGATAGCCGGCCACCATCACCGGACCATGCGTTCGGGCGGTGTCCGGTTCCGTTCCGTGCGGTATCCCGCCGATTTCGGCTCCGATAGACAGTCAAGCTGGCACCAACGCGCTCGAACCGGCCATTTGCGGGACCGGACTGTCGGATGGACGCCGCGATTGTATTCGCACGTTGCGAACACGTGTCTGTGACTGGCAGAAAAGCGCATTTCAGACGCTCAGACGGATAGTTTGGGAGGTTTGTCTCTGCAACCCGTCGACAAGACGCCGGTCACTTCGTCATCAGCTCACCCTGAACTGCAGAAATTAGTCTCTACAGCCACGCTCTATCCCATTTGTGAGAAGCAAACGGTTTATTCGACAGCTGGCGCCCGTCGTATCTGATATCGGCCGGGAGACACCTCGAAACGACAGTCCGTGACGAGCAGTACTTCGAACCGACAGTTCGCACGTGGTGAACGGTTAGACCTGTGTCGCGTTGACTTCGATGACGTTCGCGGCTCCCTGAACGATTTCGGGCAGTTCCTCACGGAACCGGTCGCCCTTGAACCGACTGGTCGGTCCGGAGATGCTGATGGCCCCGTGAATCTCCCCCCTCGGGTGTTGGATGGGGGCGGCGACACACCGGAGGCCGTGGAGAATCTCCTCGTCGTCGAACGCGACGCCGCGCTCGCGGATGCCGTCGAGCGTGTCGAACAGTTCGTCGCGGGTGGAAACGGTCTTCTCGGTCCGTTGCGGGAGGCCGTGGCGGTCGATAATCTCGTTGACGCGGTCGGCCGAGAACTGCGACAAAATAGCTTTCCCGAGTGCCGTACAGTGCAGGTCTTTGCGGTTCCCGGCGTACGAGGCGGTCTGAATGGCATTCTCGCCGCGTGCTTTGTGTAAGTAGACGCCGCGACCGTGTTCTTCGACCATGAACTGTGCGACCTCACCGGTCTCCTCGGCAAGCCGGTCGACCTCGGCTTTCGCCACGTCGTAAATGTCGATCCGGCTTTTGGCGTACTCACCGATGTCGACGAACCGGAGGCTTATCTGGTTCGTCCCGTCGTGCCTGACGACCAGTTCGTTGTCGGCCAGCGTCGCCAGATGGCTGTGTATCGTCGCCTTCGACCGGCCCAGATGCGCCGCGAGTTCGGAGACGCTCGCTCCGTCCATCTCACGCAGGGCTTCGAGGATGTTACAGGATATCTGTACTGCCTGTACGCGACGGCCAGAGGACGAATCGGGCGGTGTCTCGGTCATACGCCGGCGTACGGACGGGGCTCACTTAACGGTTCGCCAGACGCAAACGGAGCTATATCGTGAGGGCATCCGCCGTCTCGTCGAGTTGGCTGTTCTTTATCGCCTCACCGGTCCGGCCGTCGAAGAGGTGGATTTTCCGCTCCGGGAAGACGACGTGGACGTCGTCGCCGGCTTCGATTCGTCGTTCGCCGTCGATACTCGCGGTGTAGGTCTCCCCGTTGAGTTCGAAGTAGACGTACGTAACCTCGCCCATGGGTTCGATGACTTTGACCGTCGTTTCGATGGCGTTGTCCTCGTCGCCGGTGGCCAGCGTGATGTGTTCGGGGCGAATCCCCATCGTCAGGTCGGCGCTGGCGTCGGCCACGCCGTCCATCGTCTCCCCGGAGATGCTGTAGTCGAACGTCGCATGTTCGAGCGTCGACCCGTCCCGGTGTACCGAGAGGAAGTTCATCGACGGCGAGCCGATGAAGCCCGCGACGAACTTGTTGACCGGTCGGTGGTAGCATTCGAGCGGCTCGCCGATCTGCTGGAGTTCGCCGTCGTCGAGGATGGCAATCCGGTCCCCCATCGTCATCGCCTCGGTCTGGTCGTGGGTGACGTAGATGGTAGTAATACCCATGTCCTGCTGGAGTTGCTGAATCTCCGTCCGCATCGTGGTCCGGAGCTTCGCGTCGAGATTCGAGAGGGGCTCGTCCATCAGGAAGACCTCGGGTTGGCGGATTATCGCGCGACCCAGTGCGACCCGCTGCTGTTGCCCGCCCGAGAGGTCGCCGGGCTCTTTCTCCAGTAACTCCTCTATCTCCAGCAGTTCGGCGGTCTCTTCGACGCGGGTGTCGATTTCGTCGCTCGAGCGGTCGCTCGTTATCTTCAGCCCGTACCCGATGTTTTTGCGGACGGTCATGTGCGGGTACAGGGCGTAGTTCTGGAACACCATCGCCATCTCCCGCTCTTTGGGTTTGCGGTGTGTGATGTCCCGGTCGTCGAGCAGTATCTGTCCTGATGTAGTCTGTTCGAGCCCGGCGATACAGCGCAGCGTCGTCGACTTCCCACAGCCCGACGGGCCGACCAAGACGAGAAACTCCCCGTCTTGGATATCGATGTTCAGCTCGTTGACGGCGACGATGTCGTTGTTACTCGATTCGAACACCTTTTTCAGATCGCTGAGTTGTAAGCGTCCCATGGTTCTCCGAGGTTAGCTATGGCAGAGTTTGCCACCTCGGTTAATAAATCCACCCCTCGATAGCGCTCAGACGACGACCGTCAGCCCGGTCTCCGTCGCGGTCCACTCACCCGCGTCCGGGTCGGCATCGACCTGCGTCAGCGACTCACCGTCGACGGTGACGGTCTCCGCGTCGGCCCCGCGGACCGTCAGCGTCACGCGCTCCGTGCTCGTCTCGCCGAGGTCGACCGAGAGCGTCCCGTCGGCTTCGTCGACCGGTATCGTCGCCAGTTCGTCGGCGTCCGCGTCGTAGAACCGACCGCTCGCCTCGCCGTCCGCCAGTGTCACGTCCAGTTCGAGGTGGTCGGGCGTCCCGGGATGGACGGACTGGGTTGGTTCGCGCTGCGGGACGACACTCCCCGAGCGGACGAATATCGGCATCTCGTCGATGGGGACGTCGACGTCGACCGTCCGTCCGCCCGCGTGGCGCTCGTCCGTCCAGTAGTCGCGCCACTCGCCCTCGGGGAGATACACCGACCGCGTCCCGGACTCGGTGAACACCGGGGCGACGAGGACGTCCTCGCCCAGCAGATACTGCGTGTCCAGTCGGTGGACGCTCGGGTCGTCCTGATATTCGAGGACGAGCGGCCGGACGACCGGCAGGCCCGTCCGCGCGGCCACCTCGGCGTAGGTGTAGATGTACGGCAGGAGCCGGTAGCGCAGACGGGCGTACTCACGGAAGATATCGAGGGCCTCATCTCCGAATTCCCACGGCTCGCGCGGCGTCGTTCCGTGACAGCGGCTGTTCGAGGAGAGCAGGCCGAACTGCGACCACCGCGTGTAGACGGCGTCCGAGGGCGTCCCGCGGAACCCCCCGATATCGTGGCTCCAGAACGCGATGCCCGACAGCGACGCCGAAAGGCCACCCCGCAGCGCCGCGCTCATCCCGTTCCAACTGGTCTGTGGGTCGCCGCCCCAGTGCATCGGGAACGCCTGACTGCCGGTCCACGCCGACCGGCCCCAGACGACTGCCTCCTCGGGGCCGTTGACCTCTGCGACGGTGTCGTAGACCGCCTCGTTGTAGAGATACGGGTAGAGGTTGTGCATCGCCTTGCCGCTCTTGCCGTTGGCGAAGACGGCGTCTTCGGGGACGTACTCGCCGTAGTCGGTCTTGAAGACGGCGACGCCCTGTTCGAGCAGCCGGCGGTGTTTGTCCTTCCACCACTCGACGGCGTCGGGGTCGGTGAAGTCCACGAGCGCGCCGCGGTAGTCGCCCTGACAGGTGCGGTCCATCACGTACGGACTGCCGGTGCCGTCGGTGACGAAGTACTCCTCACGGACGCCCTCGTCGAAGGCGTCGGTGCCGACCGGGACGTGGGGGTGTTCCCACAGCGAGAGCTGGAAGTCGTCGTCCAGTAGCTCCGAAATCATCGCCTCCGGTTCGGGGAACTGCTCGGTGTCCCAGACGAGGTCCGTCGACTTGTTCGCGCGCATCCAGAAGGGGTCCAGATGGAGTACGTCGCTGGGAATCGCCTCCTCGCGCAGTCGCTCGGCAACCCCCTCCAGTTCCTCGCGGGACTCGTAGCCCAGCCGGGACATCCACGTCCCGAACGACCATTTGGGCGGCCGAGCGGGCCGGCCCGTGACCGCGGTGTACTGTTCGATGACGTCCCGAAAGTCCGGGCCGTAGAAGAACACGTAGGCGAACTCGTCGTCCTCGACCGACATCGTCCCCGACGCCGTCGAGGACTTCCCGAAGTCGTAGCGGACGCGAGCGGTCGTATCGAGCAACAGGCCGTAGCCGTTGGTCGAGAGGTAAAAGGGGATGTTCTTGTAGGCGCGTTCGGTTTCGGTCCCCAACGGTTCCTCGTGCCAGAGGTCCAGTTCCCGGCCGCGGCGGTCGAACTCGACGAACTGCTCGCCCGCACCGTATATTTTCTCGTCGGGCGAGAGCCGGAACGACGTGCCCGTCTCGCTCACCCGCCGCGGATTGTGGTTGATTTCCTCCTGTGCGTAGCCCAGCGCGTCGACGCGCTGGCGACCGAACACGTCGGGGTCGGCGCGCTGTTCTTCAAACACCGCTTCGCCCGTCTCGGCGTCCCGAACCGCGAAGGCCCACTCGTCGAGGCCCACCTCGATGGCCAGCGCGCCGGTGTCGAGGGTGAGAGTGCCATCCGCCTCCGTCGCGTCGAGGCCAACGTCGGCGTCGACGGCGTCGGTAGAAAGCGGCGGGTAGTCGCGCTCGGTCGCCGCCTCCGGGTTCGCCTGTAGCTCGAACCGGAAGGTCCGGGGGTCGTAGACGGTCAGCGTCACCGGAATCGTCCGCTCGGTCACGGTGTCGGGAGCGTCTATCTCACACTCGAAGTGAACTGTGTCGCCCTCGACAGCGTACTCGGCCACCGCGGCGACGGTAATGCGTTCGCTCGTCATCCTACCCGGGACGGGGCGTCTCTCGGTAATAAAACTACCCCGTCGCCCGCCGGGTTTTTGCTGGCGGTCGCACAACCTGTCGGTACTCACTCCATGACAGATGTCTCTACCGTCGACGGGCTCGTCAACGAGATGGCGCTCGAATCGAAGGTCGCACAGCTCGGTAGCGTCCGCATCGGCGCGGTGCTCGACAGTGGGGCGTTCTCGCCCGAGCGCGCCCGGTCGCTGCTCCCCCACGGTATCGGCCGGGTGACGCGCGTCGGCCGCGAGAGCGGACTGGGGCCGCGCGCCCTCGCCGCGGCAGTCGCGGACCTCCAGTCGTTCCTGCGCTCGGAGACGCCACACGGCATCCCCGCGTTCGTCCGGGAAGAGAGTCTCTGTGGCTACGCCGGCCGCCGGGGTGCAACGGTGCCACAGGCTCTCGGGCTGGCCGGTAGCTGGGACCCAGACCTCGTTCGCGAGGTGGCCAGCACCGTCGGAGCGCAGTTGCGCGCGGTGGGGTGTCAGCTGACGCTCTCGCCGGTCGCGGACCTCGGCGTCGAACCGCGCTGGGGCCGCATCGAGGAGACGTTCGGTGAGGACCCCGCGCTGGCGGCGGCGATGACCGAAAGCGTCGTCCGAGGGCTCGACGACAGCGGCGTCGACGCGACGCTCAAACACTTCGTCGGGCACGGGCGGCCCGAAGGGGGGCGGAATCGCGCGCGCCCGACGGCCTCGCTGTGGGAGATGCGCGACGCCGACTGCGTCCCGTTCCGGGCGGGCGTCGAGGCCGGCGCAGCGTCCGTGATGGCGGCGTACAACACCGTCGACGGCGTCCCCTGTCACGCCAACGCGGCGCTCCTGACCGACCTGTTGCGCGAGACGTGGGACTTCGAGGGCACCGTCGTCTCCGACGGGCGCGGCATCGAGATGCTGGCCGACGACTACGGCGTCGCCGCCGACCGACAAGCCGCGGGCGTCCAGGCGCTCTCGG
>Ga0102936_1000515_pt1 | contig 15407 bp, 17 predicted proteins | sample SalPon2_A_H2O_MG_FD_78502 | JGI IMG/M metagenome (GOLD analysis project Ga0102936, IMG submission 78502) | Salt pond water microbial communities from South San Francisco under conditions of wetland restoration - Salt Pond MetaG R2_A_H2O_MG | ecosystem: Environmental > Aquatic > Non-marine Saline...
ACCCGGGGCGTGGTGTCGCTCTCGAACGAGGCGGATCGGGCGAACTTCTACGTGGACACGCTCACCGGCGGCGACGTGCCGTGGGGCGTGTACTACCTCGCGCTCTCGGTGCTGGCGGCGGTCGCGATGGCGGGCATCGCACTCGGAGTTCAACCGTTCTCGTGGGTGTCGCCGATGGCGTACGGCTCGTTCGTCGTCGGCACGTTCCTGGTGTCGGCGGTCGGGCACTGCTACGACAACTACTATCGCATGCGGCTCGGCGCTCGCGAGGAACCGGTGGAGGTGCGGGAGGGATGAACTATCGGGGGGTGGTCGTGATCGCTGCCGGACTGGTGGTGCTTTCGACGACGGCCGGCACGGGCGCGTTCTCCGCGACGACCGTCGACCGGAGCGCGGAAATCGCGGTGGTCGACGACGACAGCGCGTACCTCGCGGTGACCGTCACCGCGAACGCCACCGGGAACGAGACCACTGCGACGGTCACCGTCACGAACCAGTTCCCACCCGGAACGGCTCTCACGGCAGTGCGTGTGGAGCACGACGACGACAGCCGTTCGGCCCTTCCGGACGACGGGTCGCTGGACCCGGGCGAACCCAGTACCGCGACGTTCGAGAACGTGACCTGCGACGGCACCGTCACGATCGCCGCGAGCGGCGACGGCGTCGCCGTCGAACTCGAACGCGACGTCGACTGCACCTGAGCACGGCCACCCGACTCACCCACTGGTCCGTCGGGCGGCGTCGCGTCGATACGCTTCGAACCCGGGTTCCAGTCGTTCCTCCTCACGATGCGCCTCGCTATCGCTCGGCGCGTGTTGTTCGGAGGAACGACGGTGGGACTGGGATTCGAACCTCGGTCGCACGACGCCTCGCTTCGCTCGGCGCTCCGTGCTCCCTGATTCGAATTCAGATGCCAGTCTTCTGCGGTCACGAGACCACTCGCTGCGCTCGTGGTCGTTGTTCCCGCAGAAGACGGTGGGACTGGGATTCGAACCCAGGAGGCTTGCGCCACCTGCTTTCAAGGCAGGCGCAATAGGCCGCTCTGCCATCCCACCACGGCCGGGGTTTCGGGGAGGGCGTTCTAAGGCCTGTCGGTCGCTGGCCTGGGTGCGCGTGATGACACGTGGCGAGCGGTCATTGAGTGGGCGCCGGGCGCGTTGCCGGTCGTCGAGTCCGTCGAGGCCGAGCCTGCACGGATGCCGCGCGGCGCTGTTGGTGCGCGACCACAGCGGGGAGTCTGCGCGGGGAGTCGCGAGGGCCCCGCACTCCATCCCTCGTAGTCACGGGACTCCTTCACGAGCGAGACCGGGCCGCGTGCGGGTGTTCGACGGGAGTTCCCGCAATTGCTCGCACGCCGTTTGGGGGGACGGCCGGTTCGCGAACGACGGGACCGTTGCGCGCGACGGACGGAGCGTTGTTGTGGTTTTACGTTTGGAGGGCGTACTGGCTCGTAATGCATACCGACGAGCGATTCGACTTCGACGTCGCCGTGGCCGGCGGCGGTCCGGCGGGACTGACGAGCGCGCTGTACGCGACGCGACTGGGGCTGGACACGGTCGTCGTCAACCGCGGCGGCGGGCGTGCGGCGATGATGACGGACACGCATAACGTCATCGGCGTGACCGAGGACGTGAGCGGCAACGAGTTCCTGCAGACGGCTCGCGAGCAAGTCGAGGACTACGGCGGCACCTACCAGCGCGGGTTCGTCGAGTCCGTCGACCCCCTCGACGACGCCGACGGGTTCACTGTCGAGACCGGCGACGCAGCGTTGGCGGTCAAGCGCGTGGTCCTCGCGACCGGGTTCGCTGACGAGCGTCCAGACCCGCCGCTGCCCCGCACTGGCAAGGGTCTGCACTGGTGTCTCCACTGTGATGCGTTCATGTTCGTCGGCGAGCCCGTCTTCGTGATGGGCGCCGGCGAAGCCGCCGCCCACGTGGCGATGATCATGCTGAACTACACCGACGACGTGGATATCCTGCTCCGCGGCGAGAAGCCGGAGTGGAGCGAGGACACGCAAACGATGCTCGGCAACCACCCCGTCGAGATTATCGAGACCGAACTGTCGGGTAAGCAGACCGACGACGACGGCTGGCTCGAAGCCTACGAGTTCGAGGACGGCAGCGTTCGAGAGTACAAGGGCGGCTTCCCGATGCTGGGCTCGGACTACCACGCGGAACTGGCCAACGAACTCGGCGTCGAGCGCAACGACGACGGTACCGTCAACGTCGACGACCACGGCGAGACGAGCGTGCCCGGCGTCTACGCCGTTGGCGACCTCACGCCCGGCCACAACCAGATTCCGATCGCCATGGGCGAAGGGGCCGACGCCGGCATCGCCATCCACAAAGACCTCCGGAAGTACCCCCGCTCCGTCGAAGATATCGAGAGTGAGGGAGCCGTCGAGGGCGTGGACGTGCCCGCAATCTCGCCCGACCTGTTCGCCACTGCCATCCAGCACGAGGGCCACGCCGCCGGCCCGCGTTCGACAGAAGAGCGGGAAGCCGCGGCGACGGACGACGACTGAGAGTCATTATTGTAGCGATTTACCGGGACACACCGACCCCCGGGGCCGGCGCTAGCCGGAGAGACGCTACGATAACCACTGTGAGGGGCGAGGAGTCGACCACGGAGCCACCGGCAAAACCTATTATCGACGGCTCCGAAGGGGCGGTATGCGCGAGGCAAGCCGGACGACGCGCCAGCGCATCGCGGACCGATTGCGCGATGAGACGATGGCCGCGGGGAGTATCGCCAATTCCTTCGAGATACCGACCAGCACCGCGCTGACCCACGTCGAACACATCGCTAAATCGCTCGATTCGACCGACGAGCAACTGCTGGTCGCGCCGCCCGAATGCGACGAGTGCGGTTTTACCGACTTCGACGACCTGACGAACCGGCCGAGCAGGTGTCCCGAGTGCAAGGCCGAGAGCGTGACCGAACCGGCCTATCGAATTGGCTAGCGGGGCCAGCGGACGGCTGACCGCTAGAACTCTTCGACGTGCGGCCGGAGGTCTAGCTCCAGCGTCCACGCCGAGCGGTCCTGTTCGACCAGCGTCCAGTAGGCGTCAGCGATGGCCCCGGGGTCGAGCAGCGTCTCCGGGTCGCGGTCTTCCGTTCCCGGCGTCGGTATCTGCCCGTCGATGACAACGTGGGCGACGTGGATACCCTCGGGACCGAGTTCGCGTGCCATAGATTCGGCCAGCCCGCGAGCGGCGAACTTCCCCGCGCTGAACCCCGGTGCCCCGCCGCGGCCGCGCACGGCGGAGGTCGCGCCGGTAAAGATGATTGTGCCACCGTCCGAGCGCATGTCCGTGAGGGCTTCCTGCGAACAGCGGAAAGCACCCGTTGCCGACACGTTGAGCGCCTGCTCGAACTCCGCGACCGAAATCTCGCCAATCCCTTTCCGCGCGCCGCTGCTGGCGTGGTTGACGAGGATGTCGACGGGGCCGAACGCTTCCCGGACCCGCTCGAACCCCGATTCGACTTGCTCGGGGTCAGTTATGTCCGTCGGGATGGCCACAGCGGCCCCGCCCAGTTCGGCCGCTAGCTCCTCTATGTACTCTCTCGAACGCGCGAACAGACCCACTCGGCAGCCCTCCGTGACGAATTTTCGTGTCAGCGCCGTCCCGAGCCGACCCCCGCGATGATAGCGGTGCGTGCCATACGGGATAGACGGACACCGGCCACAAAGCGGTATGGGCGCAGTAGGGACGCTCCCGCGAGCGCGTCGACCGACAACCGTTCGCGGTGTCGACAGACTCAGTTCAATCGGACGAGGTCTGCCCGTTCGAACTCCTCGTTACAACAGTCACAGAAGTAGAGGTCGTCGGTGAGGACGACTGGGTTGTTGTCACACTCGGGGCAGACGATGCTGTCTGTTCTGTCTTCACCCGTCATGTGTAGTGTTACCACACAGCAGGATATAAAACTACCCGTTGCCCTGCCGTAAGCCGGCGATGGAGAACCCCGGACGGCTGGCGCATCACTGCCCCGAAAACCCGATACGACTGCCCGACGAGCGGTCGTGGTCGCCCGACGGCCCCTGTTGTTCGAACTCGTAGCGGTCGTCGGTCAGGTACACGTCGCCGTCCTCGACGGCGATATCGACCGTCTCCAAGACGGCCCCCTCACAGGGGCCGAACGTACACGCGCCGCTGTCCCGTTCGAACGTCGCGCCGTGTTTCTCACACACCAGTTCGTCCTCCCGCATCGTCGCGCCGCTGCCCTTGTCGAGTCGCACGTCCCGCCAGTGTGGACAGTAGTTCTCGAAGGCAACGATACCGTCGGCGAGCGCGACCAAAATGGCCTCCTCGGTATCGAAGCCGTCCCGCACAGTGAACAGAAAGCTCCCCTCGTCGGGTACGTCTTCGACGGCTGCAATCCGACTATCCTCGTCCATAACGGCGTGTAATGGTCGTCTCGGGCTTCAATTTCCCGGTCGACACACGACTCGGTGGCGAACCGTTTTCCACGCCCCGGCCCAACCAGCGGTATGAGCGACCTCGTCATCTACGGGTCGTACGGCTACACCGGGAATCTCGTCGCTGAGGCGGCCGTCGAGCGTGGTATAGAGCCTGCGTTGGCCGGGCGCTCGCGCGAACCGCTGACCGAGCAAGCCCGGCGTGTGGGTCGTGACTACGCGGTCGTCGGGCTGGACGAACCGGGACGACTCGACGGCCTCCTCGACGACGCCGCCGCCGTCCTCAACTGCGCCGGCCCGTTCTCCCGAACGGCCGAACCGCTGGTCGACGCCTGCCTGCGAACCGAAACTCAGTATCTGGATATCACCGGTGAAATCGGTGTCTTCGAAACCCTCCACAGCCGTGACAGCGATGCCTCTGACGCCGGTGTGATGCTCCTGCCCGGCGTCGGCTTCGACGTGGTGCCGACGGATTGCCTCGCGGCGCATTTGGCCGACCGGCTTCCCGACGCTCACTCGCTCGAACTGGCCTTTCGCGCCGAACACGGCGTCTCCCGCGGGACGGCTAAGACGATGGTCGAGCACGTGGATTCAGGTGGGGCCGTCCGGCGCGACGGGCGTATCGAGCAGGTACCGCTGGCCCACGAGACGCGGACGGTCGACTTCGGCTGGGGCCACGACGGCGAACCCGCCACGGCCATCCCGTGGGGCGACGTATCGACGGCCTACCACACGACCGGGATTCCGAACGTCACCGTCTACGCGGCGATGTCTGAGAGCGCGGCCCGGACACAACGACTGATTGGTCCGCTGTCGTCGGTGCTGTCGCTTCCGCCGGTGAAGTCGGCCCTACAGTGGTACGTCGAGCGGACGATGGACGGCCCCGACGCCGAGGAGCGAGCCACGGCCCACAGCTACGTGTGGGGCGAGGCCCGCGACCCCGACGGCGAGCGGGCGGTGAGCAGACTCCGGTGTCCCCACGGCTACGCTGTGACCGTCGAGACGGCACTCGCGTGCACCGAGCGCGTCCTCGGCGGCGACGCGCCGACCGGGTTTCAGACGCCCGCCGGCGCGTACGGACCGGACCTGATTCTCGACGTGGACGGTGTCGAGCGTGAAGACGTGGGCTGAACACTCGTCTCGCGGTCAGTAGTGCCGTTGCTCGACTCGCTCGTCGTAGAGCCGCTGCAGGAGCTTCGTCATCGGTCCCGCGCCCACGTCGATGCCGTCGACCGTTTCGATGGGCCGAATCTCCCACGTCGAGTTCGTGAGAAAGGCCTCGTCGGCATTTCGTACCGCGTCGAGCGAGTACGCGCCCGTCTCGACGGGGAAGTCTTCCGAGCGAGCGAGGTCGATGACGGCGTCGCGGGTGACGCCGGGCAGCAGGTCACACTCGTTGCTCGGGGTTCGCAGCCCGTTCTCGGTGACAAAAAAGAGGTTGCTCGTCGCGCCCTCCGCGACGTTGCCGTCGATGTCCCGGAGCAGGCACTCGTCGGCGGGGTCGCCGTCGCCCGCCGAGCGCTGGAGTTCCAGTCGGCCGAGGATGCCGTTGAGGTAGTTGTGGCTCTTAATATCGGCGGGGACAGACTCGTCGGGCACCCGCCGCGTCCGGACTGTCTGGACCGTCGCGGGACCGTCCCAGACGCGTTCGCCGTCGCGGCCGCCTCGCGGGAGTTCTTTGACGATGACGACGACGGTCGGGTCAACCTCGGTTCCCGGCGTGAGCTTGCCGGGTTGGACGCCGCGCGAGACAGCGACCTTGCAGTAGGCGTCCGTGAGGTCGTTCGCTGCGAGCGTCTCGTCGACGCGCTCGCGCAGGTCGTCGGGTACCGCCGCGCCGAAGCCAAGTGTCTCGGCGGTGTGTTGGAGGCGCTCGCGGTGGGCCTCCCATGCGAAGGGCTCGCCGCCGTACACTCGCAGTGTCTCGAAAGCCGCGTCACCGTACATGAAGCCTCTATCGAGCACCGACACCGTGGCCTCCCCTTCAGAGACGAGGCGACCGTTTACGTGGTATTGCATGACAGACAGAAGTTTTCGACCATCGTCTTCCCGTGGTCGGTCAGGATGCTTTCGGGATGGAACTGGACGCCGACGTGTGGGGCCTCGCGATGGCGGACCGCCATGACGATTTCGGCTTCGTCTGCCGCGACGGTGTGGGCCGTCTCTTCGAGCGAATCCGGCAGGGCGTCCCGTCTGACCGCCAGCGAGTGGTAGCGGCCGACGTCGACGGGGTCGGGGACGCCCTCGAAGACGCCCTCCCCGTCGTGAGTCACCAGCGACGATTTACCGTGGACGACGTCGTCGGCGTGACCAACCGCAGAGCCGTTGGCCGCACACAGCGCCTGATGACCGAGGCAGACCCCCAGCGTCGGATAGTCCAGTTCCGCGAACGTCGGCATCGAGACGCCGGCGTCCGCGGGCGTTCCGGGACCGGGTGAGACGACGATGCCGTCGGGGTCGATATCGTGAATCGCGTCGACCGTGACGGCGTCGTTTCGCCGGACGACTACGTCGTCCTCGTCGCCACCGAGTCGCAGGAGGACTTCGCCCACGTACTGGACGAGGTTGTAGGCGAACGAATCGTAGTTGTCCACGACCAGGATTCGCGGGGCGAGGCCGTCGCTCATCGCGTTCCCTCCACGGAGAGGTCCGCCCGGCGGCCCAGCGCCTCGTCGACGGCGGTCACTAGCGCCCGGCCCTTGTCCAGCGTCTCGTCGTACTCGCGGTCCGGGTCGGAGTCGTGGACGATACCCGCGCCGACGCGGAGGTGGTACTCGTCTGCGTAGCGGACGAGCGTGCGGATGACGATGTTGAGCGTCGCTTTCCCGTCGAAGCCGAAGATACCGATAGAGCCGGTGTAGGGGCCGCGCCGGGTCGCTTCCACCTCGTCGATAATCTCCATCGTCCGGGGTTTGGGTGCGCCGGTAATCGTCCCGCCGGGGAACACCGCCGCGATGGCGTCCGAGAGCGTCGCTCGTGTCCGTAGTTGTCCCTCGACTTCCGAAACGAGGTGCATCACCTCGGAGTAGCGGTCGACCCGGCGGTAGTCCGTGACTTCGACGCTGCCGAACTGACTGACTTTCCCGAGGTCGTTGCGCTCTAAGTCCACGAGCATCGCGTGTTCGGCCCGCTCTTTCTCGTCTGTTCGCAAGTCCTCGGCCAGTCGGTCGTCGTCGGTGGGCGTGTCTCCGCGGGGGCGCGTACCGGCGATTGGCTCGGTCAGCAGGTGCTCGCCGTCCCGGTGTAAGAGGAGTTCGGGGCTCGCACTGACGAGGTCGACGCCGGGGAACTCCACCAGCGCGGAGTAGGGTGCGGGGTTCACGCTGCGAAGGGCGTCGAACGCCTCGACGGGGTGGACCGCAGCCGGGGCCGAAAGGCGCTGGGAGATGTTCGCTTGGAAGGTGTCGCCGTCGCGGATGTACTCCTTGACGCTGCGGACCCGGTCAGCGAACGCCTCACGGGAACAGTCGCTCTCGAACTCGGCGCTGTCGGTGTCGACCGGTGGGTCGTCAACTCCGGGGTCGCCCTCGGTCGCCTCGCGGGCGAGGTCGAGCGCGTGCTGGCGGCCGAAGGCGTAGGCCGCACCGACGGAGTCGTGGTCGTCGAGTCGCGGGCACGCCGTGACGGTGAGTTCGACCGGTCCCTCGCCGCGTGGCTCCGCCCACGACGCGAGACGGTCGTACGTGGCGAGTTGGAGCCGCGGGAGCGCGCGGTCGGCGGCGGCGCTGTCGGGCAGCGTCTCCAGTTCCCGGACAACGTCGTAGGAGAGCCAGCCGATAGCCCCGCAGGGGTACGGGACCGCACAGTCACCGCGGACCAGTTGCTCGCCGGCGAGTACGTCAGCGAGGGCACCGAGCGTGTCGTCGCCGTCGGGGCCGACCTCTGTGAACGCTGCCGGCGTCGTCCCGAAGTAGCCCCGCCCGGACTGGCCGCCGGTGGTATCGAGATAGACGCCGCCGGTCGGCTCACGCGCCCGGCGGTAGGCGTCGAACGGGTCGTCGACGGTGACGCGGACCGCGACCGGAATCCGAGCCGTCGACGGCACGTCCGCCGCGAGCGCCTCGAAGCTGTCGCGGCTCGTCTCGACCCGTGGCATTACCGAGAGAAAGCAGGCGGGAAGGTAATTCGCTTGCGGTTCGGGCAGTTAGTACTCGCGCGCTTGGGCTATCCAATCGCTGACGCGTTTCGCGCCGAGGTCCGTCTCGGCGGCGATGGCGTCGGCGTCTGCGACGGCGAGTTCCCCGACTGTCTCGATGCCCTGTCCCGAGAGGCGGTCGGCGTAGGCCGGTCCGATGCCGTTCAGTTCCGTCACCGGGTCGGAACTGCCCTCGACAGCGTCTGCCCCGTCGGTGTCCGATTCGGCTTCGTCGGTCGCGCTCTCGGACTCGTCGGCGGCCGTGTCTTCACCGTTCCCACCCTCAGTGGTCGCGTCGGGTTCGTCAGCGCTCTCGTCTTCGATGCCCGCGCTCGTGTCCGCATCTTCGTCGCCGCTTGCGGCGCGTTCAGACGCTGTCGGGCTGTCGTTCGCATCCGCGGGCGTAGATTCCGACGTGTCGGTGCCGGCATCGGTAGGGCCGGCGGCACCCGCAGCAGTCGGTTCGGCCCCCGTTTCAGCGTCCACCGTCCCGCTCGTCGCCGTATCCGTTCCCTTGACAGCATCCTCGTCCTCGGTAGAAGGTTCACGTTCGACGGTCACATCAACGTCGCCGGACCGACCGGTGTCCGACGACGAGGCCCCGTCGAGGCCGAGCGCAGATTTGAGCTTCTGAAAGAGACCCATACCCGAATCTTCAGCCCCCCGGCACTAATCTTTTGCTGGTAGCGGTGGTGTCACAACCCCGCTCGGAGCGCCGCGTTCATCGCCTCGACCGGAGCCGTCTCACCGGTCCAGCGTTCGAACGCCTCGACGCCCTGATACAGCAGCATCCACGCGCCGTCGACGGTCGTGGCCCCCGCGCTGGCAGCGTCTTGGAGAAGGCGCGTCTCGACAGGCGAGTAGACGGCGTCTAGCACCGCGAGGTCGCCGTGCAGTGCCGGCGCGGGGACCGGCGTCGCGTCCTCGTCCATGCCGACGCTGGTGCAGTTGACGAGCACGTCGGCGTCCGCGAGCAAGTCGCCGAGGCTGTCGAGTCCGTGGCCGGTCGCGCCGGGAACGTCCTCGGCCAGCGCGTCAGCTTTCGACGCCGTCCGGTTGGCGATGTGGACGTCCATCCCCTCGTCGGCCAGCCCGAACGACGCCGCGCGGCCGGCTCCACCAGCGCCGACGACGACGGCGGTGCCCGAGAGGGCGACACCGTGGTGTGAGAGCGCGCGGACCGCCCCTACGGCGTCGGTGTTGTACCCCTGTGGCGCGTCGCCCGTGAAGTCGATAGTGTTGACCGCACCGATACGCTCGGCCAGCGGGTCGGGGTCGACGGCGTCGAGGACGTCCTGTTTGAACGGGATAGTGACGTTCAATCCGGCGACGCCCAAGCGATTGGCCGCCTCGACGGCCGCTGCGCCCTCGTCTGCCGGCGGTTCGAACGTGACGTACGTCGCGTCGAGTCCCAGTTCGTCGTACCCCGCCTCGTGCATCGGCGGCGACAGCGAGTGCCCCACCGGATTCCCGATGAGCCCGTAGACGTCCATACGAGCGAACGCGTGCGCCCCGCCTATGAACGCCACGGCTTTGTTTGGACTGGGAGACGGCCTCGTTGGTTCGACGGCCGGCGCTGTGAACGGCCGGACCGTTCCGGCCCTGTCAGTCCCGCCCGGTGTTGTTTGACCGGCTTGCATTGGCAGGACGGAGACGGTTCGCTGTAGCGGTGTAAACCGACCCGTATCGGCGATATCCGGAGCTTACCGGCAAGAATCCGTATGAGGCGGTGTGAGCGACACGAAGGCGGGCGTTCGCGAGGGCGAATCGCTGGTGCGGCCAAGCAGAAATCAGCGATTTCTGCGGACGACGCAAGCGCGCGTGGTTCGAAACGAGGCGTCGCGCTCTTTCGGGCGTCAGCAAGCGACGAACGTATCGCTCAGCTCCGCGCGGCGTTGAGGAGCTTCTGATAGAACGCACCGACGGAGTCGTATCGCTCGTCGGGGTCGGCCACGAGCGCCCGCGCGATGACCGGACGCACCGACGGCGAGACGTTCCGAGTCGGACGCGGCATCTCACTGGCCTGCGGGGACGGAGTCTCGGGCGGCGCAGTCCCACAGAGGAGCCAGTAAGCGAGCGCGCCGAGTTGATACACGTCGGTGGTCGCGGCGAGGGTCCCACCGCGTTGTTCGGGCGCGACGAACGGCCCATCGTGGCCGAGGCCGACAGCCTCTCGAACGGCCCACTCGATACCCCAGTTGGCGACCGTGGCCCGGCGGCTCCCGCCCTGTTCCAGCAGATGGACGTTCTCCGGGTAGAGTCCACAGACGGGTGTGGACGCGCCGCCGACGGTGCCCGCTGCGCTGACGATATCCCCGAGGATTTCGATGCGCGAGCGTACCGGCAGGTCCGTGCCGATATCGGCGAGCGTGTGGCTGCCGACGCGGTAGGCGACCCACGACGTGGGGTCGGTGCCGGACTCGTGTATCGTCGCGACGTGTGGCGACTCGTCGGCCTCGCGCCAGCGGGCGAACGACTCCTCGAAGGTGTTTGCCACCCGCTCGTCGCCGGCGTGTTTGCGCGACAACGTGATTATCTGGGCGTGGGTCCCGCCCGCCCACGGCGTCGAGTAGCGGTGGACGGCCCCGTCGGTGTCGGTGAACTCCACTTTCGTCACGTCCGGAATCGACGCGCCCAACTGACCCGGACTCGCTGGGCCGACTTTCCCCACGTCGGAGGGGTCGGTGTCGGCGATATCGTCCCGTTCCTCGGGACCGTCCGGAACTCCGGTCTCGTCAGTTGGGTCGGGGTCGGGCGTGACCGCGTCGGCGTCGAACCGGACCCCCGAGCGCGTAATCTCGTACCGAAGGAAGCGGTGGTCCCGCTGTTCGTACTCCTCGTCGCGGCCGTCGTAGACGCGGAGGTGCTTGAAATCGTAGAGGCGCTGGAGGTCTTTCGCGCGGTCCGCCGCGGCCTCGCGGGAGTCGGCGACGGTCATCGCACAGGTCCCTCGCTCGGGGACCACCGTCCACCCGCCGACGAGGCTGTCGCGTCGGACCGCGAGACACTCGAAGAGGGGGTTCCAGTAGAGGCCACCGACACTGTCGGGCGAGTCCCAGCGGACGATACACGGGTGGGTGTCGGCCTCCATCTTCGATTTGGCGTACCGTAGGGCGCTCATCTGCGTATCGTGCGTCGCAAATGTTCGGCCGTTGCGCGCGCCTTGCCGGTACTCCTCGACGACCCACAGGCTCCGCTGTTTGATGAGTTCGAGCGGCGGGTTGCGTGGCACCTGCGGTTTCATCGTCCTGCGTGGCGACTTCGTGACAGATATCGTATATTCGAACAAAAATATGTTTGGGTCGGTCGGCGCGCTATCGTCCGGTCTCCGGACGGTGCTGCCGGCAGTTCCGTTCGCCGATATGTACATCCACACACCGTCACGGGGGTTTCGGCTCGGAAACGGCGGAAAATACGCCTCAACGCTGCGGTCCCGGAGATACCGAGCCGGGATGACCACCTGGATGTGGGGCTAAACCAATCTTGATAAGCCTTCACGAACTATCTCCGGTTGTGAAGCACGATGGATATTGCTGACATCGCCACCAGAGAGTTTGTCGAGGTCGACGCCAACAAGCGACTCGGGAAGGTCCGGTCTATCTTCGAGCGGGAGAACCCGAAAGGCATCATCGTCACCGACGAGGGTGCGTACGCGGGCGTCATCACGCAGAAGCAGTTGGTCCAGTCCCACGTCGAGGACGACGCGAAGGCGGGGGCGATGACCAGTTCGGCCCCGAAAGTCGAGCGGACGGCCGACGTGCGGAAGGTCGCCCGCGTCCTCGTCGAGGGCGGAACCAAGGTCGCCCCGGTGTTCCAGAGCGACGAGCTGTGGGGCATCGTCACCGAAGACGCCATTCTGGCGGCGGTTCTCGAGAACCTCGACGCCCTGACCATCGAGCAAATCTACACCGAGGACGTCATCACCGTCGAGGAGGACACCAACGTCGGACAGGTTGTCAATCTCCTTCGGAAACACGGCATCTCTCGGCTCCCCGTACTCGACGACACCGACGGGCTGACCGGAATGGTGACCCGTCACGACATCGTCGACGTGGTCGTCCGAGACATGGATAAGGCCACCCGCGGCGACCGCTCGGGCGAAATCGAACGCGTACTAGACCTCCCGGTCTACGACGTGATGAACAGTCCCGTCGAGACCGCGAAGCTCGACGACTCGGTCAGGGACGCCGTCGAGCGGATGTTAGAGCACGACTTCGCCGGCCTCGTCGTCACCGACGACGTGAACCACGTCATCGGCATCCTCACCAAGACGGACGTGCTTCGAGCGCTGACCTACACCGAAGAAGAGCACATGGACGTCCAGATTACGAACATCTCGCTACTGGACACCATCTCCCGGGAGGACATCCGTGCGGACATCTCCGGTGTGGCGGATAAGTACCAAGCGATGCAGGTCCAACACGCCCACGTCCGCTTTCACGAACACAAGGAGAAACTCCGCGGGACGCCCCTGATTCAGTGCCAGATTCGGCTGCGGACCAACAAGGGCCAAGCCGCCGGCTCCGGTGAGGGCTACGGCGCGGAGATGGCGTTCAACGTCGCGCTCGATAAGCTCGAACGGAACGTCTTAGAACGCAAGGGGGTCCAAGCCGACGAGGAGTACCGCGGTCAGCTCCTGCGGAAGCTCGGCGAACTGTAGCCGCGACCCGCTAGGGGTGTAGGAGCGAGTCCCACCACGCGTTCTGCCACGCGTGGAGGCTGTTGGTCCACGTCTGCCAGACGCCATACGGCGTCGGGGATGTCGACCGCTCTCTTCGTCGAACAGTAATCTCGGTGTGACACGCCGGACAGAGATACCGGACATCGCGGCGGTCCCGTATCCGCGTCCAATCACCGTCGTACCGACCGCTGTGGCCACACTCCGGACAGAACAGCGTGGCCTTCGCGAGCGAATCGGTGTGGGTGGAATCCTCAGTCATTAGGTTAGTGGGCAGTGGTCCATCGGCGACAGCGCCGACACTGACCGAGCGGTCGTCGCGGGACCGGCGTCTGGCAGCACTGACGGCCCCCGCGCTCGGCTCGGCGCTGTCGCGAGACCCAGCTGTCATCCTGTACCCGACCGTTTCATTTACTCGGTAAAAAGTGTTTTTCGGGATAAAAAATCGGATAGATAAGGAATGTGCATCCAGAATATAGCCCTATATATCGATATTGATTGACTACCCGCCGCCCCGTGACCGGCCGCATCGCGCCTGCATTCCGGAGGCTGACGGTGCCGACTCACGACCCGGCTTTCTCGAAGGTCGCCGTCCCGGACCGTCGAGTGAACACGCGGCACGCGTCGGTCGTCCCACTGCACAACAAGTGGTACGAGCGGTTTTGCTCGCACGTGGTGTATGCTAGCACGGATATAATTCGATGCACACGACGAAACTCGACCTCCCGACAGTGATGGAGACGCCCGAGGCGACCGTCCAGCAACAGTTCGACTTCGGTTCACTTAGCTATATGTCTCTTTGATATAGCTCAACATCGCGTCCGTATCAGTGAAATATTCTTTATCCGCACCCGGGTCAAGCAAGACCGGAACGGCTCGTTGACCAGTGATTTCTTCCACAATATCTCTATCATCGTGATTTTCGGGTGCCCATATCTCGTCATACTCGACATTGTTGTTTTCTAATGCAACCCTCACTCGCGTCGAATACACACAGTCCTCACGGTCGTAAAGTAGTGGTCGTTCAATCTCGTCTACACTAGTAACCAGTTTGTTGATACTATCTGACCGAATTTCGAATGCACCTGACCTTTGCATACCCCTTACTCAGCAAGCATCGTACTTTTACCGTGGGCGAAATTGCATAGCTGTTACAAAAGCAATTGTACTGATCGCTCATCACCCTGTCTGTCGTACAGACTCATCGGACGGGCAGTGGGTTATCGTAGGCCATGATTCTCGAGAAACTGACCGACCAAGTGGTCGTGTGCGGCCTCCGTGCCGCGAACCGCCGACAGAGCAAGTCGTTCAAGAGAGCAACTCTCTCGTGATGTCGTCAGAACGCGACGCGTTCTGACTGCAAGCGGGAAACCTTCGATTTCCCGCAATGACGAAAGACGGCTTGCCGTCTTTCGAACCACTCTGTCGAGCCATTCGTTCGCTTCGCTCACGGGGACGGGCAGGGCTGCCAGTAGAAGCATCCGGCGGCCTCGCCGCCGGTTCACCGAATTCGCGGCGACGCCGCGAATTCGACCTTTTTTACGAACGTTTTTCAAGAAGCGGTTCGCGCCGTCAGGCGCGAACCCGACGCGGAAAAAGGTTCACTGGAAGCCAATCCGGCCGCTGCTGCCGGGCTGGCGCTGCGGGGTCGAACCGCCCTTGAACTCCTCTTCCATCTGTTCGTAGTACTCCCGAATCTCGTCGGTGATGGTGGGCCGAACGCTGTCCATGGCCTGTCGGAAGTGGCGCATCTCGACTTCCTCGGCGTCGTCGGCCTCACGTAGGGCTTCGATAGCGGCCTCGCGGGCGATAGACTCCAAGTCCGAGCCGACGAACCCGCTGCTGCGTTCGGCCAGTTCCCGGAGGCTCACGTCGGGCGCGAGCGGCGTGTCGTCGGTGTGTATCTTCAGAATCTGCTCGCGACCCTCTACGTCTGGCTCGCCTATCATGACGAGACGGTCGAACCGGCCAGACCGAATCAGCGCGGGGTCTATCATGTCGGGGCGGTTGGTCGCGCCGATGACCATCACGTCCTCCATCTCTTCGAGGCCGTCCAGCTCCGTCAGGAGCTGATTGACGACCCGCTCGGAGACGTTCGACCCCATCTCGCCGCCCCGGCCGGGCGCGAGCGAGTCGAGTTCGTCGAAGAAGATGACCGTCGGCGCGACCTG
>Ga0102936_1000517_pt1 | contig 15396 bp, 13 predicted proteins | sample SalPon2_A_H2O_MG_FD_78502 | JGI IMG/M metagenome (GOLD analysis project Ga0102936, IMG submission 78502) | Salt pond water microbial communities from South San Francisco under conditions of wetland restoration - Salt Pond MetaG R2_A_H2O_MG | ecosystem: Environmental > Aquatic > Non-marine Saline...
CGGATCCAGTGAGATCGAGAGCAGAACAGGTGCCACTGTAGAAGAAGATCTAACTCTGAGTGTTTCTCACCAGAATACCTACGCTCGTTACCCGGCTCAGGACAACAGTTTGGACAAGATCTACGGCTGGGATGGAATCAGTACTACAGTCAGTTCTAAAGAAGAGCTCTGGAACTGGGTTACCTCGAACTGTGCCGACCTGAACGACGCACAGACCTACACAGTCGACGGATGGGGGACGACTGACGTCGAAGCCTACGGAAACAGGTGGTACGACTACTGGAGTGGAACCTACAAATACGATATCTACTGTTTCAGGAAGAATGGATACTACGGAGCTGTCGCGGATATAGGCTCACCTGACGAAATCTTCCGCACAGAGTGGAGACTACAAGCCGGAAACAAGAATCCACAGACAGCCATAATTACAAATGGTGACGGCGGATCTGGTGTCGTCTCGAACCTTGGCCGGTATGCAAAGGTGAAGTGGCAGGGCAACCTCGAAACCGGTGAGAATCCTCCGCTCGTCGACGACGAACTTGCCCTCCACGGAAATAACTACGAAAACGGTTGGAGAGTCATCAGCGAGAGAAGATACAACAACTACTGGAACTACGTGGCGAACTCTGGTCCTGATCTTCTACAGGACTGGGCGGCAGGCTCGGCCACTGAAAGCTACATCGAGAGCCAGATGAACGGCAAAGCTGAGAACGCCCAGCAGAAGTACAGCAGTTCACCTCTTGCCAATGCAGAGGTCTTGGACTCGAGCTTCCAGAGTGGAGCGTTCAAAGTCGACATGGATCGCAGCTTGGCCTATCCTGAGTTCAATGTATACGTCGATGCTGGCGAGAACGGATACATCTCCGTCTCGAAGCCTGTCGGCAAGCCGAAGATCGTCTCCAGTGACGGAGCGAGTTTTGGTGAGCTCAGCAACGGCAGGATCTCTGTCGATGTGAAGAACGTCGGTGAAGCTGAAGGCAGTTTCTCAGCCCGTGCTGGCAGCTGTAGCCAGTACTTCCAGGCGGATGCACTTCAGAACACGAAGACAGTTGCCCCCGGTGAGACCGCTTCCTACAGCTTCCGGGTCACGTTCACGTCGACAAGTATGACTCAGGCCCAGTACACGGGGCAGTGTAGTATCACTGTAGAGGATACTGGTGCTGGCAACGAGGTTTCGACCAGTGTCTCGGTTGAAGCCACGCAGCAGTCAGAGTGTACTCAGGGCAAGGAGATTGTTAAGCAGAAGAATGGGAACGACGTCATCTACAGCTGTCCGAACGGCCTAAAGATCGAGAAGCAGGATACCTGTACAGGCGAGTTGGAGGCAGTCTACGTCAACAACGATGTCCAGTACGAGTGCCGGGAGCCAGGTACGACAACATCTGGTGGAGGCCTGTTCGGTAAACGGTTCAGTCTCCCAGGTACCGGCACGCAGCTGGATAATCCTCTCAATGCTTTCGGGAATATCCTGAGCGGTGACGCGAATGCTTTGAACTGGTTCCAGGTGTTCGTGACGTTCATCGCGTTCCTCGGAGGATTCGCCTTGGTCGGGATCAAGCTCGGTAAACTCGTTGACGGTCTTGCGACAGAGTTCATCCCGGTCAAGGATTCCTACGTGAGACTGGTGATCGGTCTTCTCGGTGGGGGAATGATCGCTGTAGGAGTGTATCAGCTGGTCACGGATCCGTTAGGCCTCGCGGCCACGGTACTGGGCTTCCTTGCAGTGGGTTATCTGTATCGGAAGGCAGGTACTCCGGATATCGAACTTTGACCTCGACCGGGTTTTATAAGCAGTAGTTATCAATTCGTAGATAGAATGTATCGTTTTCCTCAAAATCCCTCAAAGGCAGGCAGAGAACAAATACCGGATCTGCCTGGAGAAGGTTTCGACCTCAGCTACTCGGATCTGTCACAGGGCCAGTATCACGAACGCTCTGGTTCGATGGCCTGGAGCCGGCCACTTGAGAACCGGAGTGAACCACATACGCCTGGCAGCGGCGACTCCGATAGCACTTCTGAATTATTTGGGTCGGAAGCCTGTTCTCCAGTTGATCTAGTCTCTGTCTGACCCAACACCGCAGGAGGTGAAATTATATGACTAGTTTTAAACAAGCAGCAGGATTCAGCCTCGCAGCATTCGTAGTCGGAGCGCTGGTCGTTGGAGGCGCTACAGGCAATCTGCCGTATATGAGTTCAGCGAACGGAGACGCACCAACCAACGACTCGAACCCTGGCGCAAACGTAGCAACTGGAGAACAAGCAACAGTCTCCATCGCAGCCTTCTCACAGCACTCAGAAAACCAGGTAGCAACTACTGCCCACGCCTGGAGGATCGGCGACAGTGAAACATACGATCTAGGAAGCGCATCCGCAGGCGCAGACAGTAGAGCAGACTACAAAGATTTCGTAACAGGAACCACAGCCAAGGTAACTGCCTTCGGCAGCACCTATGACTACGGAATCACGAAAGAGAAACTCGTTGACGACGTCAGCGAGCTTGTCAACGTAAAGGTCTGGCAGGGTGTATCCACGTCCAACATCGGCTTCACGTTCTTCGGACCGAACGGGAACACCGTTTCATCCGTAGATCTCTCCGCTGATGAGAGAGTAACCCTGGACGGGATGCAGGTCAGCGTCAACGTCGACGACAGAGCGTACAACCCAAAGGTTGTCCTCGTCAACAAGGCATCCAACTCCAATCTCAGCAAGGTCTCCATGCCTAACGCTGAGAAGATCACAATGCCAAGCTCTGCACCTGACAGATTCGACAAGGCCTACGCAGTATATCCAGCAACAGAGAACAAGGAACCACTGCTCAAAGGCTATGAAGACAAAAAGTCAGGCGAGATCGTCCTCAAGGCAGACGCGAACAGCGGAACTTCCGGCGAGAGCCTCGAGTTCGCTGTACTCGACTCAGCTCCATACATCGAAGGAAACCAGGTCAAGTGGGGCGTCGAAAACGCAGCAACACCTGCTCAGGACACCGGTGTTCCGATGGTCACTTCGAGCATCACGCTCAACTGATAGTGTCCATCTCTGACACCGGAGGTCGACAAAACTCTCTTTCCTTTTTCTCCCTTTCTTTCTTAAGTAGTAGATCCGCATTCTCACCTGTACGAGAGGTTCGATTTCTGTATGTCTCTAATCGCAAAGCTGCTTGAAATCACGTTGGAGGACTGGATATACCTCGGATTCGCAGCTTTACTCGTATCTGGTGGCTTCCTCTACACGATGTACACTCACTCTCATTTTGATGCTCAGGCCCGGTTCGTGATGCGTGAAGGCCTCGACGCAGTCGATGATGGCCAGGCCCCGGTACTGACGTTTCCCGCTGAAGAGATTGAGGAACTCAACGATGTAGGAGCAGCGAGTATCGGTTACAACGCTGCGGATGAGCGCCTTTTCTGTATGAAAGTGGAGGACAAAGTCGTGACTCGGCTCAGGCTGGTCGACGAGATCTCGAAGTCGAAGCACGATGCTGTCGCCGGCAGCTGTTCAACTCTTTTCTCTCCTACAGAGTTCGACGGGTTCACCCACACACAGCCGGATTTCAGTCAGAGACTTTCTGAAGAGGACAAAGACTTGGAGTCTGATATCGATTGGACCTGCATTATGTACGATCAGATCGTGCAGCTCGATGGAGAAGTTGGAGGTCTTCAGTGTTGGAAGGTGTTGGAAACGCCTGATGGCTATGATTTCGAACCTGTCGAGATCGGTATCAAGACATCGGGTTGACCCATCACCTTTTAAAGCAGTTGTATCGAATCTTTTCCTGTGAAATGGAACCGGTTAGCTACAGCTACAGCACTTCTCTTTTTCCTGTCTTCGAATGCTGCAGCTGCTGACGTGCAGATAGCAGGTCTCACCGAGGAAAACGTGAACGCCACGTTGGTCAATGACTCAGCGATCAAGTTCGAAACCAGCTACCTTAATAAGATACTGACTCCTCGGCAAGTCTTCGTCCCCAACGCCACAGAGCACGCTGTCGTCGACTGGAGCTACACCAGAGAGTCCTGGGGAGAAAGTAGCGGAGTTTCGACATTGAACTATCAATACGGGCTTGCCTACAATTACGAATACCCCAGTCCAGAGGCTTCAGCACTACTTGGGCAAAACAGCTCTACAGGAACAGGTCTTCCTGCCAACTACTTCCAGTACTCGGACAGCTTCTACAGTAACGAATCAACGGCGAGGGGGACAGTATTCAACTGGAGTTTTTCAGACGACAAAGCCCGGTGGAACATCACGGTCAACGCCCACTATGAACACCTCATCATCAACTATGACTTGATCTACAACGGTGCAATACAAGATAGCTACCAAGATGTCTACAGCGGTCCTGATCCTGAGCTAATCCCAGTCAGCGGTCAGATCAACAAGTACGACGGCCTCAACACCCCGTCAGGCGACTACATCGACCGATTCCTGATGAGGTACGACAGAAAGTACGAGGAGAATCCTCACAAAGTCACCGTCGTCATCGCACATTCAGAGGACGAGGAACTTCTCTCAGTCGATCTTGGAAAGAATACTGAGAAACTCAACGACAATCATTACTCAGAGGTTGTCGACACAGGCTGGGAAGTGAATAAGACATCCTCACTTCTCAACGACACCTCAAACTATCGTATTAAGGCCTACAACACCACAATTGAGGCTAACTCTACAACGACACTTCAGTATAAAATCGACTCCTTGGAGAACGAATCCAACGACCTAAGGATGTGGCTTCTGGGATCATTCGCGGGAGGAAGCGGAACTTCAAGTGATCCTTATGAGATTGACACCTGCCAACAGTTACAGGATATGCAAGATGATCTCGATGCTAGTTATGAATTAATCAGCGATGTTGATTGTAGCGGAACAACCACTTGGAACTCTGGAAAGGGTTTTAATCCTATTGGAGGAACTTTTTCTGGAACTCTAGATGGACAAGGATATCTCGTGGATGGAATGTATATTGATAGAGGTTTTGGAGAGGTAGGTTTGATTTCGTTTTTAGGATCTAGCGGTGTTGTTAAGGACATTGGTAACAGAGATGTCAACATTTCATCTGATGATTACACTCATGTAGGAGGTTTAATTGCGAAAAACAAGGGCGGAGATGTATCAAATACTTTTACTACTGGTGTAGTAAGTGGTGCTCCTAATGCTGATCGTATTGGCGGTTTAATCGGTACTGATGCAGGTAGTGTGTCGAAGTCTTATTCGACTGCTACTGTTGATGGAGGCTCAATTGTTGGAGGGTTGATTGGCCTTAAAGACGGAGGCGGAGTGTCAAATTCTTATTCAGTCGGTAGTGTTTCTGGCGATAATGATGTGGGAGGATTTATCGGATATCTTCTTAGTGGCAGTACAACCGATGGTTACTGGGATACTGAAAATTCAGGACAGTCTTCTGGTTTTGGAACTGGTTCTGGAGATGTGACTGGTTTAACAACGAGTGAGATGACGGGGAGTGATGCGGAAACGAACATGGATTTTTCTTTTGGAGGAATATGGAAGTTAGGAGCTAGTGGGAACTATCCTTTTTTGTGTTGGGAGGTTAACGACTGCAATAGTCCTCCTGTTGTTGATGCTTTAGATAATCCTGCAGATGGAGGTAAGGTTTATAGCCAATCTCCTTCGTTAAGTTTGAATGTTTCTGATCCTAATGGCGATACTATTGATGTAGAATATTTTTTGAACGGTAGTTCTCAGGGTAGTGATACGGGTGTTTCCTCTGGGACTTCAAGTAGTTTTGAGGTTTTAGGACTTGACTGGGGTACTGACTACACTTGGTATGCTGAGTTGAGTGATGGCAATGGGGGAACTACTACTTCCTCTACATACAGTTTCACTACTCAGTACAGGCCTTCAATCACGGACAGCAGGGTTGTAGTCAACGAAACTCGTTACAGGAGGCTAGTCTTCGGATTAGATCCTATAGGCGTCAAGGATATCAGTGGTTTCCACGGTCTTTCCAGCGCTTTCGAGTTCACGAACTCCACGTTGAAATCCGAGGTCAGCTTCCCATTCACGGGCACGGTGAACGTCAGTGATAGCAAGGGAGCTTACTCCGGTAATAAAGACGTGGATCTCTCGGAGTCGGATACCGGGCATAGACAGGACACAGATCAGTCAAGCAGTTTGTCTACTCAGTACTTGAACCAGACCTATACGTTAAGCAACGAGGCCTCGTCTTCGATCAACTACACAGTCGAACTCTCCATACCCGGTACCGTTGACTCCGCGGATCAGTGGTCAGGCCTTCTCTCTGGAGGCGGCAGCGTCACTCATACGGTGGAAAGCCACGGAGACTGGATCGTCAACCAATCCCTCTCTACCGTGGAGAAGGGGCAGAAGAAGTCGAGAGACAGTTCGCTCACAACACAGTATGTCTACAACTGGACTCGGCTCAAAGCAGATCTGAAAGACATCGATGTCTCCCTCAGCAACGTAAATCTCTCCAGCACTTGTGGCATCGACACCACAGGAGATATCTCCCCAACAGATAGCCTGCTAACGGAGGAGTGTGGAAACAAGACTTTCGGCGTGGACCACGTCACGGAGAACCTTTCCACGGTCAGCCCGGTGAACGAAACAGCTCTCATCGGCTCCACAATACAAGCCACAAGAAGAGTCCAAGTCAACAATACAGCAGGCCTTGACTTCCAGAACTTGTCGACTACGACCGCATTCAATCAGGAGGCCTGTAGCCAAGAGAACCGGAGCGTCATCGATCTACCCGGACAGGCCGAGAAAGAGTTCACAGTCGATTACAGCTGCAGCACCGGCAGTGTGTACGGGCAGGATACGGAAGTCCTGTTGAACACGCCGAGCAGCTACTACGACACGGTCAAGCTCAACTTCAACATCGAAGTTCCGTCTAACGTCACCGAGGAATCCACGCTGAAAGTCAAGCTGGACAAGGACAACGCGCCGGAGTGGGACAACAGGGAATCCAGTTCAGTAGATATCAACGCCTCTGGTTCAGGCCTCAACATCAACGAAACCGAGGAAGGTATCTTCGTCATCGTGCCGGACGACTACGGGAACTCCTCTCTCCACGAAGGCACGTACAACGGCATCCTGAAATACAAATACAGGACCTCAAGCGAAGGAGGCGGCACCGGTGGAAGTTCCGGAGGCAGTGGACCTCCTCCAAAGCCGACGAATAACACGACTGTGAAGGCCTCTTTCGACACTCAGCAGTACTACGAAGTTGACTACGGCGGAACCCAGGTGAAGTACCTCACTGTCTACAACTTCGACAAAGAACCGAACAGAGTCACCGTTGCCACGCGGAACTCAACCGCGTGCAGTTTCGTCGAGGTGAAACCCGCGGTCAACGTCCAGGAGCCCTACAGTGAGAACGTTACTACACTGGTTCCGAGCAAGACTCAGGGAACGTACAAGCAGTCCTCGAGTATCTTAATAAAGGCTAAATTCAAAATCCCAAATAAGGAGAAGCTCCGAGAACTCGGCTTAGAAGGCAAATTCACCTGCAAGTTCGACACCGAAGCCAGTCAAGGGGATGCAGGCCCTCTCGCGGTGACAATCAAGCCGGTTCAACGATTTGACCCAGTCCAGGAACTGATGAAGCTGGTGCCACAGCTTCCAGATCAACTGGTCAAGTCAGAGAAGGTGTGCCTGTCCTCCAGTCTTTCCAGTGCTTACAGCTACCAAGACAGTGGAAAGTGCAAGGGACAGGTGGAACAGGTCCCGGTACCGACGAAAGATTCGGCAGGCCTGCTCGGGACAGCGGTGTTCGGCTTCCTCCTGATAGCTTGGATACGGAAGAGGTGAAATTGACTAAGTGGGAGATCGTACAGCTATACTGAAGACTACCAAGAATTTAGAGTACGACTACGTCAACCTATTCCTCATTCTATTAGGCACACTCGCCTCTGCAGGCGGATTCATTCTCTACGCTATCCAAGGAACAGTCGGGAGCGGAAACCAGTTCGACGTCTTCGTCCTCGGTGCAGCGTTCTTCCTCCTCACATTGTTCGGTTGGCTGATGATCTACATCGTCGGTGGAAGCCTGACGAAAAGCGAGGCCTCGTGGCCTCAATCAGCCTTCGCAACAGCACTGCCATTAGTGGGATTGAACTTTGGAACACTGGTCTCAAACGTCCAATTGAGTGTTTTCCGGCTACCGAGTAGGATGTACGCTTCCGCTGCGATGAACGGTGAGCCAGCTTCGGTACGGGATATCGTCAACCTGATTCTCGCACCTGGAGGTGAGAACATCGCATTGCTCGGTCTCGGTACCGTGATATCGATCGTTGTCTACGAAAAAACGGAGAACGCTCCTCTTGCGATGATAGCCGGATCTGTTCCTGCAGGAGTTGTCTTCGCCTACATCCACGGCTTGACCAGTCTCGGATTCAGAGCCGTAGCATTCTCCATTATGTTCATCTCTGCGTTGTATCTGTACGGTGCAGATCTCGGAGTCTACCTTCCGTTGAAGAGGTACATTCCGATAACCTTCGGATTCTTCTACGGCGTCCACAGAGGCATCAACACGTCGAACGCAGGAGGATTGGTCGAGTTCTACACCACGATCTTGTCCGCACCAGAACCACTGCTGTATGTTGGCCAAGCAATCGTGCTCTTAGACAGCATAATGTATCTCTTGGCCGGGTACTATGTGGCCGTGAAACTGTTCCAAGGCCTTATCATCGGAGCAAGCATCACCAAAGAGTTCGCTTAGGCAGTACAGATCCGACTAGTCCAGAATCATCGTCTAGTGGAACTAGCGTACTAGCGAACTAGCGAAATCACGGCCTAGAAGGCCTGAAAGCCCTATTTTTGGAAAAACTCTTTATGTCTGAACCCTGTAGCGAGCGGTGCAGTGTGGAGGCCTGTTCGAATACTATGACCGACTACTGGAGAGCGAAAAAGCAGTTCCTCGAATGGCTGCAAGAACAAGGAGAGCACCGAGGGTACAGCTCTGAGATTGACTACGGTGCGAAGGTTATCTTGGAACGACCACGTCTACTGGCCCGGACCAGGGCCTCTGTCCAGCAACGCAACTACCTAAACTTCAAAGTCAACGACGAGGTCGGATACGAGAACGACGAGTTCGGAAAGGTCTACTCTATTATCCTGGACCTGCACGACGGTAGAACCTGGGATGCAGAGCAGGATTCGTTCTATCCGCTGTCTCTGAGATTGATCGACGATCTCGCTAACAAGGATATCAACGAAGACCACCCGGTTACGATTGACTTGTCTCACCCTGGAGTGAAGCGTCAGAAGAACCGGTTACAGACCCTGTTCCCGATCGAGGAAGATGAGGATCAGGAGCCACCGGCAGATCGGATCACCGATGATCGGACTCAGGAGCTCAACGATATAGCGAAGAATCTGTAAGGCCTATTTTTCTCGGCAATCTTGAGGATTCAGAAGAAGAAGGAAAAAGGAGGGAGAGTTAGTCGAGAATGGTTTCTTGGACTGCGGCCAGATTGTTCTCGAAGGTGGTTCTGTTCATGCCGGTGATCTCTGCCAGTTGGGTGTGGGTAAGCGTGTAGTCGACGTCGGTTTCCTCGACCGCTGCTTCGAGACAGGCTCCGGCGATCGCTACTTTGCTTCGAGACAAACCGCCTTGTCTCTGTATGGTCCTGCAGTACTCCTCTGCCAGCTCCACGACTTCATCATTCTCCTCAATCTCATCGATTTGAGAGACTAGATAGGGAAGATGCTCGTGACTCCGGACGAAGGACAGCTCAGCATCGATGTGTTCTCTCAGTTTCTTCACCGTCCTCTTGACCTGTCGCCTCAAGTCTTTCTCCGTGTACTGGGCCGTCCTCTGATTGAGGATGTGCCGATCGGCCAGGAGCTCGGAGAGAATCATCTTCTGAGTCCTGGGCTCATCGTTGATTCTTGAAGCGATGTGGAGAGAAGCAGGCGGCAAGTGGTCCTCTTCGACCTCGAGTTGGTCTCTGTATTCGTCGATGAGTTCAGCGGCCTTGTCCAGGGTTTCCTCACTGACTTCGAGGCCTGCACCGAGCTTGGATAGTTTGCTCAGCAAGTCCTCCTCATCACCAGGATTCTGGTTGTAGTCGATGATATTCTCAAAGTCAGTGGCTGAGATCGGGAGTCACCTCGTCAAATTCTTCTCGGAGCTCTGTTTCCGAGTCTCCGAAGGTTTTGATTGAGTAGTAGATCCCAACTGAACCGATGAGTGAGTAGAACAGGTACTCTGGATTGACGAGTATTGTCCAGTGGAAGAAACGGGGTAACTGGAAAATCGGAGGTGTGACGAATAGTGTGGAGATGATGGAGAGATGGAAGAGAAGGAATGAGGCCGTGTATCCGGCTAATGTCGTCAGATACGATTTCAGATTCATTCCTTACCACACCCTCTGTCGGTGATCTGCTCGAAGTCGATAGTAGAACTGCGGTGTTCTATCTTGGCCTTGTACTTCTGGGGATACCGATCGGTAATGTGCCATCACCGTTCGAGATTGAGACTCCAGTATACTGTGGGGTTGCCGCCTGTTTCTTGGCTCCTCTCCTCTACTTCGATCTCTGAGTTCTCTACTATCCACTCACGGCCCTCAAGGAGCAGAGACCTGCAGTAACTCTCACTCATCTCTCCATCTTTTTTCTCAGCTATCTTCTGAGCGAGGGATGGAGTATCCAGTTCATTTCCCTCCTCTGCAAGGACCTCCTCCGCAGTTGTAGCAAGGCCTGTGTGAGAGTCAAGGTGAGTTTTGAACATTCCATAGTCGTCGTGCGTGTTAGACATATGACAGTATGGGGAATTTGCCCTTTTATATCTAAGGCTAGTATATCCTCTTTCTAACCTTATAATAACGTTAGAGTGGAAAATTGATTTAGAAATTCCTAGCTCTCAGAGCTTCTGTACACAGAAAATGGCGAATAACCTGCCTTCCCACCACCAATATAAGTCCTATCTAAACAATTTTAGATATGGTATCTGACGCAACACCCCCGTCTATAGAGGACGGTGAACTACCCGACCCAATCAAGGACGAAATTCTCGACTTCTTCGACTGGTTCTCAGAAAAGACCGACTCCACCGATACATTAGAGGACTACTCTGCCTACGTCAAGGGATTCTACACCAAAACCCACGCCAGGACAGGGATCGAGGAGCCTGTCCAGCTGGAAACAGACCAAGATCTCAACCAGGTCAAGAGCCAGATGAAGAGGTACATCGGGAGCAGGGCTACCGAATACGGCCTCAGGAAGTATCTCGAGTATCTGCAGAATATGAGAGGAATGCAGGAAACACGGCACGCAAAGCTTCTCGACGATATGCTTCAAGGCGTCGGGAAGAAGAATCAGAACCGAAGTCGGAAGGAGAAGATCGGGGCCAAGGTCCGTAGCCGAGAGAAAGTTGAGACTATCATAGAAACTGCGCCTGACCACACTACAACTCTCGATGAGGATGAGCTCCAGCTGTTCCTTCGAGTTATGTATGAAACTGCAGGCCGTGTCGGTGACGTTCAACGTCTTCTTTGGGGTGACGTAGACAAAGAAAATCTGCATGGAAACGAACTCGACGAGAATGAGATAGTGATTGATGCCCAGAGAAGCAAGTCGAAGGAATCGGGAAGCGTCAGGCTCAGCGATGGAACTCTCCAACGCCTTCAGGACTACAGGGAAAGAGACGACATAGATGACGGACCTGACCAATTCGTCTTCTTCCAGGACAGAGAATCCCGAGACAAGAACTATAGGAGAATCCGAAGGGCCTTCCGAGGGGCGGGAAAGGAGGCTGGAATACCCGTCAAGAATGACACTGATTTTGGAACTCACAATTTCCGGCACAGCAGATTAACTCATCTTGGGAGACAGATGCTCGAAGACGAAGAACGGGACTTGGATTACTCTACGGTGAGGGAGAGATTGAGAAGTTACGCTCGACACATCAGAGCGGAGGACACAGAAGTCTATATTGATCTCCTGAAAGAGAAGTACCAGATCGACATCTCGAAATATGACTGAGCTTCGCAATCGGTACTTCTGCAGATTATCTTTAAAAACGGCTAGTGGTAAGTTATTGTTAGAAGAAGCCTCCTGGAACCGATCGGTACACCAGTGTACCGACCACGGTGATGACAGGAGCACATTCTGAAGGCCTACAACTCTGCCTGCCTGCCAGTTCCTGCTGTAGTGGAGCAGCAACTTTCCCTCCCTCTACACTTCGCGAACAGGACTAAAACGGCGGAAGGATACAGGCCTTTAGTTCCATACGCCCTGGTCTGTGAGACGACTTCAACGGGGTGTACAGCTGCAACTCTCATAGGTAAGGTAGAACCTGCCGCAGCTTGGCCCTCCTAATCACCTTAGAGCCATTCCAGAGGCTCAAAGTCTCGCAGAGAACCAGGGCGGGGACAGAGCCCTAAAGTCATGAAAATCTGAGGCTGTAAGCAGGCTCACTACCTGCCTGTCCTCTTTTGCAGGTTCCTTCGGGGAGCTGCTTCAACAGGAAACGTAGCTCGCACAGGGCCTCCCGCTAGGTCTGGATATAGGGCCGAGAACCGGCGTGCGATGGCACCTTGTCCTCTAACAGGGGGCAAGGGTGGGCAGACACCTCGCCCTCGTTGAAGCATTGTGTTTCCCCGGAGGCCCTGCAATCCTTTACGCCCCTGTAGCTCAACCAGGTTAGAGCGCACAGCTCAGCTTATGTCGGGTGCTGGAAGCGGAGCCGGACTCCTGGATTAAAGGCCAGAGAAACGGCCAACAAGCGAGAAGGCTAGTAGACCTCTAAGCAAATGCTGTGGAGCGGTTTGTAGCCGCACTGTTCTGGGTTCAAGTCCCAGCAGGGGCTTTCACGAGCGTGAAGTACAATCGAAAACGATCTTCCAGATCTTGACCGTGAGGAGCTGCTTCGCCGGCTCCCAGAAATCAACAAAATCGAGGACGACAAACTGAGGCAGCAGGTCATCGACATCTTCCTGCAGCACTGCCCTGACTACTTCTGGCAGGTCCCGGCATCTTCTTCAGGCAAGTACCATCCGCCGGATACCAGGGGAAGACACGGCCTCTGGCTACACACTAAGAGAAGTTTCCAGGCCTTCGAAGACTTGGCTCGGACAGAAGTAGAGCTCGGACACATCGAAGAGGAAGATCTCGACTACGGACGAGCTGGTATTCTTCTCCACGACGTGTTCAAGCAAGGCCTCCCTCCTCGTGACGAGTATGAGACTCAGAATGATCACGACAGAGTTGCTTCCAGATACCTCGGAAGGAAAGCGGATCTTCCGGACGAAGTTCTTGGCTGCATCGACAGCCACAACGGTGCCTGGTATCAGGGGAAAGAACCAGAAACTGAGTTAGAGAAGCTGCATCACCGTGCCGACTACATCTCCTCAAGGAAGGCCGCGTGGTTCGACGTCCTGAATCCGTGTGAAGAGCTTCGAGAGGTTATCCACGAACGGAAGACCGATGAAGAGCAGGCTGTCTTGGGAAGGGTTTCTGCACTCAGTACAGCAGTTGAGGCCTCTGATTTCGTCGACGAGTTCACCTTACCTGGTGTAGGAGACGTGAATCCTGACGAACTGTCGAAAGTGGTCAAGTTCATCGCCAACGGAGGTGAGCAGTGATCGAAATCAAGGACACCAGCCTCCAGGCTTACAATGAGTTGAAGAGGCAGGGAAAGATCTCGGATAGGTACGATTTTGCGTACAAGAAAGTGCTCGAGTTCTACCGTGAGAAAGGATACTGGCCTACAGCGAAGGAAGTAGATCTCTATGTCCGTTTCGAGAAGGAACACGGCAGAGCGAAATACAGTGGCGGGAACTACGTGAAGCCACGTATCACTGAGATGGTTCCTGGACGAGAGAAAGGGCCTGACCTCTTGGAGTACGAAGAAGAGAGGGAGCAGAAATACTGTGAGAAGGCTGTTCGTGGCGACGTCGATGGCATAGCTGATGATGAGTTCGAGGAGATGACCGAGGATGACGTACCTTCCGCTAACTCACTAAAACCGTTAGAGGAGAGCGAAGACGAAGGTTCTGATGAATCTGGAGCTGGCCCGGAGGAACGTGTTGAAGAAGACGCTGAGGATTCTGGGGCAACGGAGTCTGAAGAAGCAGGTGTGCAAGAAAACAACGTTGGCGAAAAAGAGAGTGACTCTGTCATCGTTTCCGGTGACAGTTCCGGGTTAGAAGAGCACGTTGACGATGACGACCAAGACCAGGAGCAGGATTCGTTTGACAGTGGTGATGTGATTTACGGCAGCGAAGACAGTGACGAAGATTCCTCCGAGGAAACTGATGAGGCTTCAGAAGACAACTACGGTGCGACTTCTATGACCGATGAGCACGGCGACAGATACGAGAGAAATGAAAAGTGCCGTGTTGAATAGCGATCTGATCGGCTAATATCACGGAGTAGAAGGACGAAGCCGAGGAAATCGATTCTGGCTATGGAAGTCGATCTCCTCGACTTCGTTGAGCAGTGTCGGCAGCTAGTCAAACAAGCGTTGGGGAAGCACGCGGGCGAGCCCGCCAGCGGCGGGTTCGCCCGCTGGGTTCACGTCGTCTTGCACTGTTTCCGGGTCGAAGAAGAACACAGCTACCGTGAAACGCCGAATCGGCTGGAATACATGGCGGAAATTCGTGATGTCCTCGACCTTGATCAGGACGATCTCCCGGACTACACAACGATCTACAAGTCCTTCGACCGGCTGAAGATGTGGGTCTGGCGGGCGTTGCTGCGCGTTTCAGCGCAGCAACACCCGCAGTCCGGTCACGTTGCTCTCGATAGCACGTTCTTCGACCGCCGCATCTCTTCATCGTACTACCGCCAACGCTCCGGAAACAGCGTTCAGACGCTGAAAGTGACGACATTAACCGATGTGGAATCGCTTGCTGTGCTTGATATACACATCTCAGCACGCTGGCAACACGATACTAAGACCGGACCGCAGGTCGTCCGCCGGAACGCGGACGACCTGCTGTCCGTCGCCGCCGACAACGGTTTCCAAGACTGGCACACCGAGTACGAAATTGCTGCACTAGATATCGACTACCTCGTTCACTACCGTGGTTCGTCACTGAACGCCACCGCGAATAACGCACTCATCCGGTCAAAAGGCTACTCTCAGCGGTGGATGGCCGAGACCTCGTATTCGACAACCAAGCGCTCGCTCGGCGATGCCGTGCGAGCGCTTGGCTGGTACCGACAGTTCCGTGAAATTGTCCTGATGTTCGCCATCACCAACATAGAAACACTGTGTGAGCCGCTGTAACCGTGATTCAGGATCTATTCAACAGAGCAGTCGCTACGGATCTTGAGGCATCGTTTACCGTCGAGGACTCGGAGTTCCCGTTGAGTGCTGTGTTCGACTGCCATCACCGATACCGACGTCGCTCCACTGTCTGGCAAGGGACATGGTGGCCCGTATGTCTTCAACGTCCGCGCCAAGGACCA
>Ga0102936_1000518_pt1 | contig 15390 bp, 23 predicted proteins | sample SalPon2_A_H2O_MG_FD_78502 | JGI IMG/M metagenome (GOLD analysis project Ga0102936, IMG submission 78502) | Salt pond water microbial communities from South San Francisco under conditions of wetland restoration - Salt Pond MetaG R2_A_H2O_MG | ecosystem: Environmental > Aquatic > Non-marine Saline...
CACGGTCCTCGGATACGGGACGCTCAATCGGCTCGGAACCTACCAGTTCGCTGTCCTTGCATTGATCGTCCTTGCAGCCGGAACCTGGACCTTCGGGATCGATTTGATCGACGCTTATCTTGGCCACACTGGAGGCGACGATGGCGATTAGCTTCTGGAGTGCGCTCAATACCCTGGCCCCGATCATTGCCCCAATCGTCTCAATTGTGATCATCTTCATGGGCAAGGTTATGTGGAACCAAGAGCAACGAATTCGTGGCTTAGAACAGTCGATGGTTCGTCATAGCAGAACGCTCTATGGTGATGACGCAGACATGCAGCAACCAGGTCTGTCAGAAAACTTACAGGACGTGATCGATAGACTTGAGCGACTCGAACAGAAAATAGATTCGATGCACGATACAAACGAGCGACGGTTCGGGCCGGATCAAGGCCCCAGTGATGACGACTAACGACAGTTACCAGGTCCCGCCAGAATCGTCGCCAGATGGCCCCCAGATCGATCCGTCATCCGATTCGGGGTCAGGCAACGGCTCCGAGTTTGAATCGGACTGAGCGCCGTCTGTGGGCTGCACAAACGGACAGTCTTCAATCGCACGGGCTCGGTAGGCCCCACAATCGGTGCACTGTTCCATCACGGCCAGTGTGCCGTTGATCGTACGGGAGTGAAAGCCCCGCCATGCGCCTCTATCGCACATCGTTTCCAGTTCGACACTCGGAGCACACTCGGGGCTCATGTGTCACAAATTCGTGTTCGAGCGCACGTCGAAATGTCTCTTTCGGAACTGTGGTTTCGGGCCGTCGGTCCGCATCCATCCGTTCCAATTCGACGTGACGCCCGACTGAATGCACGAACACGCGCTCCCCTGTCACCACATCCGTGTAGTAGTGTCCAGGCCGAATCGGCGTCGGGTTGTGAAACATGCGACGGAGCCGTTCGATCGGATGCATGGCTTATTCCTCGGGCCAGTTTTCAGTCCGAGCAGCCTGGAATACGTTTTTCACATCGCGCATCTGACTCACAAAGTTGGAGAGCCCTCGGGTTCCACGGTACTCACTTTCGAGTTGATTCGTGCCCGTGTAGGCAATCGATAGCTGGGCCATCGTAAACTCGTAGGGCTCGCCCGATCGGACATCATCGAGGGCATCGAGTGCTGCCTCAGTCCGATCGATGTTATTCGTCCGATTAGCCTTCACAAACTCATTCATGAGTGCATACAGTAGCTGATACTCCTGGACTGGGTCGAAGTCCGGTTCCAGGGTATAGGGGCCATCCGTGGACTCGGATTTGGCCTCGTCGTCCGTCTCGACCACATCGCTGGCGTTCGATACCAGTTCTTCGCCAGTCATCGTATCCAACACACCGGCCAGTTCGTCCGGATCAGCCGAGGCCACGGCTTCAGCGTCATCGTAGCCTGCTGTCTCAAGTTCAGTTGCATACGATGGGCCAACACCATCGATAGATTCAAGTTCTGTCATCACACAGGCCTACGATCGTAACGTATTTAAGGCTTTCGGTCTAACACGACCCGACTCAAGTATTTCGGAAATCGAAACACTTAAGTTACTGGAGCAACTACATGCTTATAAATGGATGGCGCACAATTAGAGCGATATACCTTTGACGAAGACGGCCGGATCTATACCGATCACGACGACCTTTGGCTGCCATCGGTTTCGACCGTGCTCGATGTGCGTCCGAAAGCACCCGCGCTCAAGAAGTATCTTCGGAACACGAGCGAATCGGAAAAGAAACAAAAGACCTTCTACACTCAGAACCGAGGCACGCTCATTCACTACGCATGCCTCTCACAACTGGTCGAAGAAGAGTTCTGGTCCGATGACGAGGAATCGTCGGAGCAGTGCTTGCGAGGGTCACAGGTGCACGGTCCAACGGGACTGACGGGCGACTACGAGACATGGCAGCGATACAAGTCCGATCGGGACTGGGCGCTCGATGCCTGGGATTTGATCCAGGATATCTACGGGATCACGCCCGAGCAAACACTCGATGTCGAGCTATTCGTGATGAACACGGATGTCGGCTATGCAGGCCAATTCGATCTCCTGTATGCCGACGGATCGGATGTCGTCTTGGCTGATATCAAGACGAGCAAGCGCGTGTACGACAAGCATCTGATCCAGTTGGCAGCGTATGCGAAGGCCGTCGATATTGCCGTCGATCGGATGGAAGTGGTCCGAATGAACCCGGACGGAGAGACATGGGAGGTATCGAGAAGCGATGAGTGGATCGAAGCCAGGGCTGATCTGTACGAGGAGTTCTGTGACCTTCGATCACAACTCGCTGACGACGAAATTGACCAACTGAAGGCGAACGTAACCGGCTAACAAGTATTGATGAATCTACAGTGTGTTGCGCCTGATGCAATCGAATATGTATGCGACACGAGACCGTTGCCAATGATCGAATCGGAACTCCAAGACAAGGGGGCGACCAAAGCTGACGATCCGTGCATCGAATGTGGGGCCACAACGTACGAACTCGATAACGAAATTGTGTGTGGAACCTGTTCGCTGGTTATCGACGGATCGGACGAAACAGCATCTACCTCGAAGTGGGAGCAGTTCTGGTCGCATCGGGCCACGTATCGAAACAGTAAGCGAATCCGGTGTGTTGGTGGATTCCCGCACGTCCATGATTGGGTTACATCGGATGAGATTGAGGGCACAGTCGGCGAGATCGAACCCGAACAGTTCTACCGGTGATGTCGGACAACTTGCCCGAGATCAGAGGCCAACCGAATCGAATCGCCCCATATTTGTTCGATGTCGACACGCATCTGGTTCAGTGTCGAGTCCACGATACAGATGACACTGTGTTGTACCGGAGCTATTGGCTGCTCATGGTCGAGGATGCGACAGAAAATATGTGTTTGTCGACCCGGCTCTCGATGCCGGTCTCAACTGAGTCGGAAATCCAGTAGTTACAGTTACAGTTGCCACCCGATCGTATCGAGCACGTGTTGGGCATCGAACTGATCGAGGTTTTCTGCCTGCCATCCGCTGCCGGACTCGGGCCGATAGAAGCGCAGATTGTCGGCCCGCGTTACTTTTGCGTCGATCGGGGCGAGTGTCACGGCATCCGATAGCAGATCGTCTTGATCGGGCCAGTCATTGATATACAACTTGGTGAGTGCCAACTGTCTGTTGTTGAACCGAACGCCCACATACGGATACGTGGGCCTCGGGTAGTTGACACAGAACTTGCACATGTTGTAGAGATCATCTTTCTGATAGTCGTCTTCATCCCAATGGAGCGTGTATGCGTCCTTCGACGTGCGCTTCAGTTCGAGTGCATGGACCGCATAGCCATCGTCAATGATCAAGTCGACGGCTTCGCTGTGTTGGGAATTGTACCCGGTTCCCAACGGAATGAGTTCGCCGTTCGTTGCGTCAGCTACAATATCGCCTAAATGATGCTCATAGGTGCGTCCTTTCTTACTCATAGCGTGTTAGTGATCGTGCGACAACCGTCGTTTCGATCGTGTCAGATCCGAGCTTGTCGTGTTGAATTGACTGAATGTGATCAGCCACAAATCGGGTCCCATTCAGACCGTACACCGTCAGCGTGTCGTCCCACCCGAGAGCCCACTTCTGTTTCGATTCAATAGTAAGTGAGTATGCACCAGGCATACCCATCGCTGTCACATCCTCAACTCGCATCGTGACAGACGCAACATCAAGTTTTGGCCGATCACCGACCTGTATCTGTAACGATGGGCCATCAGTTGTCTCGGATGGAGACAGTACTTCCGGTTCCAACTCTATCATTAATGTCGTTGGACTGACACAATCATACTGTCGAAGAACCACGACTCAGCTTCCTCACCATCAGGGTCGTCAGCTTCGGTAAACATGACGCCCTTCTCCGGATAGAAGTGTGTATCGTCGCCGTGGAACTCTTCGACAGTCCCGTCCTGAAAGGTGACGATTGCCTCACCATTCTCGGCGATCTCTTCAACCAGTCCAATTCGTGTCGTGGATTCGGGCTCGGCCTCGTCGTAGCCGAGCATATCCATCTGTTTGGAAACCATTGTACGCTATGCTATGCTCCGTGACTACTTAATAGTTTCGTTTCACACGTCGTCAACGTGCACATCCCACTCGGAGTCATCAGTCCGATCAGACCCAGTGTCCGATTCAGTTGGAGCTGTCAGTAGTGAAATCAGTCCGCCAGTTACATAGGCAATCAGCATTGCGGTCACGATCCCAAGGCCAATCATCGTGTGGCCGAATAGTGCCTGGTAGCCTCCGACAAGTAACGTGGCAATCTGGCCGAACATGAGCGTCAGTGCGATCGGAACGTGTCCAGTCGAGAAGTCCGTGATGTCGGATGGGGAACCGTCTGCAAGGCCAAGCAGTGCCAGATCAGTCCCGAACCGAACGGTTGCACCGGCAAGAAAGCCCCACATGAATTGGGGCCGATAGCCAGCGTAGATCCCGACCAACGGCGCAACGATCGACACGATCGAGACACCGAGTCCGATCGCAAACAGGATGTTGTTACGAAAACTTGGATTCATCGAGATCATCGATTCCCAGGTCGTCGTTCATTGCATCGTTGAGTTGGTCGTTCAACTGTCCGATGTTCTGTTCGACCAGCGAATCGACTGCCAGCTTCACGGTGATCCCGAGCACCGCAGCCGTCAGTATGGAGCCAGCAGCAACCCCCCATAGCATCGGAAACGCGATCCCGAGTGGCAGACACAACAGCACGCCCGTGGTCCACCCAGTGATGAGCGCCGTTTGTTTTGAAATCATGCTATCCAGTGGTATGGGACGAGCGCATAAAAGTGTTTCGAAGAACAGGCAACGACTGCCCGAGTGGCGCTACATGAATGCGTCGAGTCCGGATTGACGACCGTTCCCGACCATTCCGTCCCAGTCTTCCCCGATCGTTCGCAGGATCGGCTGTAGCTTGTCTTCGAGTTCCTTCGTCACCATTTTGTCGATATCGAGCACGAACGCATCCGGAATCCGATCCGGATTGTCGACAGCGATCGCATCGACCGGTCGCTTCACTTCAGGCGGATCTGGGCGCTTGCTGTCTTTCGGATACGAGTCGTATCGGTATGCCTGTGGATACTCGTTGCCTCGTACCTTCTCGACGTAGAAGCGCATCGGCTTTGATCCGGCCCCGATCTGCTCCCAGTCGAAGTGATCGTCCGCATACTTCGCGCCCCGGTATGTCGGGGACGGTGTGCTCACGTATCGCCCCCCATGTTCCTCGTCTTCGTCCCGAACTGTGTAGTTCGAGTCGTTGGCCAACTCATCGACGGTCTTCCACCCATAGTCGTCCAGTGGGTTCGAGATCCCTTTGTGCCGACCGAGTCGACTCACATCAAAGTCGTCACTTCGAACGGCATCAACGATCTCGTTGAGATCATCATAGATTCTGTCTGCTGGGGCAGCCGTCAGCAAGATGTCCGTGAGCACGGCAAGCTGGGCTTCCTTTGTCACCTGGGCCGTGTCACTCCGAACGTACTCGAAGCCCTTGATTCCGATATGATCGGACGGTGTGGTATCGGATAACACGCCCTCTTTGTAGTCTTCGAGCGATACCGTGTCCGACTGTTTCAGTTCGGATCGGTCGTCCGGATCGGCGAGCACGTCGTACTCGGTTTCGTCGGCATCCGGGAGGTCCAACCAGCCATCGTCGTCGTCCCAGATGATATGTTGCGCGTATCGTTTTTTGACACCGACTGGCTCCGGTTGGTCCGCATCGAAGTCCTCGATGAAGAACAGCCCAGACGCGACTGATTCCAGTTCGACGTGGAGCCGGTGTTTGTCCGCATCGTCACCCATCTCGAATTCCTCCTGCACGAAGTCGTCGTATGACTGATCAACGTACTCACAGGCTTCCTTGGACCAACTATACACTTGTTCAAATGTATCAGCGTTTGGTATCGAACTAACACAACTATCCGTATCGCCGGCAACAAGTGTTGTCTCTGGATCAAAATTGTCCTGCAAATACCCAGTAAACTCGTCGGCTGTGTGCTCGATCGTCTTTCGACCCGCCAGCGTGATGCCCTCGGCTACTCTTCGATCGAAGAGCCTGAATCCTTTGCCAGCGGACGTACTGTCGCCCGCGATTCCGTAGACGCTATTGTGACAGATATTATACATGCCATTTCTCTCGAATACGTAGGTGTGATCGCCTGATACTTCTATATCGTAAACTCTTCCTTCATAATTTACATTTTCACACATTTCACCCCGTATGGTGGATCTGGTTGTTTTCCACGTTACCCTATATGAGTTATCGTACTCATCATGTTTTACTTCACGAATTTGTGGTGTTTTCCCAAGTATAACACAGAGATGTGCAAAGTCTTTCGCCAATTCTTCTGAAGACGTTGCATAGTATTCAGAAGAACTACTTCTGTGTCCGTCCCCTCCCATCATCGTTTCAAAGAGAACGGATAGTTCTGATTTGTTCGCTTGGTCAAACACGAACTGTGGTATCTTCTTCTCCTTTGACCCATCACCACAGTATTTTTCGAAGAACTGGGCCAAAACATCACTTGTAATATTAACATCCTTTTCTGTGCTCACAGAATAGTAATCAAACCCTATATCTTCAACGAGTTCGCATATTTTATCCCGACCAGAATCATCACACTGGGTGATAACTATTCCTGAGCTACCAGTGTTATTTACACGGCACCTACCTTCGGCTATATACCATCCCATAAGTTTCATGAAATCAGTAGCGTCTATTCGACCCGGAATTCTTGCATACTCTGTCCCATTCGAACAAAGCACATTGCCAATCCCCGATAGCTCTGCTTCATGTTCTCTATATATTTCGCTATCTATCTTATACGAAGCTCGTTCAGATCCTTCATACTCTGGACCATCTCCCACAATTTTCCTGAATGTGTGTCCTTTCACATCATGTTCAAAGTGCAAAGTACAGTCAAGGTAGTCTGGAATAAATACAGAACCCACTCCAGAATTTTCTTCCACATCCCACCCGTTAGGGAGGAAATGTGCTACTGATTTAGATGCTATTTCTTCTGCACTTGTTTTTTCAAACGTATCCCTACTCTGTGTGTTAGTTACAAACTCGTGTCCTGGTGTGACAGATGCATTTATGTACCTATTAGATATTTCAACTAATTCGCCACTGTACTGATTTTCAAATGTATTTGTCACGGTTGACTCTGACAACTCCATCGTATCTGTATCAAGAGAATACACTTCATCCCCAACAGAGACTTCTGATATTGGACAAAGTCCATCTGTTGTCAAAACATTTGTATCAGGTGTGTGACAATTAGTCACGCGCTTTATAGCCGAATAGGCGGTCCCAGAGTATTTGTTCTTCAGTTCGATTAGATCATCAATCGTACTGGTCAGGAAGGATTCCTTGATTTCCGGTTTCAAGACATACATGTCCTGATAGACCGGATCAAACATCTCTCGTACCCCACCATCCTCCTTGATGACACCCTTATACTTGTCTCGATCAACTGACTCATAGGATTCCCCCTTCGGGACAACTTTGAAGTCCCGGTTATCTATCGGAACCCGATACACATCATTAGACGTGTATTCAGATGCATCGAGTTCTGTTTGTGATCCAATGATTGTTTCCGATCCAAGATTTAACATTGCAAACAAATTCGGGTACATACTGGACAAATCTGGATATATTGCATTTTTATGCTTCCCTGGTGTAACATCGAACACTTTTGCCCCATGATAGTTGCCTTCTTCGGGTGGCACTTCGGTATTTGTTGGCAGCGCAATCCCCTCCTCGTATGCCTTCCGACAGAACAGCGTATCGAGCATCGGCCCGTTGTGATTGCATGTGTTATAGAGTGCCCCAGTCACATCGCGCATGTTGTCGTACAGATCGATGAGGCCCGAGTTGGCCTCAATATCGACCACGGCTTCAACATCCCGGACGTTGTATCGGAGGAACTCGATCGGGTGTTTGTGCCAGGCATCATCGAGCGATTCTTCGAGTTCGATCTTGCCGATCCCGAGTTCGGCCTCAGCGACGGCCCCGAGCGAGTACGACTCCAACTCGCGGTACTGTGTCTTCTTGTACGCGTCGAGCATGTCAAACAAGACCAGGCCCTCGATGTGTGGATCAGGCCACTCATCACCCATGTTGTAGGGAGTATCGGCATCGTCCCAATCTCGGATGGAATAGGCGCTTATATTGTACGATCGTTGAATAATATACGGATAATCGAAAGAATCAGAATTCCAGCCGGAGACCATATCGAAGTCCCGAGCCAAGACCCACTGATGGAAGTCCTCGACCATCTGTGTTTCGTGATCGAAGACCTCCATCGTATCCAACTCGATGCCCAGTTCGGCATCCACATCGGCCTCGAATGTCTCCGAATCAGGCACGTCGTCCCACTGCTCGCTCTCCAGAATCCACCCCGCATAGTCGCCCGTATAGTTGTCGTATGCCGTGATCGCTGTAATCGCATTGTTGGCATCGGCTGGGTCCGGCACGCCACCGCCATTCGTCCTGACCTCGATATCGCACACCATCATCCGAGGCGCAATATCAGGGGCATCACACGGCTGTATTGCTTGGACCAGGGCATCAGTGTCGCTGTGACCAGGCCAGTTCTCGTAGCGAACGCGTTCTGCACCGGTCGGGACCGAGCAGCCGAGGTAGATGTCGGACGAGATCATGAACCGGCGTGTGAACGGAATGTCGGCCTCCCAGGTCTGGTCCCAGTGATCCCTGATCTTTCCAACGTGGGCTGGTTCCACTGTATACACTTTCACGAGTCGGGTATCATCCAGCGCATCGAATGTGTCAGGATTGTGATAGACCGTCGTTTCGTTCCCAGCAGCCGTTAGCTCCGATGCCAGCGTCTCTGGATTCTCGCACGCGCCTGGCTGAAGATTACCATCGGCATCCAGTTCGGCAAAACAGAGGTTCGCTTCAACCGCCAACACGTGCCGGTCGTTGATCACATCACTTGTCGTCTCGCAAAACTCGTCGTAGGCCATGTAAAAGTACGGCCTGAATCCCTCCACATCGATCGTCCGCATGTCTCCAGCACCATTTCGGCAGTATAAGTGGACGATCGGCTGTGCGATCTTGTGTCCTGATTCCACGCTATACTCCACATCGATGACCTTCAGTTCCTCTCTATCTGGCTGTCCAAGATTCATCCACTACCCGGTAGCAGATACACCGATAAAAAGATTTCGGTTCGTTACTCGGCGATCTTTCGCGCCACTTCGAGGGACTCACTAATCCCCGTTGCCAGGTCGGATTGTTCAGCAGCCAGTTCATCGATCATCGAATCAATCCGGTGTTCTGGGCACTCGACGCCGTCAAGTTCAAGCCGACCGTCAGCAGTCGGTTGAAACGACACGCGCCAGCCGTCTCGTTTGTTTGACACGGACGCATCAACATCCGTTCCGATCGTTGTCGTTTCGTGGCACCCAGTGTGATCGCACTGGATCATGAGCCCGTCATCAGTCAGTACCGGTGGATCTATATCGGTCATTACTCGCCAATAGTACTGGTTCGGCCCGTATCCGACTCATGTTCGTTCATGAATGATTCAACATCTTCTTTCGACCACAAATCGCCAGTCTGGTCAAACGAAACGTTCACCGCATTCGACTCGGATTCGTACTTCCGTCGCATCGCAGCCAACATGATGGCGTAGTTCCCCATATCGAGCAGGGTATCCTCAATATCCTCACCGACTCTGTCGGACCCATCCTGGATCTGTAGCTGATGGAACCGACTCAACTTGTCGTAAAATCCACGGACAAGTATCTGTTCGGAAATAATATCGAACAACTCGTCCTCCCGAACCTCGCCATAGCGAAGTATCGAGTCCAACTTGGCGCTGTTCTCGAAGGACCCACCGTAGTTCTCGTTCTTCCGAAGAAAGGTCTCGATGTTGTCCGTATACGTGTCAATAACGAGCGATTGTTGATCGTCCAGTTCAATGCCATCGACGCTGACTGTCACCGAAATATCTGGTGTCTCACTCATAGAGCAAGACTATGCACCGATGACATAAAAAGGTGTTGCCTAATCGCAGCGAATCCGACGCCGGCCCTGTCGACTTCGAGCCAGATCCAGGTGCCATTCGAGCGAGTCAACGATTTGCTCGTCAGACAAGCCCTGCTGCTCGTATCGGTCAATAAGTTCGCTCAGATCGGCATCGAACTGCTGTTTCGAAGATTGTGTCATAAAGTCACACTGCTATTGGGCACTACTCGCTCCACACATAAAAAGGTTTCGATTTACTGTTACTCTGGTCGTGTCGGATCAACGCCAACCTGCGAGGCCATGAAGGGCACGGTCGTCGTGAAGCCCATGTAGGCTGCGTCCAGATTTGCTCGCCGACCGATCTTGGCCGATAGCCAGGCTGCTCGGGTCGAATCAAGCTCGTCCAGTGCAATACAAAGATTTGTCCAGCCCTCCTGGCCGAAATCATAGGCTTTGCGTCCATCAGTTACCGGTCGCTCGATTGCGTCATCCATCAGTTCGAATGCGTCCGCCAACTCATCCAACTCTTTTGTTTCGTACAGATCGATAATTTCGGGCAGAAACTCGGCCAACTGTGCTCGCTCCGTGTACCGAAGCGTGATTTCGTTGTAATCAGCGCCGTCTGTTTGGTCGTCACTCATATATACGTTTCGGTCTCGACACTAATAAATGTATCGCTTACAACTCGACGCCACACTCAGGACACGTGTCCGTTCGACCGGATCGCATCAGGTCCACACATCTGTCACAAATCCGCTGCCGTGGTTCAGTTTCACGAGCGCAGTTGCTGTGGGAACACCGTTGCTCGGCTTCCGGATACAACGGTTCGTATATGTCTACGTCATCATCTATCGGCATACGGTGGGTGAGCGATTCGAACGCCCTGGCCCCTGTTCGGGGCCATCTGATTTCAAATCAGACTGAGTTTGCCATACTCAACCCCACCCCTCAGTGTGACATCGCACACTCAGAACAAATCAACTGCAACGAGCCGGGTCGGGTCCGAAGGTGGCGTGTTTCCTGATGGCACATCGGGCAGTACCGTCGATACATCAGGCTGCCTCCACAGTGATATCGAGCGTGCGGTGCGTTTCGGCCCCACACTCCCAGCACACTTGGACGACAGTCAGTTTGTCGCCATCGTCGGCATCGAGCACCGCTTCTCTGATCCCGATCATCGGACGACCGGCCCCATCAACGTAGTCGACGGGTGTCACTGTACCCGAGCCACATTCAGAACAGACGGGGTGCGTGTTGCCACATTCATCGCACCGATCCGTCTCAATATCCATCATGTTGCGTCACCAGTTGTCTCGCCTTCCTGGGGCACCGGTTCGAGCGATCCGTCGTGATAGTCCTGGCTCACTGAAACCAGATCGGATGACATTACTGTCATACCTATACTATCACGCTGGAACTACAAAAAGGTTTCGATTCAACAGAACCGTTACCGAGCAAACGCGTCGTACAGTTTCTTTCCGAGCGGGGCATCACAGGCGTGACACCGAACTGATTCATCTGTGTCGTCGGACAGGGCTGCGTGTCCCTTCGGCACCACAACGATCGAGCCACACTGACAGGTTCGCGTGACAGTCTGATTGCTGTTGTGCTTGCGACGGGACATGTCATCGAGTGCGTCAGCACCACGTGCTGCTTTTGCCGACGGATCTTGGGTATGCGTTGCCATTTGAGCGTCTGGGAACGGACTTGCACCGTCAGTCTTTCCGGTAACAGCGGACTGCCCTACTAATTAGGCCACCCAGACAACTGCGACATCCCGAATGGATATGTGGATTCGGGTTCCACTTGCCCACTTACATTCACGTTCATCCAGCGCACTGTGTCCAGCACGAAGATGATCATCTTTGGAGTCTTTGAAAAAGACTCCTCCACGGCAACCTTGGCGCTTTCCGGAATCTTCGATTCCGTCATTGCGAACTCCATCGAGTTCGCAACGTTGCCGATGTCCCATCGGACGCGTGTTGGCATCGGGCCAGTAGCCAATTGACTGTATGGTCCGATACTACTTAAGCCTTTTGCTTCCGATACGACAGCATCGCTTCGTTCTGGATACACCAGGCGCATGTGTCAGCAATCAGTTCGTCGCTCGTTCCGCAATACCTGCATTGTGCATTATCATTCATGATGTATCCAATCGTAATGGGTACTGCTACTTAAAAGCTTCGGAATCTCTTTGAGATTCCGTCATTGCGAACTCGATGGAGTTCGCAACGTTGCCGATTTCGATCCGTGTGATAGGATTACACGGAGGTTATTTCGGCATCAAGCTCCCGCGCCTGTTGCTCTGTAGACAACAGTGCCTGTCTATCTCGAATACTATATCCATCAATATGAGGCGCATCAGACGCACTCACTTGTGTCGTCTGCCAGTACGGGCTGTGTTTGGCCCACATATCAACAATGTGTGGTTTCGCAGCAGGCGTAATCGTCAACAACACATCGCCATCAAACTCGTGTTGGATGTTGAAGCACAGTTCTTGGTCGACATAGTTTGCTTCATCGATACAAATTGCATCGTAGTACTGGATCTTATCTGTATTAAAGTCAACAGATGTAGCCGACATAAATGATATGAACCCATCGTGTTCGAGCGACTCGATGTATCGTTTTGTGACAGCATTGTGTCCGTCCACTTCAGCCTGGACCATATCCTGTATCTGGAAGACCATCTCTTGCCTCGGTGCAACAACAAGCACTGTCTGTTCGTCCCGATACCGGGAAACAACATCGTGAACGATCGTGCTCGTCTTGCCAACTTGCCGAGCCCCGACCATGATTCGATTCCCACTCGATCCAGCCAGTTCGTCTTGATAGTATTCTGTATTCATTGTCGTACGTAGCGAATATTTTCGACAACATCAGTCAATCCATCGTACCGAATAAGCCACGTCGCATCCGTCTCGAACTGTCGTGTCGGAATGCCCTCCGAATCGAGATACGATGGTTCCAGACTATGATACATGTAGTCCCCGCCACCACGAACAGTATCGTTCCATGGCCGATTCGGCATGTATTGCACTGGCACTGTCCCAGCCATCCCTGGCTTGTCATCAATGTACACGTCGTAGTCGTAGGACTGCTTCGATCGACCCGACCGAACGCCGTGTATGAGCCGATTGTACTCGACATCGTGTTTCGCAAGCCATGCGTTTACTGCATCAATACTGCCAGCCGTATTCGTCACAATATCGACGGTATCGACTACTGACTGTAGCTCCCCAACTGTGAGTCCAATATTCGGCTCCGTTGGTGGCACATAACAGTGCGCATCGTCCCATACATGCCTGGCATCGGCCATGAACTGTTCGTAGTCTGCCTTGACCCACTGTTGGAACGCGGACAACTCGTAGTTCATGTCCCGGACCAGAGCTGACCGTAAATCAGCAATCGTACCATCGAGATCGAGGGCCACATTCATCCCATATCACCCCACGTTTCTGCCGGATCGTCGTCCAAATAATCGAGCCCGTGCTCCCGAAGCGACGGATGAACTGCGATACCAGGCCGTTGCTCGTAAATGATATCACGAGCTTCGTCAAACCGAATGCCCTCAATCGACGCGAGTGCCGTTGCAAGGACGGCCGGTGATCGGCTATGACCAGCGATACAGTGTACTAACACGGAGGCCCCATCGTCTTCGATGGCGTCGATCGTTGCCCTAACAGCCAGATCAAACGTTTCCTGTTGCTCGGCACTCCGGTCATACAGTCCGAACTGACTCCAGTCCATGTCACAATCCTCGGGGCGAGCCGGTTCGTTCCGACAACAGGTAATGATGTGATCGAACTTGGACTCGACATCGTGCTCCTGCACGTAGTGAATGTCACTAATGTACAGGTCGTCTCGTATTTTACTGATTCCCATCGTACGAGACGATAGGTGACACTGCTATAAAACAGTTTCGAATCGTGTGCGACTGGGGAGCGAATGGCTCCCCACTGGCGTAGCGGTATCGTCGGCCCATTTCCCGAATCCTGCTTTCAGCAACGGATTCGCGTAACAGACGACCGTTGCGTCCCGCACGGTCGGGGAGTCCGACCGACTTTCTTGGCCCCTTAGAGGCCATGCATGATACCCGACCATAGCGCCTCGGTCCAGCCTCAGCGCGGTAACACCGTTTGAAGACGTTGCTGTTCCTGTAGCACCGTAGGTCGGATTGGTCCGGTGTGAATCGAACGCACCCCTGTCGGATGTAAGCCGACCGGCAACACCAGTTGCCCACGGACCATCACTGAAGCTGGTGGAGTGACTCGAACACCCAGTCGGACCCTTACAAGGGGCCTGCTTTCCCGTTAAGCTACACCAGCACACAGATGCAAATAGTAACCGAAGCCACTTAAATGTTTCGGAAAACGCCCGACCCATTTTAATTAGAACGGCCATCCGTCGTCTTAGATAACCGCAGGCCCTGTTCGTTTTCCAAGAACGGCCATCCGTCGTCTTAGATAACCGCAGGCCCTGTTCGTTTTCCAAGAACGGCCATCCGTCGTCTTAGATAACCGCAGGCCCTGTTCGTGTAGGAAACAAGGCCCTATTGGTAGAGGACAAACAGCAAAGATCCCATCGGGAAGGACACCGCCACCCACAGCAGCATAGGGCCTCCATCTACTTAAACCTTTCGGTCAAAACAATTAAGTGCGACCAGAACGTATCACAACTACCGAATGAACTGGAAACGGTATCTACTGTACCATGGTCGCTGGCAGTTATCGACAATTGTGATGGCTGGTCCGATTACACTCTTTTCGATGTACTTCGAACCGTATGTGGCGCTCGCGTTGGCCCAAATAGTGGGTGCGTGTGTGTTCTACTACGTCGACAACTGGATCTTTTCCGATTAGAACGTGTTGTCAACTCGATCTGAATACCACGGTCCTTTCCACGGTGGCTTGATTGGCTCAGGATCGACGCCCGGATAGGGGTTCGGAGTCGGGTCCGGTTGCGGGTTGTATGGGGGAATTGGATCAATCTCAGGCCAGTCATCGATTGGATAGTCGAGATCAGGCCCGGTCGCTTGTGCTGGCTCGTCATCGAGCAACTGGTTGATCATAGACTCGATCCGCGACTTGATATCGTCCTGGATCTCGGTACATGGGTCTGCGACGATCTCCCGGCTCCACGTATCCCCGATCTTGATGTAGCCAACGGTCTCGATTTCGGGAATCGTTGTAATTCGATACTCGAAGCCTCTATACGTTGCCTGTCGATCAGTTACTGATTGCTCAGTCATCTGTATTGCCGGTTAGTTGCTGCATCGCCTTCAATGTTTCCTCGTATGATTCGAGTTGGGCTTCGAGATCACTGACGCGGTCACGGAGCATCTGTAGCTCCATATCCAACTCGGACCCAGG
>Ga0102936_1000519_pt1 | contig 15381 bp, 13 predicted proteins | sample SalPon2_A_H2O_MG_FD_78502 | JGI IMG/M metagenome (GOLD analysis project Ga0102936, IMG submission 78502) | Salt pond water microbial communities from South San Francisco under conditions of wetland restoration - Salt Pond MetaG R2_A_H2O_MG | ecosystem: Environmental > Aquatic > Non-marine Saline...
CTCTCTCTCTCCTCCTCTTGGCCGGCGCCCACGCCGGCTTTTTTTTGTCCGGCGCTAGTGCGGGTCAACCGCAAAGATCGCCTCGCCGCTGGTGACGTAGCGGCGGCGGCCGGCACGCTTATCCACCAGCGCGCCACCGGTCAGGCCGCCAAACGCCGGCAGCACCAGGCCATGGTCGCGCTCTTCGATGAAGGCGGGCAGTCGCAGCCGGTCGCCGCCGCCGCTCAGCCGCACCACCGGATGCCAGTGACCCGCGAGCCAGGGCGTATCGAGTGGCCGCGTCGGCGGGTGGTGGCGCAGACACAGTCCCTGATGAATCAGGCCCTCGTCCTCACACGGGATGGCCGGCTCCAGGGCGCGGATATCGCGATCGTGGTTGCCAACGATGGCGACAAACTCAACACCCGGATGCCGGGCGCGCCAGGCGAGCAACGCCTCGCGCAGCGCCGGATCGCCGGCCAGCGACGCGTGCAGGATATCCCCCAGCAGGATGACCGTCGCCGGCCGACGCGCCTCGATCAGGGCATCGACACGGGCCAGGGTGGCGTCGTTATCCCCCTCGGGGACGGCCAGACCGGCGCGGCGAAAACGTGCTGCCTTGCCCAGATGCAGGTCCGCGAGCAGCAGGGTGGACGTGGACGGCCGAAACACCGCTCGCTCGGGCAGTAGCTCGAGGACCTGACCGGCGAGGCTGACGCTCGACCCGGTCACGGTCGGCCGGCGGCCTTTTCAAGCTGAGCGACCATGCGGGCGACCCGATCCTCCCAGCTCTGGGTGCTCAGGCGGTTGCGCAGGCGCTCGGCCCAGAGCGGGAAGGCCAGCGGCGTGAAGCGATCGGTGGCGTGGATGGCGAGACGGGCGCTGCTCATCTGCGCCAGCGCCGCGCGCAGGCGATCCACCTCGAGGGCGCTGTCGAGCACCTCGCGTCGGGCCTGATCGAGCAGGCGGTTGTCCGGGTCGTAGCGATCGATGGTATCGAACATGAGTCCGCTCGAGGCTTGTAACTGGCGCGCGGTCTTGCCCTTGCCGGGATAGCCCTGGAACACCAGTCCGGCGACCCGGGCGATATCGCGGAACTGACGCCGCGCCAGTTCGCTGGCATTCATGGCGGCGGCGAGGTCGTCGACCAGACCGTCGGCACTGAAAAGCGCCCGCCAGTCGTGATCACCCAGCGCGGGTAGTTCACGGCCGAGCAGTTCGAAGCCGTAATCGTTGACCGACAGGCTGAAGGTTGCCGGCGTCAGCTGCCCCAGCCGCCAGGCGCACAGCGTGGCGAGCCCTTCGTGGGCGAGACGGCCGGCGAATGGGTAGATGAAGGCATGCTCGCCCTCGCGGGAGCGGGTGCGCTCGATGACCAGCCGACCCGGCCGGGGCAGCTCGGACCACTGCGCCTGCACCGCCAGCAGCGGTTGAATGGCCTGCATCTCGGGCTCGTCATAGCGCCCGGCGGCGGCATCGGCGAGCAGCGCCAGTACCCGATCGGAAAGCGCCGAGGACAGCGGCAGTCGGCCGCCCTGCCACCGGGGCACGGCCTGACGGCGGGCACTGGCGCGGCGGACGTAGGCCGTAAGATCGCGCACCCGCACCAGTGCCAGACTGCGCCCGGCGAACAGGAACACGTCACCCGGGCGCAGGCGGGCAATGAAGCTCTCCTCGATGGTGCCGATATGCCCGCCGCCCTGATAGCGCACGGCGATGGCCGCATCGCTGGTGATGGTGCCAATGCTCATGCGGTGCCGGCTGGCATGGCCGCGGCCGGCAATCCGATAGCGCCCATCCACGCCGGCGACCACGCGCTGAAAGTCGGGATAGGCGGCCAGCACCGGACCGCCCCGGGTCACAAAGTCGAGCGTCCACTGCCAGGCCAATTCATCGAGCCCGGCGTAGGCGTAGGTGGTTCGCACCTCGTCGTACAGCGCCGCCGGCTCGAACCCGTCGCCCGCGGCCAGGGTGACCAGATGCTGGGCCAGCACATCCAGGCTCTGCCGCAGGGGAGGTCGCGATTCGATGTCGCCGGCCGCCCAGGCCTGTCGGGCGGCGGCGATCTCGATCATCTCGAGGGCGTTGGTGGGCACGCACAGGATGCGACTCTCGCGACCCGGTTGATGGCCGCTGCGCCCGGCGCGCTGAGCCAGGCGGGCCACGCCCTTGGGGCTGCCGACCTGGATCACCCGATCCACTGGCGCAAAGTCCACGCCCAGGTCCAGGCTGGAGGTGGCCACAACGCAGCGGAATGCCCCCTCGGCCAGTCCCGCCTCGATGCGGTCGCGCAGTGACCGGTCGATGGAGCCGTGATGCAGCCCCAGGCCCTCGATCCAGTCCGGTCGTGCCCGCACCAGCGCTTCGAACCAGCGCTCGGCCTGTGATCGGGTGTTGGTGAACAGCAGGCAGCTGCCGCCGCCCTCGAGCTCGTCGATCACCCCGTCGATCAGCTGCGTGCCCAGATGACCCGCCCAGGGAAAGCGGGCGTGATCCGTCGGCTCGAGGGTGCGGATGCGGATCGGTCGTGCCGGCGGCCCCTGAATGAGCCGTCCGGTGGCCGCGTCACTGCCCAGCAGGCAGTCACGGGCCTCGGCAAGATTACCGAGGGTGGCCGACAGCCCCCAGGTTTTAACCCCGGGCGCGATCGATCGCAGACGCGCCAGGGCGAGCTCGAGCTGGACCCCGCGTTTGCTGCCGATAAGCTCGTGCCATTCATCAACGATGACCGCCTGCAGCGAGGCGAACTGACGCGCCGCGTCGCGATAGGACAGCAGAACGGACAGGCTCTCGGGGGTGGTGACCAGTGCCTCGGGCGGGTGGCGTCGCTGGCGGGTCCGGGCGCTGCCGGATGTATCACCGGTGCGTTTTTCGATGCGCCAGTCCAGGCCGACCCCGGCGGCGGCGGTGCGCAGATTATCAAGCGTATCGCCGGCAAGCGCGCGTAACGGCGTGATCCACAGCACCCGGTACCCGGCGGTGCCGGACTGACCGGTCGCCGCCGCATCGAGTCCTTCCGCAAGCGGCCCGCCCCAGGCCGCCAGTGACTTGCCGGATCCCGTCGCGGCGTGGATCAGTCCACTCTCGCCGGCGGCATAGGCGGACCAGGCGCTTTGCTGGAAAGGTGCCGGCGACCAGCCATTGCGCTCGAACCACGCCGCCAGTCGGGCCGACCCGGTGTCGGTCATGGCAGCAGGGCCCTGGCCTGGGCGAGGGTGTCGGCATCAGCCGGGCCCAGATCCTCGCGCCAGCGGCTGATACGGGGAAAACGCAGGGCGATGCCGGATTTATGCCGGGACGACGGCGCCATCCCCTCGAATGCCAGCTCGAAGACCTGGATCGGCTCCACCGAGCGGACGGGCCCGAATCGCTCGCGGGTATGGCGCCGGATCCAGCGGTCAAGGCGTCGGATCTCGGCATCATCGAGGCCCGAATAAGCCTTGGCGATGGGTACGAGTTGATCGCCGTCGGGCACGGCGAAGCTGTAATCGGTGTAGAGATTGGCGCGGCGGCCGTGACCGGGCTGGGCATAGAGCAGGATGACATCGAGGGTGAGCGGGCTCACCTTCCACTTCCACCACGGCCCGCGGGGGCGGCCGGTGGCGTAGGCGGTCCCGCGACCCTTGAGCATGACCCCCTCGACGCCCCGATCCCGGGACTCGTTGCGCCGGGCGCCGAGTGCTTGCCAGTCGGTCGCTTCGATCAGCGGCGAGAGCATGAGCGGCGGGGCGGCGTCCTGCAGCAGCGCCTCCAGCCGGGCCCGACGCGATCGCAACGGATCGGCGCGTCGGTCCTCGCCATCCGCCTCGAGCAGGTCGTAGGCCATCAGACGCACCGGGACCTCGTCCATGAACCGGCGCGTGACCCGCTTGCGGCCCAGACGGCGCTGCAACTGGGCAAATGGCAGCACATCATCGCGCCAGGCAAGGATCTCGCCGTCGATGACGGTGTCCGCGGGCAGCGCCCGAGCCCCCTCGATCAGCTCCGGGAAGGTTTCGGTGATCAGCGCTTCGCCGCGCGACCACAGATAGATCGCATCGGCGCGGCGCACCAGCTGAGCGCGGATGCCGTCCCATTTCCACTCGAGCTGCCAGTCGTCGATCGCACCCAGGGCATCGGCCGGATCCTCCTCCAGCGGATGGGCAAGAAAGAACGGGTAGGGGCGTGAGGCGTCCTCCTGCCCCGATCGCGGGTCGAACAGCCCCTCGAAAAAACGCGGTTCCGGCTGCCATTGCCCCATCATGCGGTGGGCAATCACCGGTCGGGGCAGACCGCTGGCCCGCGCGAGTGCCCGCTCCACCAGCGTCTGCGAGACACCAACGCGCAGTGCGCCGGTGAGCAGTTTGGTGTGGACAAAGCGGCTGGCCTCGTCGAGCTCGCGCCAGGCCGCCGTGACCGCGTCGCGGCGTTGCTCGTCGTCGAGATCACGCAGCGCCTGGATGCGTGTCTCGACCCAGTGGGCGAGCCCCGGATCGGGCGGCGTGACCGCATCGGCATCCGACTCGAGCATGAGCGCCACAGTCTCGGCAAGATCACCGACATGTTGATGGGTTTCTTCCACCAGCCAGTCCGGCAGCTCGGCCATCTCCGCCAGCCAGCCGCGAAGCTGGACCGGCCCGATCAGCCGCTTCAGGCGTCGCCCACTCAGAAAGTACACCGCCCAGGCGCCATCGGCGGCCGAGGCCTGCTCGAAATACCGCGCCATGGCGGCCACCTTGGCGTTGGTGCCGCGTTGTTCGTCGAGCTCGCGGAACAGATCGGCAAACGCCTGCATCAGCCGTCCTCCCCGACGTCGCCGTAGAGCGTTGCCAGCGGGCGGGCGGCGCGGCCACGTTCGTTCAGATAGCGCACCAGCTCGTCAGCGCGCCCATGGGTGGTCAGGATCTCGCGGGCGCCGCTGTCTTCGATGGTCTGCAAAAGCCCCGGCCAGTCGACATGATCCGAGATGACAAAGCCGCGATCGTAACCGCGACGGCGGCGATTGCCCCGTATGCGCATCCAGCCCGAAGCAAAGCCGAGTGAGGGCCGACGAAACCGCCGCATCCAGGTGGACCCGGCCGCGCTGGGGGGCGCGATCACCAGCGCGCGGCCGTAGTCCTCGTCGCCGGGGGCCTCGCTGACCCGGTAGGCGGGCGGCAGATCGATGCCGGCCTCGCGGTAGTCCTCGGTCAGCGGAGCGACGGCGCCGTGCAGGTAGATTGGGCCGGGATGCGGGTCGGGCAGCGCCGCCATCAGTCGCTGAGCCTTGCCCAGGGCATACGAGAACAGCACGGTGGTCTGCCCGTTGGCTGCGTTGTCCTGCCACCACTGGTGGATCGCCGCGGCGACTGATTCCACCGACGGCCAGCGGTAGACGGGCAGGGCGAAGGTGGCTTCGGTGATGAAGGTATCGCAGGGCACCGGTTCGAAGGGCGCACAGGTCGGGTCGGGATCGCGCTTGTAGTCGCCCGATGCCACCCAGACCTCGCCGGCATGCTCGACGCGGATCTGCGCCGAACCCAGGACATGGCCGGCCGGGTGGAAGCTTACCTTCACCGGCCCGAACGCCAGCGACTCGCCGGCGTCCACGCTGTTCAGGCAGGCCTTGCCGCCCAGCCGACGGCGCATCAGCCCCGCTCCTGCCCGCAGGCTCCAGTAGGCATCGCTGCCGGGGCGGGCGTGATCGGCGTGGGCATGGGTGATCAGCGCGCGTGGCACCGGCCGCCAGGGGTCGATATGGAAATCACCAGCGGCGCAGTAGAGGCCGTGGCGGGTGGGCTGGATGAGTGGGGCTGTCATAATGGTGATTGTAACGCGGCACGAGGAATCGGTTGATGAAAACGCTCGATGACAGCGCCAATGTTCTGGTGGTCGGGGCCAGTGGCGGGATCGGTGCAGCGCTTGTGGAGCGCCTGCTTGCTGGCACGTCGGCGCGGCGGGTCTGGGCGGCTACCCGCACGCCCGATCATCCCCGTCTTCAGGCCCTGCGCGCGACCCATGGCGAGCGTTGCGCACCGCTGGCCGTGGATATCCTCGATGAGCACAGCATTGCGACCATGGCGGCGACGCTGCGCTCGGATGAGCCCCGGCTGCATTTGCTGATCAATGCCTTCGGCCTGCTCCACGACGAGGCGCGGGAGATCTGGCCGGAAAAGCGTGTCGAATCCATCAGTGTCGACGGGATGCTCGCGAACTATCGGATCAACACCCTTGCCCCGGCACTGATCGCCCGCGAGTGTCTGGGGCTACTCAACCACTCGCAGCGGGCGGTGTTCGCCAGCCTGTCTGCACGGGTGGGCAGCATCGGGGACAATCGGCTGGGCGGCTGGTATGCCTATCGCACCAGCAAGGCGGCGCAGAATATGCTCACCCGGGATCTGTCCATTGAGTGCGCACGCCGGGCGCGTCGGGTGATCTGTCTGGCGCTGCATCCGGGGACCACCGGGACCGGGCTGTCCGAGCCCTTTCAGGCGCGCGTCCCCGAGGGCAAGCTGTTCAGTCCCGATTTTGCCGCCGGCAAGCTGCTCGAGCGGATCGATGCCGCCACACCGGCGGACAGCGGCGGTTTTTTCGCCTGGGACGGCGCCCCGATTCCCTGGTAGCGGCGGGCTAGCCGGCGGCGGACTGTGCCGCCAGCGCCTCGGCGACCACCCCGCTCAACCGCTTTGCCATGGGCATGTGCAGGAACTCGTTCGGCCCGTGGGCGTTGGAACCGGGCCCGAGCACACCGGTCACCAGAAAACGGGCGGCCGGGAAATGCCCGCCGAGCAGGTTCATCAGCGGAATACTGCCGCCCTCACCCATGAACACCGCCGGCTGGCCGAACCAGTCGCGCGCGCTTGCCCCCAGACTGTCACCCAGCCAGCCGGCAAATGCCGGTGCATTCCAGCCATTGGCGCCGCCCGCGGCACGGAATGCCACCTCGGCGCCCTGCGGTGGGTCAGCGGTGAGCATTTGCTTGAGTGCACGGGTGGCCGCCTCGGCGTCCACCGTGGGCGGCAAGCGCAGGGGCAGTCTCAGCGTGGTCCCCGGGCGCAGCACGTTGCCCGCCTCGGCGCGGGGGGGCAGACCGTCGGCACCGATCACCTCGAGGGCGGGGCGCCACGTGCGATTGAGGACCAGCGTCGCGGGCGATTCGCCATCGGGCCGGGTCGCACCGGCGTAGGGATACTTGCCGGCCAGGCCCGAGCCGATCACCTCGGCGGCTCGCTCGGCCTGTTCCACCCGCTCGGCGGGGATGTCGGCCTGTAGTGCCGGCACGCGGATCGCGCCGGTGGTGGCGTCCTCGATTCGCTCGAGCAGGGCCCGGGCAATGCGAAAGCTCGAGGGGACCACGCCGCCGGCATCCCCCGAGTGAACGCCCTGCTCGAGCACGCGCACGCTCAGATCACCAGCCGCCATCCCGCGCAGTGAAGTGGTGACCCAGAGCTGCTCGTAATTGGCGCAGCCCGAATCGAGGCACACCACCAGCCCCGGCTGACCCAGACGCGGGCCAAGGTGCTCGATGTAGGCCGGCAGGTCGGGGCTGCCGCTCTCCTCGGCACATTCGATCAGCAACATGCAGCGCGGGCAGGGCACGCCCTGCTCATGCAGCAGCCGGACGGCCTCGAGTGACGAGAAGACCGCGTAGCCGTCGTCCGCTGCGCCGCGGCCATAGAGCCGGTCGCCCTCGACCACGGGCGTCCAGGGGCCCTTGTCACTGTCCCAGCCGCTCGCCTCGGGCTGCTTGTCGAGATGGCCGTAGAGCAGGCTCTCGCCGGGCCCGGTCCCCGGTATATCCACCCATAGCAGGGGCGTGCGGCCCGGCAGCCGGATCACCTCGATCCGACTACCCGCCGGTGCCTGATCGCGACACCAGGCCTCAACATGCGCCACCGCCGCGTCGATGTGCCCGTTGGCCGCCCAGTCGCTGTCGAAAGCGGGGGACTTTGCCGGGATGCGGATGAATGACTCGAGCGCCGGGCGGATATGCTCGCGCCAGTCCGACTCGACCATGGCCTGTGCCTGTTGCAGATTGAGAGTGCCGCTCATGAACGTGCCTTGCTGGTAGGTGGAGGATTGGACGGATCGGTCGGTCGCCGGGTTCCTACAGCGGCCAGACCCGCGGGATGATCAGCAATGCCACCGCCATCACGATCAGATTGAGGGGCAGACCGAAGCGCACGTAGTCGCCGAACCGGTACCCGCCCGGGCCAAAGACCATGAGGTTGGTCTGATAGCCGATGGGCGTGGCAAAGGCCGCGGACGCCGCGATCATGAGGGTGACGGTGAACGGCGTGGATGACACGCCGAGGGAGTCCGCCGTGGCCATGGCAATGGGAAAGATCAGCACGGCCGCGGCGTTGTTGGTGATCATCTCGGTGGTGATGAGGTTCAGCGCGTAGATCGCGGCAAGTGCGACCAGCGGCCGGTCCGCCGTGATCGCAATGACTTGGCTGCCGATGACCGCGGCGGCGCCGCTGTTGTCCATGGCCTGGCCGATGCCCAGCGCCGCGCCGATGACCAGCAGGACGTTCCAGTTGATGTTGCGAATGGCCTCGCCCAGCTCGACACAGCGGACAACGACCAGTGCCGTGGCCGCGAGCAGCGCGGCGTTGAGCATGCTCATCCAGGGGCTCGCGGCGAGCGCGACCATGGCGACCAGCACGGGAATGGCCAGGGCCGCCTTGTGATGCTGGGGTGGCGCGGAGTTCTCGACACCGCTGACCAGATAGAAGTCGCGGGCATCGCGCTGGCGGCGGACGAAGCTGGAGTGGGTCTCGAGCAGTAGCGTATCGCCGGGGCGCAGGACGATGTCACCGATTTTCCCGGGTAACTGGCGCCCGCCGCGGGCCACTGCGATGACCGCGGCTTGGTAACGCTCGCGAAAGCGGCCCTCACGGATGCTGCGGCCGGCCAGCGGGCAGGCCTCGGAGACCACCGCCTCGACCAGACAGCGCTCGCGGCGGGGCTCGCTCAGATCCTCCACGGCGCGCGTGGCGGGCCGCAGTCCGCGCATCTTGTGCAGATCGACCACCGATTCGAGAACACCGACAAAGACCAGTCGGTCGCCGGCGCTCAGACGCTCGGTGGGCCCCACCGCCGGGATGATGTCGCCATCGCGCTCGATTTCGGCGAGGAAAAGCCCGGGCAGATGGCGCAGACCGGCCTCTTCGATGCGCTTGCCGACCAGCGGTCCGTCGCGGATCACCTCGACCTCGACGGTGTATTGTCGCGGGTCGAGCCGGTCGGTGCCCGGATCGCGTCGATCGGGCAACAGCCGCGGCGAGGCCAGCAGCAGATAGACAAGCCCCGCCACGGTGGCCGGCACTCCCACCCAGGCAAGATCAAACAGCCCCAGGCCCGGCATGCCGTGGCCATCCCGGGCGAGCTCGTTGATGATCAGGTTAGTGCTGGTGCCGATGAGCGTGCAGGTGCCGCCCAGGATGGCCGCGTAGCTGAGTGGTAGATAGAGCCGCGAGGCGGGCAGATCGAGTCGCCGTGCCAGATCGTCCACCACCGGCAGGAATACCGCGACGATCGGTGTGTTATTGAGAAATGCGCTGAGTCCGGCCACCGGTGTCAGAAGGCCCAGCTGGGCCGAACGCAGCCCCCGCGAGCGGGCGATCAACGGCTCGGCGATCATCGCCACGGCGCCGGTGCGCGTCAGCCCCGACGCCACCACGAAGAGCAAGCCCACGGTGATCAGACCGCTGCTGCCAAAACCCTCGGCGGCGCTGGCCGCATCCAGCAGTCGGTCACTGCCGCTGAGGGCGGTCGCCGTCACCAGCACGGCCAGTGCGGCGAACAGCACGCCCACGGGCGAGCCAATGCCGCTGGCGAGGGCGCCCAGCACCGAGAGCACCACGGCGATCGTCAGCCAGCCTTCCCAACCCATCGGCATCACTCCGTTGCCGTGCTCGCTGCCGGCGTAATTTCGGCCGGTGTCGCCCTGCGCCAGCCGCCGGGCGCCGGGTCGGTGGTCGGTCCGGTGCCAAGCAGATGAGCGATGATCTCCAGACCGGTTATGGCAGCCGGCCCCGGTCGGCTGAAAAACCGATTGCCGTCAAGGAGATGGACTTCACCGCGCTGAACCGCGGGGAGCTGGCTCCAGCCGGGGTGCTGTTGCAGTCGCGCGAGCCCGGCCTGTGCACCGGCGAGCGATTGTCCGCAGGGTAGCACCAGTATGTGCGACGGCGCGACAGCGCGTACCTCGTCCCAATCGATGACCACTGAGTGATCACCGGGGGCATTCAGCGGCTGGCCGCCCGCGCTGACGATCATGTCCGGCACCCAGTGACCGCCCACGAACAAGGGCTCGGGCCACTCCACCGCCAGCACGCGGGGGCGGTCGCCGCGGCTGGCGGCAATCGCCCGGCGGCGTCGGTTGAGTGACGCGATCAGTTGCCGGCCCCGTTCCTCAACCCACGCGGCCGCCGCCACCTGACGGATATCTTCAAGCAGACCGTCGAGATCGCGGCCATCCAGCGCCAGCACCGAGGCATCGCCAATTGCCTCGGCGGTCAGGCTCGCCGGTGTCGCGGCACAGACATCGCAAAGGGACTGGGAGAGGATCAGGTCCGGGTTGAGGGCTTTCAGCGCGTCGGGGTCGGCCTGGAAAAGCGGTGCGCCCCGGGCCAGTCGATCGCGGACCTCGCGGTCAATCGCGGCCGGATCGGTCTCGGTGGTATCCAGCGCCGCCAGGCTGACCCGGGGCCGGTCCATCAGCGCCGGTGGTTCGTCGCATTCCGCGGAAATGCCCACCAGTTGATCGCCCAGCCCCAGTGCCGCGACGATCTCGGTGGCACCGGGCAGCAGTGAGACAATACGCCGGGACATGGTAAGCGTGGATCAGCGCCGGCGTCGCTGGCTCGAGTCGTGACGATCGATCCAGGCCTGGCGGCTGTGATGGGACTCCAGCTCGCGGCGCAACCGCTGCTCGAATGCACGCGACTCGAGCTCCTGGTCGATCTGGCCGCGTAGCGCGTCGAGCGCTTCCCGGCTCAAGGCTTTTAGATCAATGCTTCGCTTCAATGATAGGTCCTGTTGGCGTGGAGAGTGGCGTCAGCGATTGAAACGCTCGGCGAGTTGCTCGAGCTTTTCCCGTCGTTGTCGGGCCTCGGCCTCCTCGGCCTGCTGGCGTTTGCGCTCGGCATTGCGCTGTTTCTGCTCGGTGCGCTGCTCGCGGGCGCGCGCGATGGCCGATTCCGTGACCGCCTCGACGGCCTCGCCGTGCAGATTGATCCGGTCATGGCCGGCGATGATGGCATCCAGATAGGCCGGTGCCCGCGTGTACCGCGCCAGTGCCTGACGAATGAGCCAGTTGGGGACCGGCTCGTCGCGGTGCTCGGCATCGACCGCGGCGCGCAGGGCCTTCTCGATACCGATCTCCAGGGGGCGGATCCGATCGCGTTTGCGCGCAAAGCAATCGGGGTAGCGCTGACTGAGCTCGTTGAGGAATGCCCGGGTGCGCTCGGCACGCCGTTGCCTCTGGCGATTGGAATTGGACATGGCTAGAGCATACTCGATGCGGATATGGGTCAACAGACCGCCGGTCGGGTTGTATGATGCCGGTATGAACAAGGCGACGGCAAAGGTGGACTCGATGAAAGCAGAGCCGGTGATCCCCAAGCAAGAGCTCCTGCAGATTCTTGAAGACAATCCCTTCGAGCACCTCTCGAGCAGTGTCCATGTCATGGACAATCAGCGTGGCAGCGGCCACGAGCTGGCCGGCGTGTCCCTGTACTCCAACGCCCGCGGCTGGATGGCGCAGGTCAACTGGCGGGCGATCGTCGATGCCGACGAGATCACGCTGCGCGTGGGCGATGGGGACAGCGGCGAGCGGGCCTATGAATTGCGTGACGCGGACCACTTCCGGCTTGCGGTCGGCGATGACGGCGGAGATCCGGTCAGTGCCGACGAGGTCTCGGCACTGGTGGCGCAGTCCCCGCTGGCCAAGAGTTGGGAGGAGGACGTCGTCGGCGTGCTCAAGGAATCCCGCGAGCGCCAGGCAACCGTGCACTGACGTGGAAACGCTCACCGGCGACCTGCGCGAGCGGTTCCGCGCAGCGGCCGCCGATCTGCCCGGCCGTGACGAGGCGGTCTATGCGGCCGCCGGGCGGGATCCCGCCGATCCAGTTCTGGGCCTGGGGCCGGTTGATGCGCCGATTGCGTTTTTCGGCCGTGACCCGGGGCGCGATGAGGTGCATGTCGGTGCCCCGTTCATTGGCGTCGGGGGCCGTCAGGTCCGTCGCGTGCTCCACGAGCGCCGGTTCAATACGCCGTTCGGTGATACCGCCGCGGCGCTGACCGCCGGCGAGGCGTATTTCTGGGCCAACACGGTTCCCTACAAACCGCTGGGCAACAAGGCCTGGCCCATGACCGTCAAGCGGCGCTTTCGCCCACTGGTTGCCACGGTTCTGCTTGAGCAGTGGCACGGGCGCGAGGTGATCACCCTGGGGCGCGAGGCCTTTTTCTGGTTCGGCCTCGGCCAATCCGCCACCGAGCGCCGCCGTCTCGAGGATCACTGGCGGCTCGAGGAGCGGTTCACCCGTTCGCTGGATCTGGATTTTCAGGGTGAGGGCGGAGCTAGGCGGTCCCTGCGGCTGCATCCGCTGCCTCATCCCTCGCCGCTCAATGCCACCTGGTTCAAACGCTTCCCCGGTCTGCTGGCGGCGCGCCTGGATACCCTGGAGGGCGCCTCGTGACCGCGCTGGACTGGGCCGGGCAGACCACACATTCCCTGCGTGAGCACATCGACGAGCGCAGTGTTGCGTTACTGCCGCTGGGCGCGATTGAACAGCACGGCGCGCATCTGCCCCTTGCCACCGATACATGGATTGCCGACGGGTTGGCGGAGGCGGCGCTGCAGCGCTGCGACGAAGCCCTGCAGGTGCTGCGCCTGCCCACGCTGGCGCTGGGCCAGGGCCTGGAGCACATGGACTGGCCGGGCACACTGGCCCTGTCGGCGACCACCCTCGAGGCGCTGCTCTACGACATCGGCGCGTCGCTGGCCCGTGCCGGGTTGCGTCGGGTGGTGATGTTCTCGGCGCATGGCGGCAACCTGGCAACGCTCGCCACCGCAGCGTTACGCCTGCGGCGCGACTTTGACCTGCTGGTGGTGCAGGCCTGCTATTTCGACTTTCCGCCGCCTGCCGACGCACTGACTGCCCGGGAGGCGCGTGAGGGCCTGCACGGCGGGGCGCTGGAAACCGCGCTGATGTGGCACTTCGCGCCGCAACACGTGGACGCCCGGGCTCTGGCGTATCATGCCTCGGTGGAGTTCGAGGCGCTGGCGGGGTTCGAGTGGATCGGTGCCGAGACGCGCCCGGCGCGGTTTGCCTGGCTGGCGAGTGACCTCAACCGTGTCGGGGTCTGCGGCGACGCCCGGGCCGCGGATGCCGCGCTCGGTGCCCGGCTGGCCGCTCATTATGCCGATGGCCTGGCCCGTGTCCTTGCCGAAGCGGCGGATTTTCCTCTGACGTGTCTGGCGCCGGCCGGTCCGCCGCCGAATCAGCGCTAGCGCGACTGCTGACCCACCGATCCGGATACCACACCGTCAAGCCAGTGGCCCGCGCGCTCGGCCTTGGTGGTCAGGTAGCGCTCGTTGTGGCGGTTGAGCGCGCCATGAATGGCCTCACGCCCCGCAATCTCGATACCGTGGCGCTCCAGCGCGGCGATCTTTCCGGGGTTATTGGTCATCAGGCGCACCCGTTCGATGCCGAGATCATCGAGCATGGCGGCCGCCACCTCGTAGCGGCGCTCGTCGGCGCCGAAGCCGAGCAGTCGGTCGGCGTCGACCGTGTCGAGCCCCGTATCCTGCAGGCCGTAGGCGCGCAGTTTATTGGCAAGGCCAATACCGCGGCCCTCCTGGGCCAGGTACAGCAGAATGCCGCCGCCCTCATCGGCGATCGTGCCGACCGCGCTGCGGAGCTGCTCGCCGCAGTCACAGCGCAGCGAGCCGAACAAATCCCCGGTCAGGCACGCCGAGTGCATGCGAAGCGCCGGCGTGTCGGGCCATTGTTCGGGATCACCGACCATCAGCGCGACGTGCTCGAGCAGTCCGTCCGCCTCGCGGTAGAGGATGAAGCGCGACTGCTCCGAGTCGGACAGCGGGACGCGCGCCTCGCTGATGCGCTCGGGCTGGCGGGCATTCTCGACCCCGGCCGCGTGGATGTCGGCGATATCGATCGAGAGGATCTCGCCGGCGCGGATGTCGCCGTGCAGCTGATGGTCATTGGCGGTGGCGTCGATGGCGATCAGGGCGGGCAGCAACGTGGTCTGGCGGGCCAGTTCGAGCGCCGCCTGTTCATCGTCACGTGCGTCGCGGGCCGGCGCGGTGGCATGGCGCGTGGTCAGGTCACCAGCCAGGGTCACCGCGGTCTCGACCCCGTCGTCCCTACCCAGCGCGATGGCCAGGTCCTCCCCGGAGGGGGTCTCCATGCCGATTGCCCGGGCCCGGTGGCGGGTCATCAGCAATCGGGCCTCGCCGGAGGCGAGCGCCCGGCCTCGCGCCATCAGGCTGCGGCTGAGGTTCTCCAGCGCCAGTATCAGCATGGCTCCGTCCGGGTGAGTGACGTGGACAGGTTCACCCCGTCTGAGGTCGATCAGTGCGCGCCGAATGCGCTGCATGCCTGCTCCTTGAATCGATTTCTCGCAATAGACCGCTGATGCCTGCAACAATTCCGTCACGATGACACAGCATACCCGATCCGCCGGATCGACCCCATCGCCGATGGACTGGCAGGCGTTGCTCGCCCACTGCCGCCAATCGCCCCTGGCCGATGGTGCGCCCGCGGCCGGCGTGCCGGCGGATATCGACGGGCTGGATGCCAGGGGCGTGGCGCGTGCGCTGACAGACCGCTACGCCCCGCTGCTTGCCCCCGTCGGGGAACGGCCGCGGGTTGTCGCTCAGCTGGGTCAGAGTCTCGATGGCCGGATCGCCACCGCCAGCGGCCATTCCCACTATGTCACCGGTGCCGCCGACCGCGCCCATCTGCATCGCCTGCGCGCCCTCTGCGATGCGGTGCTGGTCGGCGCCGGTACGGTCGCCGCGGATAACCCGCGTCTCACCGTGCGTGCGGTGCCGGGTCCCAATCCAGTGCGCGCGGTGGTCATGAGCCGGCCCGGGCTGCCCGCCGATGCGGCACTGTTCGGTGATGGGGCCGCGCCGACCTGGGTGCTCACCGGTCTGAATGCCCGCGTGCCGGCGGCGGACCGCCATCTTGCCCTGGCCGATCCGGGCCCGGCGGGTGTGCTTGAGTGTCTGGCCGCGGCGGGTGTGCGCAGGCTACTGGTGGAAGGCGGGGCGCAGACCGTGTCGGCCTGGCTGGCGGCGGGTCTGGTGGATACCCTCTATCTGGCGGTAGCGCCGGTGATCATCGGTGCGGGGCCGATCGGCTTGAACCTGCCGGCGATCGATCACATGGACCAGGCCCTGCGCCC
>Ga0102936_1000521_pt1 | contig 15355 bp, 19 predicted proteins | sample SalPon2_A_H2O_MG_FD_78502 | JGI IMG/M metagenome (GOLD analysis project Ga0102936, IMG submission 78502) | Salt pond water microbial communities from South San Francisco under conditions of wetland restoration - Salt Pond MetaG R2_A_H2O_MG | ecosystem: Environmental > Aquatic > Non-marine Saline...
GATCAGTCAAAGCAAGCGTCGAGTGGGATGAGATTGTAAAAGATACTAACTCAAATAAACAAAAAATTATTCTAAACTATTCAGACGGGACAAATTGGTATCAAATATAAATGAAATCTCTCCTCCGGTATCTCGGCAACGGACCTGAAGACGAAACTCCACGCTACGGAATCTTGTCCTCACGCGCTGAATGGCACTCTATCTTGATCGGTATTTCTAGTTGCATAGACTGACTATCTGAAATCTCCATCAAAAACGTTATATGTAACGCCATACAAAGGGTACATATGGGAGAGTTAGAGCTCTACAGCTCAGACGATGAAGAGATTGTAGCTGACCTCGACGCTGGGTACGATGTAATGTATGATACACTCAAAGACCAGTTTAATTCTGAAGAAGAACTGAAGACTCAGCTTTGCAGAGTCATTGAAGCGACTATTTACCAAGAAATTCAAGCACAGAATGATCAGCCTGAGATCCACAAGGCATTTGTTGACCTGCTTGGTTCACTGCAAGAAACAGGTGAAGTAGACATTGACGCTTTGGTTCAGAACTCTGTACATCAACTGACGCAGGTATCTGAGTAGATCTAGAAGTCCATACATTTTAATACCGTGAGGTTGTATACTTACCCGAGCAATGGTTACTGTTAGAGATAGCTTAGCAAAACGGAACGCTGGAGGTCCACAGTTCAGATACATACCTCAGCGAGTTATTGTAGAGGTAAGCGAAGATGGTTGCATCTCAGATATAGCACAAAGAGATGACCCACTGGCGGGGCAGATCCTCGACTCCCCGCCCGTGGGTGGAAAGGTGTTACGTCAAGTAGAGTCTAAGCTCCAACAGCTTGACTTCAATACCAGAATACTAGAAAACACTGGAGCAATTGTAGCTGAAACAGATAGACTTATTACAGTAGTAGAAAATATCAAGTCATATTCTGATGAGTTTACTAGCACAGCTTTAAATAAAGTAGAAAAGCTGGAGGAAAGAGCTAGATCAGGCAATTCTGGTTCTATAATTGATGCCTTTAGACCTGGAATGTTTAACTTCCAGAGTAGCTCTGATAGAAACCTAGAAGCTAATTTGCGAAATGAGCTTCTGGGAAGTATGAAGAACCCAATTACTGATGCTCTACAAGATATACCTAACGTGAGCTGTGTAGAGGTGGGTTTTTCAGTAAATACACCTGGTCCTAGAAACTTAGGCATTGACCCAACAGATGATTCTAGAACAATCCTTAGCAGTGAAAGTGATCTACCTAATGTAGGCGATGCAGTAAAGAAGATAGGTGGAGAGTCTGCATGGGAAGTAGATCAAGGAGATGACGCTGTAGTAGCTATCTTTGACACTTCATTCTCCAAAGAATTTGTAAAGAGTGATAGAGTTATAGACACATTCCACGGTGAAGATGTGGAAAGTGCATACTCTACTCCTAAAGAAGGACACGGTACTATGACTGCATATAGTGCTGCTGGTAACTCTGAAGACACTAAAAATTCAGATGGAGAAAAGAAGGTAGATTACGACGGAGTTGCGAAGAATGCAGATCTTTTACTTGCTAGACTTAGTAATGAATCAGGTGGCTTAGTATACACTCAAGAAGCATGGGATTGGCTTGCTGGTTGGATTAAAGCATTAGATAGACCAGTAATATCTAACCACTCATATGGCGTCCCTATGTGCAGTGCAAGAGGTCAAGGATTATGCGATTCTATAGTATCTAATGTTTCAGCTGCACTAAGTAAGAGAAATGATCATCAAGCTATCTACGCTGCAGGAAATGAGGCCCAGTATTGCGGTCACAGACTAAGTGGTATCACTAATGGAATAGCTGGTGCTAATTCAAAGGAAGAAAACATGGCTATTGCAGCGTTCAGGTATGACCTGAATGGTGCTCAAGTATATTCAAGTCATGGCTTTGGTAGATGTGCAGATAAACTGAATGACCCAAAGCCTGACGTAGGTTGTCTGTTACCTAGTATAGTTCCATATGGAAATGAGGAGAAAGACATGAGTACTAGTACTGGATCAGGTGCTGGTACTTCAGAAGCTGCTCCATTAACTGCAGGTGTAGCAGCTATTATTGCTTCTATAACCCAAAGTGCAGATAAGACAATTATAGAAGGGATACTTGAAAGTACTGCAGAGCAGCCTAGAAAAACTCAAATCAATGCATTGAGAGGGCACGACGCTAGATTTGGTAATGGTCAGATAAGAGCTGATAAGGCTGCACGCCGTGCTAAGGTTCTAGAGCCTGAAGAGGCTCCAAATGCTGTGTTCACGTATGAACCTGCTAACCCCACGGTGGGTGAGGTGGTGTCCTTCGATGCTACAGGGAGCACTGATCCAAACCAGGATATAGAATCATTTGAATGGAGCTTTGGAGATGGTGCAACTGCTACTGGAAATCAAGTAGAGCATGTATTCGATGAGCATGGTAGTAACACTGTAATACTTACTGTTACTGATTCGTTAGATCAAGAAAGCACATACAGTGCTGAAATCGACATAAACGCTGAACCAGAAGCACAGTTCACTGTAAGACCTGATGAAGCGCTTGAAGGTGAAGCAGTGACTCTGGATGCTTCTGATTCGTCTGACCCTGATAATGATATTCAGGCGTACAATTGGGATCTAGGAGATGGGTCTACAGCTGAAGGGCAGGTAGTAGAACATGCTTATGATAGCTCAGACTCGTACACAGTTAGCCTTACAATCGAGGATTCAGTAGGAAATCAAGACTCTACATCATCAACTGTGAGTGTTTCAGCAGCGCCTACCCCAAGATTCAGCTATGAACCCAGTTCTCCGACCGTGGGGCAAAGAATCAGCTTCGATGCTAGAGCTAGCACTGACCCTAACGGTGATATTGTATCATACACATGGGATCTTGGCGATGGAACTATATCTAATGGTTCTATAGCTGATCACATCTACACTGAGTTTGGAGACTTTGACGTTACGCTTGAAGTAGAAGATTCTGTTGGTAATACTCGGATTATCACAGAAACAATATCTGTAAGTGCTCCACCTGAGGCAGAGTTCGTTTATGAACCTGCTACACCTATGGTAGATAGTGAAGTGACATTTAATGCTTCTGCAAGCACTGACCCAGATGATGCTATAATATCATATGAGTGGGACTTTGGAGATGGAGAAAGTGGCAATGGGGAAGTGGTCAGTAAGTCATACAATAGTGTGGGTCAGTACGAAGTGAATCTGGTAGTTAGAGATGCTACAGGTAACACATCTTCAAACTCTGTAACAGTTGAAGTAAATGCTAAGCCTAACCCTTCATTCACTGTAGAGCCATCCCAACCACTATCATCGCAGACTGTAACATTCGATGCTTCCGAGAGCATGGATGTTGATGACGAGATAGAAGATTACCAGTGGACCTTTAGCGATGGTACAACTAGATCTGGAGAAAGTATTCAGAGAGTATTCAATGACACTGGTGAATATGGTGTAGAGTTGACTGTAGTAGACGAAGCTGGAAATAGTTCATCAGTTAGAGAGACATTAACCGTATACGGAGAGCCTAAATCTGAAATATTGCACCAGCCAGAAAAACCGACTACTGCAGATGCAGTAACATTCAGTGCTTCAAATAGCACTGACCCAGACAATGATATTACAGGCTATAACTGGGATCTAGGTAATGGAGAGTCAAGCAGTGAAGAGATTGCTCAGACGATGTATTCAGAGCCTGGCGAGTACACAGTTGAACTTACTGTAGTAGATAGTACTGGGAATACAGACGTATCTTCTGCAACATTTACTGTGACAGAGGACATGGGAGATACAGGTGGAGGGAGTGGGTATGATAATGGAGGAGAAGGAGACTTCGCATCTCAAGAAGATATGAATGAGGAGATAACGCAGTAGCGGAAATTTATATAAAGGATCAGGACGTTATTGTATATATGAGTGCTCCTGATCCTGAAAATCAAAGAGGATTAGATGATCTTTCAGATAGAGAGCCAGTGTTAGACACACATGTTCTGAATAAGATGTGTGATGATTTTAGTGCTCCTACACCGAGTGATTTCGGACAGCGATTTATGGAGCGTGTAAGAGCGAATGTAAGAGCAAGACGTACTGAAAGCGCAGTTGCACAGAGAATATCAAATACAGCGTTGAACCCTGTAATGCAGTCACTTGAAGAAGAACTGGCTGATTCAATAAAGCAAAGAATCGAAAACAGAAGGAGGAATGAATGAATTTAGATATAGCATCAGAGTACCAATCAAAGATAGATAATCTAATATCCACACAGGTAGAGGAGAATAGAGAAGCTATATTTTTCATATACGAAGATAAATCTACTAGTGATGTTTACAAAGGCGAAGCAACCCATATAAGTCTGTCAAAAGATGAAGAAGCCCATATAATGTCTCAAGGTAATATAGTTGGATCAGTACATAGTCATCCGAGTGGGTTTGACTTATCTACTATTGATATAATGACTGGAATATCTACAGAGCAAAAATATATGTCTGTAGCTACTCCAATATATCAAGCTGATATTAAAGAAGACTTTGTATTGACTACTATGGATATGTCACAGCTCAGCTTCCAAGAGAGATTTAGAATGCTGAAAGCTATGAGGCGTTCTAGCGTAGGTATAACAGAAATTGGAAGGCGTATACGGAAAGAAGCAAATCTCCAAAGGTTTGGCGTTGAAGGGTACAGAACCCATGAAATAGAAATTGATGGTATCGAGTTGCCAATTTACCAGAGACCTTCAGTATTTGATATAACAGTAGGAGAAGAAGTAAAGGTTAAAGACGTAGATGGAAACCACAAGTTCATAGAACGATGATGGATAAAAGAATTAAGTCAGAAAAAGCAGATACAGCTGAAGAGTTTTACGAATACGCTAAAGACACGCTAGAAACTCTAGGTGCAACATCCCCCACCGTGGGGGAACCTGGTACTATACCAGTAAATTCATCAAGTGAGTTCAAAGTTGAGTCTGTAGAAATATATAACTCCACAAGAACTGGACAAGAAATACTCAATCAATTCCCTAGAGATTCTAACGAGCGCATTTTAAACTCTGGGTATGACAGACCCATATGTAACTTTCTCCCATGCAGTATAACGCAGGCACTGGGTATAGAATGTTCTAGGACTACTGAAGAATTTATTAAGCCTGAGATAGATATAAGAAATAATCCTACAGAAATACCTAGTGTGACTGCACACTTCAACCCATTCAACCCTAGAATTGAAGGGGATGTGCAGATTTCAGCTGAGAACTTCTCTGAACCAGGTAAAGTGAAAAGAGAAACTGTATATAAATGCAGTAACGAATCTGAAGAGGAAGAAGAAGTTATAGATGATAGTTCTACAGTGACTATGGAAGCAAGCCATAATATTGTAGATCAAACAGTAGATGAGTTTATAGATGAAGTAAGATCTAATCTTCCTGGAGTACCTAAAGGTGGAGATGAAACAGCTACAGTAAACTTCAGAAAAGAAGGAACGCTCAACTTACTCGAAGGTATAATTGACGCATGGGTTAGTGGGAGCATGACTGGAAGAATTACTGGAGATATAGATGTAGAATACAAGTGGAAGAACTCAATTAAGAGTGAATCATTTACTATTGATACTGTAGTAAATCTCCCTGTGAAAAATATAAATTACAATTGGTAGCTGGTTTAGACTCCGACACACTTTTGTATAATGAACATGTAGTACATCGTGTACAATGGTTAAGTTAGGTCTAGGGGATAGCTACGATAAGACAGTAATCCCCAGAAAGATAAGAGCGTATGGAGACATAACTAAACCTGCATCGTCTATAGGGGTCATGTTCACTATCCCTTTTGCAGCAATTATATACGGAGATATGACCCACGGAAATGGGGTTCAGTTTGTACTATACAACTGGACTACAGTACTTCATGCGTCTGTTACTGCATTATTGTTACATGGAGGCTCGCAGGCGCTTAATATGGCAGAAGACGCTTTCATTGATAAACAAACTGATCACAAGCAAAACAGACCAATACCTTCAGGAGTAATTTCTGAAGAAGAGGCGCGTTCGTTGGCGTGGATATTCATATTCTTAGGGGTTGCTAGAGCCTTCACAATTACAAATCAGTTTGGCTCATTTGCTGTTCTACTAGCATTTTTGGGCGTATTTTACAATCTTGACCCTATAAGAGCAAAGAAGATACTATGGGTAAACCTAGCGTGGCAAGGTGCATCTAGAGGCTTAATCTTATTTCCCGCAGCATTTGCGATTTGGGGTGCAGGGTTCACACCCCTCCCGTGGGGAATGGGGTTAGTCGCGTTCTTTTTAGTTCTGTCATTACAGAATAGTGCAGACCTGCCAGATATGGAAATGGACGAAAAGTATGATATTATTACTCCTGCAGTATATCACGGACCAAAGCAATTAGTGAAGATTATGGCAGGGATTGCTGGTGTAATGTTTATAGTATTTACTTTGTTAATTCAATCTGGTGTAGTGCCAAATTTCTGGAGTGTTTACTTACTCATTATACCTATATCGCTAAGCTTACTGCAACTATGGCGTAACCCAGAAGGCACTTCAGATATATCTGGACAATCTACTGTATGGTATGCGTACTACGGGAGCCTTGCATCTTTATACATTCTTCCAGCAATGCAGTTAACTCTGACATAACTGCACACCAATATTTATATTTACCGAGTGTGAACACTAGAATGATTATAAAATGGCTGGATCAGATTCTGATAGAGGGCCTAAATTCGTGTGGAACTTCCCTCTAATTAGAAGAATACAGAACGGAAATGGTTTACTTTCTATAGGTGCAAACATAATTCAGAAGCGCCAGGAAAGTAAAGATACCAATACAGATGAAGACTTTAGTCAATCTACTTCGGATGAATCAGGAGACGTATTGGATCAGATAGACTCATCTATAGATGATCTAAAAGATGATAGTGAAGCAGTGTTTAGTCAAGGTGATAGTACTACTGTTGTAGAAGTAACTGAAGATGGATTTAGCCCAGGGGATGCAGAAATTGATACTGGCGGTACAGTAGAATGGGTAAATCTAACTGATTCAGACATTGAAATATCATCTACAAACAATACACGAGTAAAGCCAGAGGTTATACCTCCAGAAGAAAAGCATAGTGAAACATTTTACACAAACGTTGTGATAGAGTACAAAAACCTAGAAGGAAGTCAGAAAGGCACAATAACTGTAGGAGATCCAAATATGGAACTAGACATAGAAAGAGTACCATTTAGCTCAGAAGAAAACGCTACAAGAAGCATGACTGAAGCAGTGTTAGATAAAGATGATCAAGATAGTGGGTTCTAACTATGATCATTAGAAGTTTACTGTCTATCCCACGGGCTGCTACGGTTGACTTTGGTAGATCTAGAGGCCGCGATATGGCAGAGATTATAGTTAGAGCTGGTAGTAAACCAGGAGCTATGATGACTGCAAGAGCTGAAGCAATGAAAACAATACCTTTCAGAGAGCAAAATGTGGAGTATGTAGAGCAAATGGAAGGCAATAGATTTATGAATAAATGGAGAGTAAAGATAACAGATGAGCAGTCTATGGGAGATATGGAAAACTAATACACCAGTATGTGGGGCAAAGTTTATTACCGATGAAGTAGAAATATAAACTGATGGTTGACAGAATATTTAGAGAGTCCATAAAAGGAATCGGAGAACGGCTTTTCAATAATCCATTCACTAGAACAAATAGAGACGGAGTAAGATATAGACCTACCCGGATGAGACTCCCATCGTGGGTAGATCGTGATACAATGACAGAAGGTGTAGATGGATTTTCATCTTCTATTGATATAAATGTAGAACGAGTAGATGAAGCACGACCTCTTTCTATCCTTAGAAACTCTCCGATGTTCCCTAATGTTTCTAAGGAGTTCAGAACTGGAAATCTTCTACAGGAGTTCAAAGACCGCTCTCCATCTGATGGTGTAGAAATTGTAGATTGGATGCATATATCTGCATCTGAAGCAGCAGTGATGAGTGGTTGGGAAAGTGAATACAATGAAAACAGCCAGGTAAACACTACTAGTGGAGACCCAACTGCTCCTCACGACATTATTGGAGTATCTGACTTCAATTTTGAACCTACTCCAGGTAGAGATGTCGCATCTAGTGGTTCAGCAACATTTAGAACTCCTGATCAAACAGTTGAAATAGCTAACAACAGTGGGAAAGCAGTATATGGTAAAGATAATGTAGGCTGGGGAGGTGTAGATGCAAGACCTGGGTCTTATCAGTGGAATGGTAAGGTAGCTCAGTTTCTTGATCTAGGCCAGACGCCTATCGAGAACCCTGTACGCTTCCCTGATTTCGGAAAGTACACTATACCTAATATATTTAATCAATCTCCACCTAGCTCATCTGATCAAGCTACTGTATCATTTGCTATTTCCAGTGAAGCAGGGCAAGATATGGATATTGCATTTAGAGATCCTAATGACTACACTAACCCAGTAGCTCAAAATACTGTTAGTGTACCTGAAGGTACTTCAGAGCTTGAGTTTAACGTAACTGCAAACCCTGAAGTGCCACCATTGCTTGCAGAGGTAAAGCCTACAGAAGCTGGAAGTGTACAGTCTATCGAAGCATACACAGTTGAAAGCCAATGAAATACAACATACAAACTAAAGTAGATGGTATAGATAGCAGTATGATGAGAGTGCCTGAGTGGTCAGGTACAGTTCAAAACTTAATGCCAGCTTCTTCTGGCACTATCCCTGATAATATAACTGATATAGCTGATGATACTAACAGGATCAGGGGTATAAGCGTAGCATCTGAAAGCAGTGAGTTTAACCCATCTGGATTAATGGGAAGTGGTATATACGATGAACCACTTTCTACAGACCCTAGTAAATTAATGAGCTGGGCTAGGGAAACTACCCCTGTAGAAGAAGAACCTGATGTTACAGACTGGATGGTCCCAGCTAAGGCATATGTAGCTACTCTGAAAGCTCGATCTAATGAGTATAAACGAGCTGGTAGCTCACTTAGCGTGGCTGCTGGAGACCCATTCACACCAGGTGTAAGCAATAGTCAGATGGGTTTCAAGTCTGAAAGAGGTCAGACTATATCAGAAAATGGAAGTGGTACAGTCATTGCAGGAGGTAATGAGTTTGACGTTCCAATAAATGGGAATACAGAGATCGTAACTCCCAATATGCTAGGCTGGGCAGCTGCAACTGATATTCAAGATAAACAATGGGTAGGTAGTCTTATGTCTGTAGAAGACATTACACTTGATCCTAGCCAACCTATTGCTTTCCCATCAATTAGTGGTCAAACAGGTCCACTATTTGTAGGTCACAGTCAAAGTAGACCTTCGCTCATAAGCCGAGTATCAGTTGGAGTTCAATCTAGTCAAAAGCAAACGTTGCAGTTTAAGTTCAGAAACAGCTCTGATTATACGACTGTAATGAACTCGTTCAGTAAAGATGTTCCAAAGGGCAAAAGTACTTTGTCCTTCAGAATGATCTCACTCAGCCTTGAACCTATGGCAGCTGAGATAATGCCCGAAGACGGCACTCAAGCTGTTCTAACTGATTACTCCGTAAGACCGTAGAGCTGCTCTTTTTTCGGAAGTTTTATTGTACACCCCGTACATAGTGTATAATGTGAACATATGAGAATCACAGGAGATCTTAAAATACATAAAAGCGATGGAGTAACGAGACCAGCAAAGTCAGCTCTTGTTCTAGAAGATGGATCACTAGCAGTATGGGATAGTATTAAGAAAGACAGTGATGGAAATAATCTCCCATCTGCGTATGACAACCCAGATATAATAGTTGAGTCTGAGAAATGGCATCGGATTGAGCGAGAAGGGCATCATTGGAAGCATACAAGCCCACAAGCATTGAAAGAACGAGCAAAGAATAGAGATGATGTAGACGAAGATGATCTGCCTGACTCGTTATGATACAGAAGATACGGAATTGGCTTATACTTATTAGAGCTCATACAGTTGTTCTTGAAGCTCCAATGGCATTTCTTGGAGCAGCAATTGGCTTAGGTACAATATATGACCCACGGGTGGGTTTGTGGCTGGGTTTCGGGGTACTCTACCATGTAGTTGGTTACTCGATGAATAGCTACACTGATTGGAAGAAGGGGTTTGACAAAGATGATGAGAGAAAACAACATCATCCACTCAATACAGGCGATATAACTCCTGAATCAGCAAAGAAATTTGTTTACGCTCTTACTGGACTGCTGTTCGTGTACACATTAGCATTAACTTACCCCAACTTACCCGCCGTGGGTCTAGCATTTGTAATGGTAGGTTCAGGTCTTCTGTATAATTACTTTGGAAAGTACATAACAGTAAAAGCAATTCCAATATCTGTAGCACATACTCTTGTATTTTTTATTCCATTCTACACATACTCAAGTACAGTACCGATGTTTGTAGTTCTAATGACAGCAGCATACTTTATACATCATATATTCCAAATAGCCGTATCTGGTGACATTAAAGATATTGATCAAGATGAAGCTAGTCTACTCGATTCTATGGGTGCATATGTAGAAGACCTTAGTGATTCAGATGCAGATATACTTCATACATCTGAATCAGCATTAATATTCTCATATTTAATCACTGTAATGCAGATTGGTCTAGCTGTTGGAGCAACTGTATACATTGCCAACGGAGCTGTAGAATATATACCTGTAGCATTACTAGCTTGTGCAGTTATGGGCATTACAGATAGAATAGTTAGACCTGGACCGTTTGCTAGATCCAAACGGCTAAGTTATATAGCTCAACGTGAAATATTTGGATACTTAATGATACATTTAGCTGCATTAGCAGTTCTTACACCTAGTGAATTTATAGCTATGGTAGCATGTATGTTTATATATCTTGTATCTACAAGTAAATTTATGTGGGGTAATTTCTTAGTTCCTGAAGTATAGGGAGTGGGGTAAAAACACGTACATGGTGTATGGTAATGATGCAAAAATACAGAACTACAATACTAAGCATGCTTGAGAAGATCAAAAAGCGCAATACGGCTCCATCATAAACCATAATAGATAATATGATTGTCACAAATCCTTTATATGTGAATAGCCCAATAGAAATACAACGTCGATCCAAAGAAGTATGAGCAACAGAAATACAACTAGACAAGTACACGAGTACAGCATGATGGGTAGAGTATCTAACTGGGTAAAGGCAATGAGACTTCAGACAGCCCTTGTAACATCGCTGTCTCTTTGGGCTGGTTATATTACTGTTTCTGGTATCAATTTAGACTCTGCACTGTTCTTAGGTACTTTAGGGGTATTGTTTCACATATTCGGTTTTACTATGAACGAGGTTGAAGACTATAAATATGATGCTGGTATAGGTAACGGGTCTAGTCACCCTATAGCTCAAGGGAAGATTAATCTCGGTCAAGCTAAGCTTTTATACATGCTTGCACTCGTATCATGTATAACTATGTCGTTTACTGTATCTGTGTTATACGGATACAATATCTATGGAACTCTAGCACTTTGTGCATCAGTACTCCCTGGAGTTATGTATAACAAGTACTCTAAAGAAGAATGGTGGTCAAATATATATCTATCTGCTTGGGTAGCCATGATGGTATTAGCTGGATCTATGTATGCTGGGATGCCTAATTACGTTACAGCACTTATATCTATTGCACTTGCTATTCAGGCATTTATTCAAGTGGTTGAAGGAGATTTGAAAGACTTATCTGGTAAAGAGTCTTCATTCTGCAAGAGACTAGGTGTAGACATGATATCTCCATATGAGTATGTAAATAGAAATACTATAGTGACAATGGATGATGATAAGCTAGCTACTTTTCAAGACGCTGTAATATCGTATACCAAAAGGTTTGTAGCTATAGTATATGGACTGAAGTTCACAGAGCTGTTGATTCTAATGTACATACCATTTAGATATGCAGGAACGTCTCCTTACGATATGAGACTGTACTCTGTTATATTCTTCATCAACATTATAGTGTTCATTACTAGTATGAGTGCATTACTTGTATATGTATATGATAGAGACAAGATCAAGAAAGCATCATCAGTGCATGAACTAAGTGGTATCACATTAGTAGGTCTATCATTAATGCCATTCTCTGTTAGAGGTGGTATTATGATTGCTGTTTTGCCTATAATCTGGTATATTGCAGTCAATAAATTATTATACCAGAATTCACTGAATCCAGATATCTAAGTTGCGATTCAGGGGCAATCTTTATATGGGTAGGAGTGTTATTAGCACCTGAAAGCGACGGTGATTATAGTATGACTGACACAGAAATGGAACTTGGAAAACTTCAAGATGCAAACTTCGACGGTATAGACATGGAACAAGCAAAAGAAGAACTTAATATCCCAGATGACCCTGGGTTGGCTGTTCAAGGAAACACCCCTGTTCTTGGGTCTCTTCGACGCAAGAATGACATGCCAGTTCTTCGTGACGAACTCAAGGATCAGATCTAACAATGGGAGACAATAATGAAGACTACGGTGAAGACGGTGGAGTACTGAGCAATGTAAATCCTGGAGAGCGAGTACGCAATCTGGTAAACAGAGATGGAGATGGAGCTAGCATGATGCAAGGAGCTAGCATGAACATGCCAGAAAGCCCTGGCCCTGCTGTAATGGGCAATACGCCTGTTATCGGTATGGTCAGAAGAGAGCGAGGGATGCCTGTAGTTCGAGATCAGCTTCCTGATCTTCTGAACTAAACCCGCAGAAACCTTATTCGATATGACAATCATAGAACGAGAGACTATCATTGACCGACCTGAGCTAGTGAACAGAGACGACGATGAAGACGAACAGGATGAAGAAGATCAAGTAAGTGTAATAGGAGAGGGTGGGGGACCTTCTGCCCACGGATTGGAGTTTGAGGAAGATGATTTAGATATCATCGCTGGAGCTAATGCTTGCGCTGTATTGACTACTGGTCAAGATTCAGGGGAAGCTTTCGAGCAGATGTTCACAAATGCATCTGTACAACTCAAAGACTTGAAAGAACGAAATAGAGATATTTCCATGCTCTCTTACTTTGGGTTGAACAACTCCATCGGGACCGTGGGCCTAACTGATGAACAAAGTGGGGAGTTAATGAATCAGTTGATGGAGTCAGAAATGAATGAATCATCTGAAAGCGATGATATAGATGATTCAGATATAGAAGAAGTAGAACAAGAAGTAGAAGAAATGCAAACAAAAGATAATGAAGAGACCGCTTGAAAATGTTCGACCTCTAGGGCCAGTATTTCAGGTAAATCAGAGCCAAGAACAACAAACAGAACAGCAAAATAGAGATGAAAATAACAATTCATCTACTACTGGCGACCCAATAGTAGAAACAGCCGAAAAGTGGTATAACAACGTAAGCAAAGAAGAGAATAAACGGAAGATGATGAGAAACTACCTCAGGTCTATCACTGATTTAACTAAAGAAGAAGTAGACCAGAAGTTGGATAAATCAGGTATATAATGTCTAGAGATAAAACCGTGCAAGCAAGGTTAAACAAGCGCGAGCATGATTATCTGAAAAAGCTATCTGATAGACTTGATGTGTCTATGAGTGAAGCCATACGGATAATCATATTTGACTCTAGATTTCTATACTCAGAAGGTGTTGACTTTGGAGATATTAATATATCAAGTGAAGATTTAGTTCCTGAAGAAGATAGTCCTACAACGGGGAATGAATCTGTAGAAAGAGTATTTAACTCATAGCATTTCTTTTTTACATTCGTAACACAAAGATTTAATACATATACGCACAAAGAACTAATCGCAATGGAGTACGAGGACTTACCCGACGAAGCTCAGGAAGTATTCGATCAAGCTGCTGAAGACTTCGACGGCAGTGTAGATGCTGCTGTCCGTCAGAAGTATGTTGACGGTCTTCAGCGAGCTGTAGATAACGACACTTACGCTGCTGGACTCGCCCGGAAGTTCAACATGGATGCGTCGAACTTCTCTGGTGTAGCTAGCAAGTGGGCTGGTACGGTTGAGGATGCAGATGCAGATGACTGGGAAGAGGCCCTCACTGAGGCTGGCATCTCGGAGAAGTTCAAGGAGAACCTCGTCATCGGTCTCACCGAGACTGGCGAGTAGATAGTCTCAACACCCCACGCGCTTCTTTTTATTTGCTGTCAAGCATATCATAGGCTTGGGTGTAGTGGTCTAGCTTTACATCCTCTAGATTTAACCTTGCGATTATCCAAGCTATGTTCATGATTGAAAGACCTTCTCGTATATTTTCAATAGCATCCAGATTATCAGCTTTATATTCTTGTATTTCTTCTAACTCATCTATTTCTGGTTCATATGATCTGCATAGCTTTAGATACTTCATCATGAAACCTTCTTTTTCATTTGGCTTAGGTTGTCTAAAATGTTTATAATGCCATTCTAAAGTGTTATCTTTCTGTTCATCAGATAACCTATCAAAGTGTATCGTGAAGTCAAATCTATTTACAGCTTCCATAGACCACTGATTTTGAGCTGCTTGAACTGAATTGAAGTTACTCAGAAATACACCTTGTGCTTCAGCAGGTATAGTCTTATCACGTATTTCCACTTCGCCTGATTCCCCAAGTGATGTAAGTGCAGCACCTAATGGTTCTTCATCCATTTCATCAGATTCTTCTACGACTAACATCCCCTTATGTGCTTTAGGGAGTTGACCAAACTCGTCTGATGATTTATTATACGTGATATCTGCTTTAGATACCCTTGGCCCATCAATTGACTCAGCATTGAATTTACTTACCAAGTAATTCTTAATTACTGTTTTACCAGTGCCTGGAGGGCCATATGCAAGTATATTCACTCTCCCCTTGTTACCATATGCATCTTGAGGAGATGCAAGCATTATCAAAACAGCTTTCTTAGCTCGGTCTCTGTATTTGAGGTCTGGAGCTATATACTCCGACCAGTAGTCCAACGCATCCGTACCGTGGGTTATATCTTCTATCTCCTCTTTCTCAGATTTTGATATAGATACATCCTCAAGAACTTCATCTACTTTGTTACCTCCTAGCTGGTCTTTTAACCAGTCTTCGCTCCATTCATCAGGTTCTTCTTCTGATTCTTCTAATGCCTCTTTTGCATCACTCAGACTTTCAAGTGCAAGGACTGTAGAGCTGTTACTATCAAATACTGTCTGAATGAACGGAGCATTCTTAAACATTCCAATATACGATGGAGACATAGATACATCAGATCCTGGTTCCCAATCTGCTCCATCTACTCTATCTTCAAATGTGCTAGATGGTTCGTTGTTTTCTTCATACTCAATTATACGTCTAAGTATTA